>ODAI011506565.1_pt1 | contig 12024 bp, 10 predicted proteins | sample 1539321 | NCBI WGS metagenome assembly ODAI01 (sample SAMN02144231, study PRJEB22623) | gut metagenome | biome: sheep rumen | host: Ovis aries | place: New Zealand
AAAAGCCCAGCAGTCATGAAAAGTCCAGAAAACTTTAATATGCTTTTCACGCAGATAATCGAACAACATTGTAAGGTTCACGTCATGACTGTGCAGTACATGCAGATGGACAATGTCGGGTTTTATCTCTTCAAGATGACGAATCAATCTTTTTGTCGCGCTCTTCGCCTCAAAACCGTAAGTGCCAAACACTTTCTCGCGCAATGCTTGCCATCTGGCGTAGTGGTCATTTTCATATTTGATAGCAAGCGGATAGTCAGACTTCCACCGACTATAGAGGATATAATTCTCCACACCTTTTTTGCTGAGCAACTCGCTGACAGCAACACATATCTTTCCTGTACTACCCTTATTGCAGACGCTATTAATCTGTACTATTCTCATACTTATTCACTCTCTTTTTCACGTTTTTCTGTGTTTTATGTAATATCGCCTTAATCAGAGATTTCTCTTCTCTACTCATAGCAAATAATAAGGCAGAAATTAATAATCCTATAGTCGTAGCAATACTTGTGAGAGTCAATCTAACAAAACTTGGAGATAAAATGAATAATGGTGTCATTCCCATAATAGTCATCAAAATAGCGGTACCTATTAACGGAAACAGTACTTTTGCTAAATAGTTCTTTAATTCTAAACCACATTTAATTCTCGCAAAATATATTATTACAATATTTCCTCCTATGGCCCACACTAAGATCATTGGAATATACAACCATAATGGGCTACCTCCTAACCAAAATGCTATCCATACTAACAAAACTGGCAAAGCATTCATTATACTCTTCCAAATTGCGTAATTCTTTATATCACCTAATGCATAAATTGCAGTCGAAACACTATTGGCCATCTGCAACAAAATATTCTGAACAAACAATAATACAACAAAAAGAGAAGCCCATGCAGGCACTTCTTTCAGCCAAAGAGACAAAACATATTTTATCTCTAATGACAATGGAATGCCGAAAAACATAGTCAATAATGCAGAATATTTGCAACCTGCCAGAGCTGCATTATTCATACCAATGTTGTCATTTGCACCTGCACTTTTAGTAATAACAGGGTTTAATGCCTTTACCATATTACCAGAGAACATTGATAGAGCACCATTAACCTGATGGGCAATACCCTGAGCCGCATTAAGAACTGTACCATAAAAATGATTAAGAACTATCCCGATACCCTGTGCTGTGAAAAGACTACTGATAGCTGTTAGAAAATTCCAACCAAAAAAAAATGTAATTTGCTTAACTAATGACCAATCCCAATAGCGATGAGGTGAGACAATACACTCACTATAATGGCGATGACAATACCACCTCAAAATGCATAATGTTATAATAGGGACACACGCCATTAAAACACCATAAACAATAAGTTTATCATAACAAGTAAAAACACAGATAAATGCAACGCCTAGTTTTAGAATAGATTCTATAATCCCGACTATCGAATAATACAACATATTTTCATGAGCAGTCATGACTGCATCATAAGGAACATTGATAATAGTCAATACAGAACTAAATACGAGACTAAAATAAATTACCTTAGCAGCAAAAATACGATCCGCCTCTAAATTAAACACACCATTAAATAATGGATACATTGCACTTACAAATATGATTAACGTAAAGATTGCAATAACGAAATGAAGTACTATACTAATATTGAATATTGTTCTTTTCTTCTCCATCTGCCCTTCACCCTCTGCGTATGACAAATAACGTTGAGTAGAATTGGCCATGGTACTATTAAGGAAACTAAGCATAACAATGGCACCTCCAACAACATTAAAGAGTCCAAAATCTGACGCTCCAAGAGAAGCCAAGATCAAACGGGTGGAATATAGCGTTGAAAATACTGCTACCCCCATCTTAATATATAAATACCCCGTATTCTTTATTATGCGAGTTGAAGATGACATATTCGATAATTATTTCCAAAAAGCACTATAAGAATGGTGAGTAACCCGTCGTTCCACAGGTGGAAGATTCATATAGTCACCATATACATTTCTTAGACATGTATCATATCCAATAGGTACAGGATATTTCCCACCTTCAAACTCCACATCTATGGAAGATGAAAAAACAATATCCTTGTTCATATGGCTAATGCCATCTGATATTAGAATATAGTTTCCTTTATAACCTGTATCTAATTTATTATAAGATTGTGCTAATTTATTGATTCGATTAATATACTTCGAAACAGACACAATACCTAAATCATTAATTATGTGGTAAAAAGCAGCATAAATGTTACGCCCAAAGGTTCTAATGATAGACTGACCAGGTCCATAACTTAATGTTAGCCTATTTATCATCTTTTGGTATTTCTGTATCTCTCTACACAAATTCTGTGCTTCGACAACATTCGAGGGGTAATTATCTACAGGGAAAATATCAACATCAACACCAATAACCTGATATTTGGGTCTTACCGATTCCTTTTTGATTGTATATGTGTCAATAACTTTTCCTATCGCATATGGATAATTCTTTGTATTGTTTGGTGTTAACAATTTATATCGATCTGAATTTAGATTTAATGAACATAAGGACATATAATCTTCACGAGGCATCATTAAATCAATATCATCGTCCCAAGGTATAAATCCCTTATGGCGGACAGCTCCTATTAACGTCCCATATGCCAACCAATATGTCAGATGATGTTCTTTACATATACCATCAAACCATTTGAGAATTTCAAGTTCACATTGTTTTATTTCTGTTATGGTCATTTCTTTCATGACAAATAATCAAATATATTACACATTCATATTGGGCTCTATAATTCTCTTTATCAACAATTCGGCCACTTTTTCAGCCTCTGACAAATATACTCTTTTTGGTATATCAACGTCGAATCTATTCTTCACCTTCTGAATGAGTTCATCCGTATATACCAGACATCCATCCTCCACATTCTCTATGCCATCACAATATATTGAAATACGATTTACCTTCTCCATTTCATCAAGTGAATAATTCGGAGCCATATATCCCTTTACCTCGTCGTCTGTTCCATCAATGATAAATGGATAGCCTCCAATATGGCCATCAACGCCTGGTGTATGAATCTTTATCTTCTTCTTCTCTTTGATAGAAGTAAGAGTACTGTATATGATATCAAAGTTACTTGAAGCATTCATCATATTACGCTTCTGGTTGGTTGGCATCGGGATACCACATGCCTTAAAGACATCATCATGGTCTATTTCCATTTCCTTACCCTGATACTTGATGCTCAAAAGTAACTTAACACTCTCCGTATGGCCTTCCTTACTAATCACCACATCATGGAAATGACTTGCCACAAGCGTTATATCAATTTCATCCAAGTTCTCAATACCAAACTTATTTGCCACAAAGAACTTCATACGCGGTATTAAGTGATTTAAATTACCGCTTCCAAAATCAAAATAAGGCATACCAGCACTTTTTAACCAAGGAATAACAGCATCTGAATAGGACGTATTTATACTAATTGCATTACAATCAGCCTTGCCGTATGCCTCCATAATGTTCTTTCCCAGCAAGACAGACATTGGACTCCAAATTCCATATGCACGAAGATTTGACCAGGATATAGTACCATATTTCAATCCCGCGTACAGACGACTACTATTTACTATAAAATCAGGCTGTATTTTGCGAAGAGTGTTCTCTATTGACTCAACATTTTTGAAATCACAGCCTCCCTCAACCACAATCTCACTACGCATTTGCCTGCGTATAGTAGCAGCTGTACGAATGATATTAACATCTTGTTGCATCTTTTCCGCATTTCGACCAACTACTACAATACGTAATTGAGGGTCTGCAAGAGATACAAGATAATCAAGCAGATAGCATCCTACACTACCCAAGCCAAAAATTGCTATGGTAATTTTCTCGCCTTTCTCAATCTTCTCTTTTAAAAGATTTAATTTCTCATTTAATGTCTTCATCATAAAGGGCTTTATTATTCTGTCTTCAATATCTTATATTTCAAGAATTGCGTAGCAATAAACACCGCCAAGCAACCACCACAAAGTTTACCTACCATAATAGGCAGGATAAGTGAAGGTTGGAAATTAGCCGCAAATGCTAAATGGTCGCCAATCAAGAAAGCACAGCAGACTGAGTATGCTATACACTTCACTTTATCATTAGGTTTTAAATCCTTCACGATAGCGAATAGTGCCAGCACATTGGCCGTGGCAGCCAGGATTCCTGTGGTGGCATCAGCTGAGAGACCAAGCCTGCTACCTACTGCATCGAGCGGTTTTGCCAAATAGGTCTTTATAAGATATACCATCGGGAAAGCGCCGCAAAGCATGATACCAATATATCCAGAAATTTCCAACGCACGGTTAATGTCTACTTCATCAGCAATGATGGGTTCAAAGCCCCACGTGCCGAATATCTTAGAGAATACTCCAGTAAAATACTCAACCACACAAAGAACCAAAACAATACGCAAAGCAGTATCCATAACCTTTCCAAACACATTAAATCCTTTGATCATCTTCTCTGGAATCAGATAAAGGCCCAATGCAATAGTTCCGCAAATGATAATTAATGGGATAAGATTACGGAATATTAGCCAAAAACTTAACGTCAGTTGATAGGTGGCTTCTCCATTCGTAGTAATAGTTTCGCGAATCATTGGGTTACTGAGAGCAATGATAATTGATGCCACTAAAACACCTACAGGGATTGTAATAAAGCCAACCATTTCACCCATCGCAAGATAACGACGATCCTCCTTCTTTAGCATCTTCAGTGCAACAGGGATAGAGAACACAATGGTGGCACCAGCCATAAAGCCAGTCATCATAGCCATTATCCAACTCTCCTTAGTTGCAGCCAGTGCCTCAGCCAACTGGTATCCTCCCATATCTACAGCAATAAAAGTAGTAGCAGCCATAGAAGGATCTGCTCCTACCAATTCATACATAGGACCAAAAATATGACTTACGAACCAGGTCAGATACGGTGCTGCGGCCATAATACCAGCCACAGGAATAAAGATAGAGCCTATAGCCTCAAAGCCGGCCAGGAATTCCTTTCCTAACTGACTCTCCTCTTTAAAGATAGATGCAAAGCAGCACACGAGTGCGCAGGCCATAATAATATATATTACAATTTGTCCAAACAGTTCCATAATGATTTATTATTATATTGTGAATTAATCCTTGATAAGATACATAGGCATAGCCTTCTTGCAATAGTTCTTGGACATACGATACCACAGATAAAGATATTCACCCACATTGTTGCCTACTGAGGTCTGATAGATAGCCCACACATACCAATAGTATGCAGCTAAGGCAACGTATGCATAGTAGTGTCGCAACTCCATGTCTGTCAGGTCGTGCCCTGCATAGATACGGAATATTTTAACAGCCTCTTCCTCGGTATAGTCTGAACAGCAGATAAACGTTCCAAGGTCTGTTGCAGGATCGTCATTACCACTATACTCCCAGTCTATGAGATACATCTTATCGTTTTCGTCCAACAGAAAGTTCGGATCATAACAGTCACAATGACAAAGACGTTCCTCAATACCATCACTCTTGGTTAATTTATACAAAGTCTCCATCATGTCCAAAAGATTTTGGAAGTCAGCAAAATCTGCACGACCCTTCAATCTAATTTTCTCTACAAATTCAAGACTCTTCTCCCAAGTGCCAAAACGGAACTTAGACTGGATGTTTGCTTCGTGTAACTTTCGCATCATCCCAAGAGCAGTCTCGACTTGTTTGTCATTATGATAATCGAGTGTGCGAACATTCTCAATGTAGCGGGATAATTTCCAGCCTTCTTCCTTATCCATATAGATAAAGGTATCATCAAGGCCAAGGCGTTTAGCCACATCCATCGAGAAGCATTCACTTTCACGATTGATATAATCACTAGTTCCAACTCCAGGGTGACGATAGACAAACTTATCACCACCTAACTTGTTATTAACAGCAGTGAAATAAAAAGAGGTATTTGTCAATCCCTGTTTGATAGCCTTAATTTCACTGATATCCTGCTCCTCACAACCAAGAACTTTGCAGATATTCTTCAGAATACGGGAGTTGGTATTATTTATATAGTGACCGTCAAACTCTCGAAGTTCATCTAAAGAGTCGAACTCCTTGATAATCCCCTTCTCATATCGTTTGATCTTCATCGGAAGTTCATTGACATAACGCGCATACAGATCCTCCCAAAGATTCAACTTGGTTTCTGGATTCTCATATTCTCTCATCAATATTTCCTTGAACCTCACTGAAAAATCATGAGAAAAGAACACATGGCCTATCATATACCAGGCATCTTTGCCTCCAACTGTCACTTTTGTAATGACATCATTCTCATCAGTTGTTAGGCAATACTCATCGGTTTCTCCTTCAGCATATTCTGCTGCATAATAGGCAGCCTGGGGTTTCTCCATAAACACGTTCTTCGTGAAATAATTATCTGAAGAACAGATGAAGGTATCATCAATCTTGTCAAGTACCCGAATCAACGTAGAAGTATTATTGTACTTGAAATAGTCCTCATTCACCACAATCTTAACACCAAACAAATCTTCCAGATAGAAAAACATCTCCTTCATATACCCTACAACAAGGATTATATCAGAAATGCCAGCCTCCTGAAGTTGCTTGATCTGGCGTTCAATCAAGATCTCACCTTTCACCTCAAGTAGCCCTTTAGGTTTCTCGTATGAAAGCGGTGCAAAACGGGAAGACATACCCGCTGCCATGATAATAGCATTCATATTTCTAGAAACTTAAGCCCAGTGAGAATGAGAGATAGTTCTTTTCCTTCTGAGGATTCACCACATACTGAACACTCGCAGGTATGGAGAATCTCTTAGCTGCATATATCTCTCTTTGATACTTTAATGCAATGTTCACAATAGAGAATCCTGTCTCAAAATTGTTATAAAGGCTTTTATTCAAACTAGCGCCAAGAGCTACAGACAACATGTCACTCTCTGTAAAACTATGATGATAACCTAATTCTGCATAGGTTGACCATGCTTGGTCACCATTCTCTTTTTTGTCAGCTCCATAAAAGAACGTCGAAACCATTATTGAGATAGGCAATGACGAAGGTGCATAAGTCAAACAGCCCTCCAACATATGTCCCGTTTCCTTGTCCTTAAAGTTAAATAATTCATCGTTGGCACCTACCACTGTGGGATAATAATAATCCACTACTCCGAATGTAAAATCAGACACCGCATAACTGATCCCTAAGTCAGCCTCACGCCATGAATTGTCAAAGGTATAGGCACCAGTAACATAAATACTCAACCCGCCCGTAGAAAAATTTAACGTTGGGAAAAAAGTCGGAGCTTCACCATATTCCTGCCCGCGCCAGAGATACTTGGTGGTTAATTCAACAGACCCACTAAAGGGTGATTTTTTCTCAGTTTCCTGAGCATTCACAGTCAGCACACTCATTATCAAAAGAGCTGAACTCATTATTAACGTTTTCATGTCTACAAGTTATTATTAATGAATAATTGATTTGTAACATATTGGAATCATTCATCCTGCTAATGGAAATAATAAACAAGTAGTTGCTCTAATAAAATAGCTTACAAAATGACTATTATTGCCTTTCCATTCTAGCAGATAATGCTTTAACAGCATCGCGATAGTCTGCAACGGTATTACAGTTATACCAAAGGTTGATTCTTACTATGTCTAATTGTGAGCTCTTATAGGCTCCAAAATATTTCTGAATGATTTCCAAGTTGGTTCCCTGTTCCTGTTCTAAGGTTAAAAATTGGCAGATTTCCCTAACCCTTGTTGGATTTATAAACTTCCACATCTGGCCAGAGTTGTAGATAGCAGTAAAAGGCTCGTGAATCTCTAGGCAGGAATGACAAGTATCATAGATGTAATGGGGATAATTATTGGCATCAAAATAAAGAGCAACGGCCTTATTTGAAAGGATAGGCTCATTATTGACTGATATCACATCTTTCTTGGATGTAATAATCTTCTCCACACTTTCTTTATCAAAAAACAAATCACCCTCAATAAAGGTTATCTCATCAGTTTTTTCTGAAACTATTTCTATTCCTTTGATCAGACTATAGCCAGAACCATAATCATGATAGTGGTCATTATAAACAAGCTTCATCTTATGGTTCACATCCTTCATCTCATTCCGGATGAACTTCTCCAAATCCTCGTATTTGTAACCACCAACTACAACAATCTCATCCACAAGGTTAAAAACCTTATGAATCTGTAAATTTATTAAAGAATTATATGGAGTTCCCTCATAATAGAGGCACTTCAAGACATCTTCTTCGGTATCCCTATTGAAGCGGCTGGACATCCCTGCCACTGTAATAATGATGCTTTTCATCGTTTCTCGATACTATAATTAATGGGGGCATTTCCAAAATTGATAGATGAAACAGGTGCATGTTGTTCTCTCTGATTTTCAGGCGGTATTTTCATATAATCATTATACCAGAATCTCAGGCATTCATCATAATCCTTTGTTCCTTTCAACCTATATCCTTCAAAATCGAAATCCTCTCTCTCTGTGAACCATTCCTTAGGTATTCCATATCTATCTTTTAGCGGGTGCTTATAATAAAGCTTGCCTATTGCCGTAAAGCATAGAATACGTACCTTGTTAGGTTTGTTCTTATCACTTTTCTTCACATACAAATCCAACCATTTATAAACTGTTGAAATAGGAATCTTTGACAATAGTATCCACCATAGTTTCATTAATCCACAACTGTTTTTTCTTCCAACCTCGGACCAAAGTATTTTCCTGCAGCAATAGCAATATGCATCTTGAATCACCTGACCTATTATTGTTTGTGGGACATCATCATATGGAAATACATCTATATTTATTCCCGTTTTATTCTTCATATGTTCCTGACCTATTCTTATATACTCTGTGCCTGTTCTGCGTAATTTGCCATACCCCCATCTATATTCGGGGTCTGTTGTATGATCCTGAAAAAAACATATCTCCTTATTCAAATCATTTGTTACAGTTTTGAATCTCTCATAATCATCTCGCAACATCATTATATCAGCATCATCATCCCATGGGATAAAGCCTTTATGACGCACAGCCCCAAGTAATGTCCCTGATGAAATGACGTAATCAATATTATGAACCCTGCAAACTCTGTCAAACTCCACCAACAGTTCTGTTTCCACTAATTGTAATCGCCGAAATTCCTCGGGATTCAACTCATATTTACTCATATTAGTATTCTATAAATTCAATATTTTACTTGTTTATATTTGTCCAATTGATATAATATAATCAATAGACAAACCTATAACTTTTACTCACCCATCTACCAATATACATTTTATATCTGTATCAGATTATTGTGCTCTCCATAAAATTCCATAATCTCAGCCATAGCTATACTTTCGCGTCTTCGAAGTCTTGCAGTACTCTGACGCTGATTGACTATACAAGAAATAAATTCTTGAATCTCATAACGTAAACCAGCACCATCCCATTTGTAAAAAAACTTTTTATTTTGATTTTGGTCTTCATATCGTAGTTCAAAATAGTCTGTCTTCCACCACGGCGCAGGCACATATGCATAGCCTTTGGTTCCAGAAATAACAAGACTACCCTCTGTTTTCACCCCTAGTCCGACCTTAAAAGAACAAACAGCATTTTTGTATCTTAACACGCCCTTTGTATACATATCCACACCATCTTTTATACGGGAGTAGAGATTAATATTCTCATAATTAATACCACACAATTTGAGAATCGGCAACAATGGATAACTGGCTAATTCATACATAGATCCTCCTGCTTGATTAGGATCGAACTCACGGAGAGTCTTATCATCATTCCATAGTTTTGAAAGTGATGCTTCGACATCAACAACATCACCAATAACACCAGACTTTATCATTACCATAAGATGATTGAAAGCAGGACAATGGGCAGTCTTGTTAGCTTCCATCAAAAAAACACATTGTTTCTTTGCTAATAAATAAAGTTCTTTTGCCTGACTAGCTTTTAATACCATCGGGGTTTCACAAAGTACATGCTTTCCCTCGCTTATGCTTTGTTTTACATAATCATAGTGTGTAAGATGTGGCGTGGCAACATAAACAGCATCCACACTTTTATAGAACTCTTCAATATTATCATGTATGGAGATGTTTGGATCTAAAGTCTTTAAAGTTTTCGCAGCTTCAGGAATAATATCATATGCAGCCACGACCCTTACACCACTCACTACATCTGCTTCTGCAGGAAAACGCCTCGCTACTCGGCCACATCCAATAATACCTATGCGGACATCTCTTGTTGTTTCTTCTCGGAGCATTGTTGAACTAATGCCTTCTGTACGTGGCAAATATACAACCTTGCAAAATTCTTTCAGATAGTCGAACATCCCTTCCCAATCTGAGCCTATAGCAAAGATGTCTACATCATATTTTTGTATGTCATCAATCTTCTGTCCAACGTAATCTTCTATTATAATCTGATCTGCATAGCCAGTGGCCTTGACGGATTCAACTCGTTCTAATACATTATTACGAACATTGAGTTTGCCTCTTTCTCGATCAAAACTATCATTAGTAACTCCTACAATAAGATAGTCGCCAAGTTCTTTCGCTCTTCTAAGAAGATTGATATGACCTTGGTGTAGCAAATCGAATGTTCCATAGGTAATTACCTTTTTCATAGTAACTTATATCAGTTGGAATTCTTCTTTTTCATAATATGGCGTTTTCACATCGCATACAACCATCTCGTGATATGCCCCTTCAAATACAGGAATCCTCCATTCTCCAAATTCATGAGTTAGGAATTCAGAATAGTCTTTAGGGCATGAGATTGTAGTGTCTTCGAAAGGAAGTTCAACATATTCATCTAATATACTTTTTCTCCACATGTATTTTGGATTATATGTTCGAAATGAGGTCATTCCAATCTCATTGTACTCGCCTTCCCAATTGCAATATTCAATGTATTTATTCTTTAAATCTGATATGGTATAATTGTGGCTCACCTCCTTCCAATATGGTAGATACTGTTTATAAGAGGATAATTTACCTCTCATTTCGTTCTGTTCAACATACCATCCTCGAATTGCACGCCAATAGTGTTCAATTTGCTGTTTTCTTTCTTCTCTATATTTTTCTTCTGGAACTGGGAACACAACAAAAATATCAATAAATATTCCTCTATTATAAGAGGTACTTTGAACATTCTCTAATTCCCATTTTGTACAACCTGTTGTTTGGGAGTTTCTAATTCTAGCCATCGGTGAGATGTCAAAAAAAACATCGTTTGTATAATCTTGTAAAATAAAAGGATAAGCTAATTCTTTAGATGCCACTTTTTTGAATAATACAAAATCTTCCCATTTCATAAGAACATCAATATCATCGTCCCAGGGAATAAACCCATTATGACGTGCGGCTCCTATAAGAGTTCCCCCTTCCGCACAATATTTTATTTTATACTTTTCGCATACTCTTTTGAATTCTTTAAATATCTTAAGCTCAACCTTCTGTAACTGTAGCAAATCCTCCGATGGTACAAAATCTATCTTACATTTCATATTCTAATAATTTTGATCTATTGAAGTCACACACATCTCCAGCCCCTTATCCAATGTAATGATAGGAGTCCAGTCTGTTCGAATACGAATCTTTTCTGTATTCAGAATTCTTCGCTCAGGGTCAGAACTGCGATACCCCTCGAATTTAATTTCAGGTTTAGGTAATCCTAGTTTTTCTGCAATCTTATAGGTCAAATCGATTATGGAAATTTCTTCATTAGTTGCTACATTATACACAGTACCATCAAGAGCTTGATCAGAATTAATCAAGGCCATAACTGAACGGCAAGAGTCAATATTGTGTAGGAACGCACGACGGTTCTTCTTGGAATTCTCCAACAGTGTCACAGAACCCTTCTCGAGCAATTCATTGATGATATGAGGAATAATGTGTTTTGCAAAACGCTCGTGTTTACTATACACGTTGGCAAAACG
>ODAI011566057.1_pt1 | contig 12024 bp, 11 predicted proteins | sample 1539321 | NCBI WGS metagenome assembly ODAI01 (sample SAMN02144231, study PRJEB22623) | gut metagenome | biome: sheep rumen | host: Ovis aries | place: New Zealand
GATTGTCGCGGCTGTCACTGTCCTCAGGATCGCTGTCAGCCCACTCTGTCTTGACATACTCAAACTCATAATGAGTAATCATGCCAAAGTCTCTGCTAAGAATATGTTCACCCCAGCAGTCCTTGTATTTAGCTCTGATCTCTTTCTTGTCGTAATCGACTTCAAGATTGTTGCATGTAGCAAAAACTCTATATAATCTATCCACTTTTTTAAGTTGAGAATTAATCAAAGTATGCCTCAGAATATGTGCTGTACTTTATTCCGTGTTCTTTCAGAAAATGCTCCATGATTCCATAGCTAAAATGGGCTTTAACTTCTTCTGCCAGCTGTCCCAAATCAGTGATATGTAAAGTCCTCATCAATCCTTGAACATCTATTTCGAACAGATACCTGGAGAAATCCAGACGGTCAATCTCTTCAAAAGAAGCAGACTGTCTGTCCAACCGAAAAACATACGTGTAGCCGCTGTCTTCCCATCGATATTCACGCCGAACCAGTTCAAGGATTAAGGGTACGACAACCTGCTGGATTATCTTACGGTCGAGCCTATGCCCACCGTGGAAGTGGATTATGTTTGTATAATGTTGCAGGAAGACAGGCTCGCAGTTAACGGTAGTATCGCTTTCAGCGAAAAGACCGAAGACGTACTTCTTGTCATAATCCGTGACGCCATCGAACTGGTGCGTTTCCATTTCAACAAAATGCTGAATGATGTCTTTCGTTATGGTAAAAGTCTTTTCTCCATTCATTCGGGGTGCAAAGAACTCAAAGATTCCCTCCTTCAGAATGTCATTGTGCTTTGATATATCGAATGCTGGATTGACGCAAATACGCTTGAATCCATTCATCTGCTGTGCATACATGCCGCCCATACTGGTGCCGACAATCACATTCGGCTGCTCCCTCTTGCAAAAATCCCTCAGGAAAGGCAAGGCCTCTGCCGGGTCTACAGGAATATCAGGTGCAAGCACTTTCCACTCTGGCAGCAGCTCTCTAAGCGACCTCACCGTGCTCCCCTCTCCCGAAGAGCCGAAACCGTGAAAGTAAATCAGTTTGTTCATTATTTAACACTCTTAATCTGTGTCGGGCGCAACGACAAAGTGTAGAGATAATATTGGGGCGAGAAATCCCGCCCCAATATTTCAATACCTATTACTATAGATCTAATGTTCCCGAATAATACTCCTCTACGACATAACCTCCCTTAAGTTTAATCTGTACCCGGAACCAATAAGTGGTATATCCATTTAAATTCCTTGTAACTGCCTTTAAAGATGTGTCTGAAATCTCAGCCTTCAGAGAAGTATAATTCTCAAACTTGTCTTGCCTCTTATACACCGTATACTGGATATACGCTTCCTCAATCTCAGCCTCAGCCAAATTAGTACATTCAGCTTCGAGCTCTACACTACCATTCTCCAGCACTGTATAACTCAGGCCTGTAATTTCTGGAATTACAGCTGGGATGTAAGGCTCATAATCATCATCAGGATACATACAGCTGGTAAGTATAGGCGTTGCGGAGAGAAGCAGTAAACTAAAGAAACTGCAAAATAAATATTTCAGAGTTTTCATTGTCTTGATAATTATTTGTATGAATATGACTTAAAAGCTAAATCCAATACCTACGCTGAAATCACCAAATGTCTCATCAGCGAACAACATTGAATAACCTCCACTAAGTAAGAAATTCTTTATGCGAACATGCACCATAGCATCTGCTTCAAAGCCTTTCAAATAGCGAGGATAATAGTAATCCTTACCGCCCGCCGAATTATCTACAGAATAAAGGTTACCATATTTACCATAACCACCTTCAATAGACATATACAGCCAATGGGTTATGCGGAACAACGGACCTGTCGTAAAAGCATAGCGGAGGTCACTACGGCTGTTCTCATAGTCAGACGTTGAGGGCATGCCCTCATAATAATTATTCTTGTCACTAGATTTCTTCTCTCCAGACCTATCAATAGAACGAATCGAGCCTTTCATAGATATGCCCCATCCAAAACGCTTGCAAGTACCGATATACACGCCAAGAGGCGCTTTGGGAGAGAAGAGATATTCAAAGAACGTCTGATTGTTCACCGTGCGCTTTAGATGCTGGCTTATATCTACGGCCTCATTAACATTGACAACACGAGTGAAAGACTTTGAATCATAACCGCTTTTTGAGACACTACCAGTGTAGGAGCCCAGGACATTGCGCACCACGACTCCTTCATCGTATGTCGTACCATTGAGGGTCATCCTACCGCCCTTAGGACCACGCAATGTAATAGTTCCTCCAAGGCGCATATCAGCAGTGGCGCCTTCATGAGTAAGGTCCACATACTGCTCCTTAGAATAAACTCCCGATTTGTCAACACACCTTACCAGATGCCGTCCTACTGGATAGCTGAATTCACCCGCTGAAGCGACTTCACCGTCAACAGTGATTTGGCCTTCGGAGCCCCAATCGTCGGTTTCAATGGTCAGCATACCCATTACGGATGCTAGGTGTACAGGCACATTCACTGGAGGCCCTACAAGAACAAACGTTCCCTTATTATCCTGGAATCCCTCGGCCTTAATCGTATATTCATATTGGCCATACGGGAGGTTTTCCTGCCACTGATTATTATCATCGAACTTATATTGTTCCTGTTTCCCATTCTCATCTTTAACCAAAATAATGGCATTGCTGCCAGCAGACTGACACGTCATAGTTACGTAAGCGCGGCCCGTATTCTTGTCGGCGGGAAGGCCTATAGTCATCCTATAGACCATTTTCTTGTCTGTTAACGGGTTATCAAAGGTATAGGTTAGAGGATAGAATGTCGGGTGCTTAATCTCTATTTTCTTAGACTTTATAGGCATATAGACCCACCATTCGCCACTTTTATACTGATAACTGAAAACCTGCTTTTCGTCAAATGTTATCTGCTGGTCGGGCAGCGAGATTCTTAAAAGCACAGCATCATCACCCACGGGTTTGCCTTTCTTTTTACCTGTCATTCGTGGCGTGCTTGAATCATACTGGGCCGCGGCTTGCGGCTGGGGCGTCAATGGCTCTTTCACGGTCATCTCACGGTCAGATTGGGCAAAAGCCAAACATGAGAAAACAGCCATGACAACTAATGATAGTAACTTCTTCATTCGTGTAATGTATATTAAATTGTTGATTAATTGTAATTGTTATAAGTCACAATCGGCAAGACTGAAGATATCCTCTTCCTTAATCTTCTGCTTCGTGAAGGGATTGGTGTCAGGCTGCCAGGTGCGGACATGAATCATCGGATTGTCTTGATCGCGGAAATCCCAAAGCAGGAAAAGGTAGCCCTCATCGCTATAGCGATCTGATGAATAACCCTGATGCAGAGTAACGCCATAAAAGTCCTCTTCAATCGGATGCCTTTCTACTTTTACATCAGAAAAATTTACTCGAATACGCTGGTTTGCAGCAAAAACAGCCTTTAGGTTCTTCAAATAAGTTTTCTTGTCCTGTTTGCTATATTGTATTTTCGTACTCTGGAAATTGTTTTCCTTCGTCGGAGCAATCTTAATAACCTTTCCTGTGATGATAAGAGCATCTTCACTAAATATTCTTTCTAAATACTGAATATCCTCTTTTTCATAAGCAGTTCTGAATTCCTCTACGTTCTGTAAAATCATCTGTCGCTGACGAAGATCCCTGACATCCTCACCAGCCTCGATTACCTTTCGATACAGATTGGTGCTTATCATCATGTGAAAGCTCGTAACAACGCCCCTGTTATTGAAGGTAACTGCAGCCTCATGATAATCATCCCTGCCAGCAGAGGAGAAAATAAACGGAAGATTTCGAACCTCAAACTCACCGCCATAAGAGCTCATACCAATCTCCACAATCTCTTCCTCAGAACAGCGGAAAGGAGAATTCTCCCACAGCATAGACAGCGAATTGCAAGTACGTTCATCAGCCCACTGACGGCACTGTTTCCAATTGGGATTACGCTTTTCTTCCCAAGCGCTGTTCAGCTCAGATATAAGCGCCGAGAGATTACGCTCGATATTTTGCGTCAAGACGTTATTATTTAAATCCGTAATTGTTACATCCGTCCTGATTGCTGCGTTCAAAAACATTGGCAGCAAAACGAACAAAGATAGAATAATCTTTTTCATTGTATCTATATGATTTTATTGTTAACTTAAAGGAATCTTATCCAAAGTTTTGCACCTCGTGCATATTTTTTCCGTCCATCAACGGCTTGCTGCTTAATGAGGTCAAAATCCAAGTCTGGAGAGAGGAGGGCAACTAACTCTTGGCGACCGTTAAAAATTGCCCAGAAACAATCTTCATGATCAAAACTAGTTGTAAGCTTATATATAAGTCCACCATCATTAACCTGTCTCTTAAGTAGGAATCGTTGAACTCTGTCATACGTTTTGAGTTTGCTGACAACCGCTAAAAGCATTACTCGTTTCTGGACGTAGGGGTCATCTTCACCTTCAGCTACAATATCCTCAAGCATTTTATATTGAGCCGGTGTGAGTTCTTCTGCCATCTTTGCCATATCCTCTTCCGACAAGTCTCCTTCGTCGCTATCTGCATCTTTCGGATCTTCGATAGTGATATTTTCATAGCTTATGGATTTGCCTGTCTCCATTTCTGCTTCATGGCGTTTCTGCTCTATTGTATGTAGTGCAGCCTGACGTTCTCTTAAATCCCCTACTTGCGGCTCATCCTTACTTAGCGGTTCTTCTGCAACAGGTTCTTCAGAAGCAGAATTGCTCACGACAAGATCTGCCTTCTCTTGTGCATTCTTTGTCAGAGGCAATATTTCAGCCTTTTTGACGTACAAGCACAGCACCTTGGTTTCGATGCCTCGCGTATACGTGATTTTCTTCGTTTTCTGACGAACACGGTCAATCAGCACTCCGTCTGCGGCTGCCAAGTTCGGCTGTGATGCCACATACTGTTTGATTCGCTCTACGAGCTTTTCGTGAGCCATTTCGTAGAGAACATCTTCGGAATCATCGCCGGCGGCTTCACCATAGATATATTCCGAGTTCTTTTTGATAGACAAAGCGGCTTTCTTGGGGTCTTCGCCCTGAGCATAAGCCGAGGTTGTAAGCACAAAGAATGCCAACAACAGCAAAAGGATTTTGTTATTCATCGTTTTCTGCTTTTTCTTTCGTTTTCGTAATATAGATTGGATAAGCTATGCGTGGGGATATAACTCATAATAAAACCTTTGGCAATGCCTCTTCGTTCAATAAGAGTTTTTGTGTCCACTTCAATATATAATAAATGGTTGTAGTCTAAATCTACGTTCTCATAAAGCACGGTGGCTTTGACAACGCCCTCAGGGGTGATGTCTTCGATACCCACATAAGGTTTGCAATTGGTATATCGGCAGAAATAATCAAATTTATCCAGATCCACATTCAGTGGCACTCTTTTCAAGCCGTAAACGTGCTGGTTAAGTTGCAGCTGAAGGTCTGCGGGCACGACACGACAGAAAATATTACGTAAAGTCTCTTCTGGATAACGTTCATCAACGAGAGGGATAAAGTTGTTCAAGGAGTCCTTAACATAATATGTGTCGGACTTCATGGGCTTAATGATATAGTATGGGCCACGACGGATATAGTAATCTAATGTATCTGATTTTTCCAAATGTTCCTCGGAAACTGTTGGTGGAGTATAGGTCGTGATGCTGTCTATACTCAGCAGCAGATTCCTGAAAGATTTATCTCGTTCCGACATATCTTGCCCCGTGATAAGTGCAAAGCTTTTGGGAAATGTCAGTTTCGCTATCTCACCTTTAGGGCTTGTCCATGTGAAGACATACTTCTTGTCGTTGCTGTCAATCTGAACCTGGCAAAGACTATCTACAAAACTCGGGCTCTCTGGCGTAAGATGAGAGAGGTCATCGAAAAATTGGCGACTCCGATCTGCAGATGAGAGAAGGCTCAGCTGCAACATATACCTCTCAACAAAATCTGCTATCTGAGCAGGCAGATTATTCCGCAGATCATGTGCAAACAGAGGAGTGCGAATCTGCTGAACCACACCCTCATGATTACGTTCTATCACGACATCTCGTAATCCAAGAGTGTTGGTCCGGACGGGCCCACTTTCTGTCACGCCCCGCGCCTTAAGGTGTTGATAGATATCTTTCAGAACAGATGTCTGACAAGAATCTCTATCAACGCCATAAGTGCTGAGGGCACATACTAGTGCACATACTATAGTGAAAAGCCTTCTATTCATAGCTCTCGCTACTTGGACTCATAATCATTGCCAGGCTGAACGCCAATCATCAGTGTTTCCTTAAGTGAGCCATCGTTGCCGAACCATTTCCCCTGGACGAAATATCCGCGGACGAACTCGCCAACGACATAGTCGCCAGCCTCTGCCACGCGCCCTTTATCGTCATAACGGTTGATTCGGCGTGAGCGGTTATAGGTCAGACGCCCAATGCCATCTGGGTAGCCGCCCTTGGTTTCACCTTTATATGTGCCATAAGAGAGCTTCAATGTACCGCCAGAAGAAGCGCTACCGGATTTATCCCTATGCGTTTTCTTGGAACTTTCAGATACAGCCTTCTCCTGTTCTTTCTTTACGTCATCAGCATTGGGAATCGTGTCTTGAACCTTCTCCACCTTGTATGAGCACACAGCCTCCAATGTATCATCCGGCAGAATCGCATGAACCAGGACTGCGCCTTCGCCGTCCTTTAAGGCCTTAACAATTCCGCCTTGAACTTCTACGACGGCACTGTCTTGTGCTGTAGACCATACCAAGTCTACCTGAATACTATCTGGATTAATCGATGCAACCAACGTATCCGACTCACCAACCTTAAGGGTCTTATCAGCATGATTCAGGGTCAGACTGACAGATGTCTTTGGCGGTTGTGGCGGAGTTGGCGGTTCCTTTTCACCTGAGCCACTGAATAAGGCATAGCCTCCGCCACCGAGGGCTGCCAGCAATGCAACGGCAGCAGCAATCAGGCCTATCAGTCTCTTGTTTGGGCCTTTCGGCGACTTCTTTTTTTCACCTGGATCTCCTAAAGGCTTGTGACAAAATGGGCATTCAAATTCCTCTCCAGCCTGGATGTCAAACACCTCTTTATAATGATCACATTCAATGTTTACACATTTTCCTTGTTTTGCCATGATGATTATTATTTATATTAGAATCGAAGATCATTTTCACACAGTTGCTCACCTGCAGCATTAAAGGCTATATACTCTGGGTTGTTCTCGTTGTTATTTACCATTGGCAAAATCACGCTCTCAAGAGTATCGCCCATCTTTTGCATTAGTTGCTGTTTCTTCTCTATGTGCTTATAGTTTGTTTCCAATTCGGTCTCTACCGCCTTACGTAATGCTGCTGCATCAACGGCACGAGTGAGTTTGCTCATTTCTTCCAGGGTATCAAAGATATTCTCACCCACATTAATCCAACGGCTGACTCTACCCATCTTGTTCTTCTCTCCAGCAAACGCCTTATACTTTTCTCCGGTTTCAACATCTTCCCTGTCGACAATAAGTCCTTCGATGCTATATGCCAAAAGTACTATTGGCAGCATCTCCTTACGCTTCGTCCCTTTATCCTTACTGTAAGGTGAAGGCAGAGGCTTAAGGAATGACTCTGTATGAACCACCATCCTATTGACCTCGTCACGCACAAGTATATCATACTTTTCTTTCAGGACACGGACATTATCAACATATCTCAAGGGGAAACCGCTATGAGCCGTCACTACGACAATTTGGTTACTCTTGAAGTTCTCTGAAACATCTTTGGATTCATCGAATGGTATTTTCCCGCTTTCACCGAACATTTTTATAAAATCGGCACGGAAAGCCTGATCATCTTCGTATAGGGGGAGAGACAGCTGTATAATCTTCTGATGATTTGCAGCCGTTTCCGGACTACCTTGTCCCTCTTCCGAGCCATTGAATGTCAAAAAGCTTTGTGCTGCATTGTATATCCCGTTGACGAATTTCTTCATCTTTTCAGGACTACTGCACTCCGTATTGCGAAGTTTGTCAAGAATATTGACATTAACCAAGCGTTGATTCGGATTCTTAGTAGAATACTCTTCCATATCTCTGCTGGCATTCTCGATGCACACCTTAAGCGAAATGCTGTTTAACATGCCAACATTCATCTTCTTTGCTAGAGAAGAGAATGTCACATTCGAGGCTCCAACCTCGTCTATTATGCGCATTCTCATACCTGTCGCATAATCCTGCTGATGCTGTTTATTCTTTAAGAAACCTACAATTGTGTCCCTAACGAACTTGGGATCATATTCTTTAACGACCTCACCCTGCAAACTGGTGATTTCTGCATCGCTTAGTTTGCACTTGTCATCTGCTTGTCTTTTCATTGAATCTGCGAAATCAGACAAGACCTTCATGAACGGCTCAATACTATTCATATTAAGAAGCGTGAGCATCGTTTTCACCTCTGTCAACAGTTTTGTTGCATAGACATACCCCTCTATTTGTGTACTTAAAGTCAACTCGTCGCGCTTCGCATCTACAAAACGGCCAAAAGTCTTTGTTGAAGCATTGGTTATTGCGTCACGCAACCAGCCTATGTTGTTCCAATCTGCACGTATATCTTTAATAGTATCTGCCAATTCTTCGTTCAGATATGTTGTCCGCTTGACGATTTTATTATTAAAGCCCTCTATACGTTCTTCACAATTAGCGATAAGCATTGCAACGTATTTATGGACCTCAATTATTGACATCATGCCATTACGCCATTTAGCAAAGAGATTATTCTCAATCTTTCTGCATATTTCTTCCGCAAAGCCTGAAAGTTCACTCTCATAGTCCTTATAGAATTTCTTTACTCCAGAGCCACGGTACATTGTGTCATAGAACTTTTTGCAGAGTTGGTTGAATTGCTCCAACCATTCTTTCTTGTCGTTTTCGTCTTGAACGTCTTGTTTATACCTATCCGTGTAGGACTCCCAGCCTGGAATAATTTCTTTCCAATTTACATGTTTCTCTATTGAGGGCAGCGGTCTGCTTAATGTAAGATAAGCATCTGAGAGTAAATTATCTTCCAAGTTCTTTGGCTCTGCAACATCCTGTTTATAGGATTTTCCTACCATATCCTCAGTGCATTCTTCCAAGAACCCACGAGCATCATCCCAAAGGCCGTACAACATCTGCAAAGACGCCTGACGCGCGAACTGATAAGCTCCATATTCAACGACCTCAGTCTCAGGATATTCAATACGCTTAACGCCAAATGTCATAAACTTTCGGCTGTGAACCGGCTGCCTTTCTTCATTCTCTTCTGGAAGTAAGCCATTATTCTCATTCGTTTCCAAACGTGCCATCTGGCCACCAAAGGACATGGAAGAGGCCACAATCTTTTGGAACAAGAAATCGCCTACAATGCCTGGAAGAACCTTAAACAGGCTCACCTCCTTACCAGCCTCGTTGACATTCGTAAAGAGATAGGCCATATCAAAAGCATCCTGTCCGTGCAGTAATCTACGCACTTGACCATCTTCATCTGTATTACCTTTAACATCTGTAGGATAATACTTGCCGACTGACATTGCATTCAGTTCCAATAATGCTGCATAACCATTGGGCTGATAATACCTGTTACTGGCCTCTCCACCTGGAATTTGAATAATTTTCTCAGGAACATACAGATATAATTGGATCTTGAAGTTCGTCCGATTATCTCCTGTACGCTGAAACTCATTGCGTATCTGGGCAATGGCATCAATGATTGCACCAGAACCAGTTCCTCCGCCGAGGCCAGCACAGATATGGAATGTTACATTTTCAACATCCTCACGTTTTTTCAGTTCTCTGACACGAGCATGTACCTGACCTATAAAAGTGTCCTGGGGCAGGCCACACATATTATTGGCCATCAACATTCGACCAAAACGACGGCGTTGCCCACCAATACCTTCACTAATGATGGCACCGATGCCTTCACTTAGCATTCCCTGGTCTTTTCTACTTATGAATGAATTGATGCCTGGATATTGTTCAAGGTTTCCAAGTACTCCTGCGCCGATGCCATTAATTGAAAGGCGCTGAGCTGGAGTTAATTGCACAGAGACGCCTAAGGTCTGCCAATCCTCCTCGTTATTGAGGTCGGCGAGACTTGAATCTACATACAAGTACTCGATGTTTGCCTTTCCTTCAGGAGTGTTAGAACGGAACTCCTCATAAATTCGCTTGCGTAGAGCACGGATGATGGAACCACCAGTTCCTCCCAATCCGATAATTAGATGATTTGCCATTTCTTTATTATTTTAAAGTGATTTATTCATCATAAAAATGTGAGCGACTTTTAGTTCGGCTATTTGACTTGTGCTTTATTTTCGCCACCTCCATCGTTTTTATTATTCCAAATGCTCCTGCTAAGACGAATAGGAAAGCCCAAAACAAATGACGGAATATATACTTATTCATAAACCGTTGCATCTCACCATTCATAGAAGATGCCAAATCGTCTGGGGTATGCCCACTAAAATCGGCATAAGAAGCATAATAGCCGACTATTGGCAGGTCACAAGCCAGGCGATCTAGAACTTTTTGAGTATCTTCTTGAGAAAAGGTCACAGTATTGGAAATATCAGACACATAAGAATTAACTAAAGTTTCCAACTCATTACCATAACCTTTTATGGTAACAGCTCCACAAATAATTATAGCATGAAAAGCGATAAAGCAGAAAGCGATTCCTCCTAGAATATAACTTAGTAATGTAAATTGCCTATTCTTATGCCAAGATTTAATCAAATAGAACATAAGCCCGACTCCAACAGCCGTTATCATTATGCCAAGCAGCAAACTACCAATACTATTTGTTAAAATCTGTATTAAAGCTCCCATTATTCAATGAAAATTATTCGTACATTAATCCAGAATGGGTATGTCGCGCATGCTTACCTTTAGAATGGCCCGTTTCGTGTGAGTCCATAGTAAAGTAAAGTAACACGGCTGCTAAAACAGCACCAATAATCATATAATAGATATGGCGTATTCTATGTGTATCAATCTCATCTTGCAGCTTAGTAATCGTTTCTGGATCCATTTCTGGAAGCTTTACAAGACGCATACCTAACACGTTCTCTGCGAATGTGGATATTCCATTTATAAATGAAGAGCCTTCACTCATAAATCTAACGGCAGTATCAGCCTTATTAAGGTAGCATTCCGTAATATTCTTCAAACGCAATTCGCCGATAAACAACGATGACTGCATACTCATGAAAGCCGCAAAGAATGCCGTAATGACACAACTAAAGATTGTCACCTTCTTGCCACCTTGATGCAAGAGTATCACACATCCAAGCACAAGGCAAGCTAAAAAGCCACCAAGCAGGGTACCTAATATAACACTCACATTTAATGTGTCAAACAAGGAATCTATCATAGTCTTCAATATACAAATATCCATTACAACCACTGTTCACTAGGACGCAATAAAATAATGGACAGCATTCTTTTTGGTTAATACTTTCTTTCAAAACGGCTCAGACAGCACTAACCTATGGGCATAGAAAAAGCGCAGCCTTCGTCGTATTCCGCTCAGGCCTACCACAGCCCTCATAATCATACAGAGAAGTCTGAGCTTATAGCGCACACTCCACTGATTATGAGTTTACTCTTTCATTCCCTAGAGGTCGAGGTGGTAGTTCGAGCGGAAATAGAGCAAATAAGATACAATCCGTGCAAGATTGCGGGGCAAAGTTAATGATTATTCTGAATAGTCCTTAACTTTTTTCATTTTTTTTCTAAAAATTCTTTATTATCCTAATTTTTATTGTATTGCATTAGGAAAAAGACGCGATGGAAGACAAATATAGAATAACATGTTAGCCAAAAGCTCCTGATATTTTGATGAATTAGACGGAATAGATAATTGATAAGCGGAAAAATTCGGGTCAGAGAGGGAAAGGGGCGGGGCAATGTGCGGCTTGGAGGGGTTTTATTTAGAGATTGTTGATTGCGGTAGGGGAAAAGGGGGCATCTTTGAAGCACAAAGTA
>ODAI013489160.1_pt1 | contig 12024 bp, 10 predicted proteins | sample 1539321 | NCBI WGS metagenome assembly ODAI01 (sample SAMN02144231, study PRJEB22623) | gut metagenome | biome: sheep rumen | host: Ovis aries | place: New Zealand
ATGTGCTTCATCTATTGCTATACCAGTAACTAAAAATATTACTGAATATAAGAAGAATATTGCAATCAAAATTAAATTCTTTCTAGTAAAAAAATTCTTAAGCATGTTTTCACACCTCTTCTTCTTTATTTAATTCTGTATTTGAATCATCGTCTTCAGATACAGTATTATTTTCTTCTTCAGTTCTATTAGGATTGTCATCATTTATTTTGCTTTCAATTCCTAATATTTCTTCATAATTTAATTCATTATCTTCAAGCTTCAAATATAAATCCTTATAATCAAGCTTTTTACCATTAATAATTCCTTCAATTTCTTCATAACGAATATCATATCTTTCTTGTGATTTTTTATTAAAGAAATCAACCATAAAGATACAATATACAACAGCTACCATTGTCATAATTCCAAAATTTGATTTGAAAAACATTACAAGATAACCGATTTTTTGAATTCGTTGATTTGTATAAACACCGTACACATCATTTCTTGTTGGATTATAAGTATCACTACCTAGATTAGAATCTCCACGAGTTACAAATGATCCATCCTCATTGATTTGTATAATACGGTGAATAATGTTTATTCCTTTATCATTACGATAAGAAATAACATCATATAATTTTAATTCATCTGTACTTTTTAATTTTCTTATTTGAATAATATCACCAGTATTAAACTGATTAGTTAAATTGTTTTCTATTAAGTATGAATTATTCTTTTTACTCATAGAACCAGATGCAACAACCAAATATCCTTTATCACCAAATGACATTAAATTGCCTCTAATCCTAGAAAAAATTGAGTAAACAAAGAACGGTATAAGTAAAACAAGAAGGCCATAAAATATGACATTCTTTATGGCCTTAACAATCTTTCTTTTCTTTTTTGTCTTAGGATGGTTATTTTTTATAAGATCGTCAAGAATATTTGGGTCCTCATTTTTTTCTTTGATAGCCTTTATATAAGACTTAGTGTATGACCTGTAGACAAGTGTAAATACAATTGCAAAGATAATAAATCCAAGCAAAGATATTACAAAGCCAAATATTTCAATCTTTGTCATATAAACATCCCCAATCCCAAAAATTATTTAGTTTAAAACTAATTTGTATATGCAGTTAATGTTACTACATATTTATTATTATCTTCTACTGCGTCAGCGTTATAATCAGCTGGAATGTATGAAGTCTCATCAGTACGCTCAATTCCAAACATTGTAATTCTAAAATCAGCAATTGCAGCGATTACTTCATCTTGAGTATATTCTCTACCAGTTTTTCCTTCTGCATCTACTGCAGTTTCACTATCGAAAAATAATGATGGATTAATATTACCAAATGCTTCTCCCCAAGCGAATTCGATTGTACATGAAAATTCTCTAACGTTGTTAGCTGAAATAGCTCCTAATTCATGAACTTCGATTTCATTAGATGCACATTCAGGTAATACAATGTATCCTTTATCTGCTGCATCAACAACACCTTGAGGTACAGCAATCTTTACTTTACATTCCTTTAAATATTGAGCATTCTTAATTTGACCTGTAATTTCGATTTTTAAATTTTCTGATGCTCCACTTGAAGTTGTAATTCTTCCTTCGTTGTCTCCTTCAGCTCCATCAAATTTGAAGCTCTTGTTATCAGTAATAGCAACATTTTCAAATTCTAGAGATGCAGTTGAAATTGTACCAATCTCAACATTAGAATCAACATTTTTCTTTGCATTATTAGAAATAACGAATGCAGCAAAACCAGTTGAAATTAATGCTACAGATGCGAATACTAAACCACCTACTGTAATTAATCTTCTAGTATATGATTTTCTTGTTAATTTAGGCATATTTGTATCCTCCTATAAAAAGTATATTATTATGCTGTAACTTTAGTAACTGTAATAGTAAGTTTATAAGTAACACCGTTTAAAGCTGTGTTTAAATCTGTTAAATCATCTTTTGCAACTGTTTGGATAGCCTTAGCATCATTTTCGTCGCTTTCTACAGGAGTTCCAGCAGCATTTTTCTTTACTTGATCATTATAATCAAATCCATTGTAGAATGTATATGGATTCTTGCTATCAAATGCAGTACCCCATGCAAACGCAATAGTAACATCAGCAGTTAATTGTGATGTTGATACATTTAATCCTGCTAAAGTACATGTATATGAACCATCAGTTAATGGATTTCCGTTGATTGTTGGATTAACAATATAATTATTAGTTACTGCATTTTCATAATTTCCAGTTGCTGTGAAAGCGAATGTTACATTATAATCAGCTGGAGCAACATCATTACCTAAGCCAAATTTTAAAGTTAAAGTTTCATCTAAATCTGCGAATTCAGTAATTCCTGAGCTTTTTTCATAAGCTAACCACTTTGTTGTTGTTTGTTGTTCTGGACCAACAAAACTAATTGAACCATCTTCAGTGCCCTTCCATGCTGCTTCTAAAGTAATACTCTTATCAGTTACAGTATCAACTTCAAAATTACCATTTGCTTCAGCAGTTGCATTACCTGTAATAACCCATGCTGCAAAACCAGTACCAATCATAGATGCTGCAGCAACACCTGCGATAATTAAACCTAATGTTCTTTTTTTCATATTATTATCCTCCTTAAAGATAACTCTTTTCCCATATATTTATTGACATTGAGTTGTCATATTAATAATTTACTACTTCTTATATGTAATTCATTTAATGTTACATATCTACATTTTAATTATAAAATAAATTAAAAATATTTCAACCATTTAATTATACCCCTCCGCAAAAATACGAAAAAATGCATAATTTTAATGTTTTTGTGAAATATTCCTACTATTTTATAGGATTATAAGAAATATTATTCTTTTTCTATTGAATTAATATAATAAAAACCATCAAGATAAATAAAAGATATATTTAATTTAATAATGTCTCCACCGTTTTTCTTAAAATAATATGATTTAGTGAATGATTTATTATTAAAATCACTAATTATATTATCTAAACATGATACATCTATCATATTTAAGCATTTATTTTTATAATCCCAATTCTCATATCCTAAATATGACGAGAATAAACCTTCATTTTTCACTATATTTATATGATTATCCACATATATTATTGGTTTATTGATGTTTTCGTATGATTTAGGGATATTTATTAATTTAGGAAAGAATATTTTATCGTATTTATTATATTCTTCTTCGTTATTAATTAAATACATCAATATATCATATATTTTATTATCGTTATCTTCTAATATTCTTACGAAATATTTAGTATTTGATAATTGAATAAAAGCTTTATATTCTTTATGATATTCACCAATATTTGATATATATTGCTTTAATATTAAATAATTATCATATAATTTGTTTTCACATATAATATCATAATCAAATCCAGCAAAGCTTGATTTATTTGATGAATAGTATAGATTTCTAAATAATTGTCTATCTAATTCTATATTTTTAATAAATAACATATCTAATATATTCTTCATAAAATACCTACTAATCTTCTATTATTTTCTCTAACCATAATATGTCATACCATCTGTCAAATTTATAACCGCACTTATGAAAATGACCAACCTCAACAAAACCTAGGTGTTTGTGGAATTCTACACTATTATTTGTTACATATTCATCGCCTTTATCTACATATGTAACACATGAATATATATTTTTAATACCCATTTCTTTTAATCTTGATTCTATATTATTATATAATAATTTACCAAAGCCATGACCTTTTAATGAATTATCTAGATATATTGATAATTCACATGAATATTTATATGCATCTCTTGGCTTATATTCATGTGCATATGCATAACCTAATATTTTATTATTATCAAATATACAAATATATGGATATTTCTCTGTTATATTTTTTATTCTATCCTCAAATTCAGCTAATGTAGGTACATTTATTTCAAATGTTATTGCTGTATTTAATATGTAATATTCATATATATTTAATAATTCTTTTGCATCATTTATTGTTACATCTCTAATAATTGCCATAATTATTCACCAACCCTAAAAACTATACTTATCTTTATTATAAAATAAATAATTATAAATAAAAGTAAAAAAGAAAGAGCTAACGAAAAATTAGCTCTTAATCTTTTATTAGAATATATATTGATCTTCTTTAAGCTTTTTAATTATATCAGCTTCTAATTCTATATTCTTTTGTACTTTATTCTTTTCACCATGATCATGGTTGTAGTTAGTATCTATAATATTATTACCATTTTCCCATACAAATGATTCATCCTCATTAATGTATTTTCTTGGACTTAATGTAATACTATTAACCTTTACAATGTAATAATAATATATACTAACTAATAATTCATCTTCTTTACCTTTTTGTTTTTTGATTATTTTTCCATAATTAGTAATAGATTTTGAATCTACATTTAAGCCCTCATCAGTTAATGCTTCAATTACTGCATTTTTATTGTAAGTTAAAACATGATTAAGCTTTGAAGGTAAATGATAGAAATCATATTTTTTTGAATGTAATACGCCAATTTTATTATCAAATATAACTATACCTTTTACATAGAACTTAGTCTTTGTTGGTGCATTTTCATCATAGTCCTTTAAATCAATCTCACATATTGTATCCATATGAGTTGCGTTGTATTCATCAACCTCTGCATCAGTCATAGTTGCGATTGGTTCTGGACCATGGTATTTAATTTGAACTGCAAAGTATAATACAACAAAAGCCATTATGATATATACAAGATCAATTAATAAGATATAGGTAAATCCATTTTGTAATAAAGATCTAATAAGTGAAAATATTTCATCAAATGCTAAAATTATAGATAATACTATTACACCAATTCTATTTCTTCCTGTCTTAGCACATGTAATACCAAGACCTACTAAAATAATAACGAATACTGCAGTAATAGCAATAGATAATCCAAGCAATACTAATACTCCAGTAATAGTAGCGTCTATTTGTGCTGGGTCATAACCATCTGCAATATATTTTTGTCTTAGAGTTGGTAATATATCAACATTCAATATAATAATTGCAAGTGTTGTACCTATTACAAGTGCGGCAACTAATATTATTAATGATATAATTAATCCCCTAGAATATGCGTTACTCTTTCTTTCCATATATATGTATATATTTCTCCCCAACAATTATTTATTATTTACTATTTTTTACTTCTTTTATTTCTTTAGCTTCTGGCTTATTATTAGAAATTAGCTTTCCACCTAAATAACCAGCAAGTAAAGACTTAATATCTAAACCTGTAGCTTTTTCAAGACCTGCGAAGATTTGAGTACCATTTCTTGTGATTTCTTCATTTAATTTTGCAGTATTGCCTTCGCCATACATTGTAATAGAATCAATCTTAGATAATGCTGAAGCCATTGGCTCAGAGTAAGCCTTGATCATTTCAGGTAATACATTAGAATCAAGGATTAATTGTAATGTTGCAGCTTCACCATATTGCTTCATGGCATCTGCCTTAGCCTTAATTGCATCAGCCTCTGCCTTACCTTTAGCTTCAATACCTGCAGCCTCAGCAAGTGCAGCTTCCTTCTTAGCTAAAGCTTCAATCTTTAATGCTTCTGCAGCCTTTTCCTTAGCTACCTTATCAGCTTCAGCTCTAATCTTTTGCATTTCAGCTTCTTGTTGTAATTCATACTTCTTAGCTTCTGCAGCCTTTTGACGAGTGAATAAATCAGCCTCTGCCTTTTGTTCTGCAGCATATTTTTCAGCTTCAGCTTGCTTATTAATTTGAGCTTGAAGCTTTCTTTCTTGTAAGTCAACTTCCTTTTGACCTAATTCAACCTCACGCTCTCTCTTAGCGATATCAGCGTTAATCTTAGCAATGTTGATTTCTTGTTGCTTCTTTTGTTCCTCAATTGCATATGCAGCATCAGCAGTAGCCTTTGCAGTATCTGTTTTTTGCTTTAATGCTGATTGCTTTAATGATAATTCAGTATTTTGTTCAATGATCTTTTGATTTGCTTCAACTCTTGAACGGTTTGCAGCTTCTTCAGCTAATGATTTAGCAATTGTAACATCTCTATCAGCATTTGCCTTAGCAATTGCTGCATCCTTAGAAATTTGAGAAATGTTATCAATACCTAGATTTTCAATAACATGATTATCATCTGAGAATGATTGAATGTTAAAGTTAACAACCTCAATACCCATCTTAGCCATATCAGGTACTACATTCTCTTTAACAGATTGTGCAACACCTTGTCTGTCTTGAACTAATCTCTTAATATCTACTGTACCAATGATTTCACGCATATTACCTTGTAATACTTGTTGAACCTGAGCAATTAAATTCTTTTCATTCATATTTAAAATTGCTTCAGCAGCTAAATTTAATAATTTTGGATCTGAAGAAATCTTAAGATTTGCAACACCATCAACTCTAATATTAATGAAATTAGATGTTGGAATTGCTTCGTCTGTCTTAATATCTACTTGGAAAACTCTTAGAGATAACTTATCTAATCTTTGTAAGAATGGAACTCTAAATCCAGCTTTACCAATCAAGATTTTTCTTTTTCCCATACCTGATATAATAATGGCTGTATCAGGAGCAGCCTTTACGTATCCTGCAGCGAATAATATGATTAGGAATAATACTGCAACAGCAATTATTAACCCAATTATTACTGGTGAAGGTACACCTAAAACTACTAATGCTCTCATTTCTTTCTCCTCCTAAAATGCATTAATAAATGATAGTCCCTAAAAAAAAGACTTTTGATTTGAAAAAACCAAAAGTCTTGAAATTTAAACTCATACCGGACCGAAGTCGTAATGACGATACTTTATACCTCAACCGAGGCTTTCTACTCCCTTTTTTAGGACTACTATTCATTTACAAGATTATTTTATTATTAAAAATAATAGTTGTCAATAAAAATCGTACCATTTTTGTACGATTTTATTTTGACGCATACATAAAGCTTAAAATGATAGTTCATAAACTAATTAATTTTTAATAGCTAATCCATACCGGAAAAAATTACATATAAATCTGGGTATTTTCGGAGGGCATCAAAAAAATGGCGTAGCTACGCCATTTTTCATTTTTAAAATCTTTACTTTTTTACATTATTATATGTAATTATTTATTATATTAACATGCATAAGGCTCGAAATCATTAGCTGCTTGAATGAAATGAAGTGATATATTATTAGATCCTTGTTGGAAATTAAAACATAATATTAATTTCTTTGTAGCATTATAATATGCATATTCTTTATGTTGTACTCTCGCATATTCAGGACTTACAGCTTCAAATCCTGAATCACCAATAACACTTACATAATCATCTAAAAATTCAATCTTGTCTTCAATAGTTTCGAATGACATATTTACTAAATATACATTTTTATGTTCTTGGCCATATAATACCTTGTATAAGCCAGTTATAGATTTAGCTTTTGAATCAGAATTTGATAGATTAAGCTCAGGGAAGCCAATAGATTTAAATTTCTCACTTAATTGAGACATTGTTATAAATTTTTCAGATTTGAATTGGGCTCTAATTTCGTTATTAGCTGCATCAATATTAAATATTAATGTATTTTCATATGCTTCACAACTATATTTTAATGTTTTAGTTTCTTCATTATAGCTATAACCAACACCTTTTAATAGTGTAACATATTGATTGAAATATTCTGTTGCATCAACTTCTGTATTTAATTTAATACTTGTCTCACATACTAAATCATAAGTAAATAAATTAGCCCATGATTCAATATATTCATAAGTATGATCATATGCTTTTACAGTACTATCATCATAAGCAAGTAAAGATGGGAAGCCTACATTTGTTATTAAATTATTAAGAGCAGTAAATCCATCATATTCCTTATAATTATAATATTTCTTAATTTCTATTGTTGCTCCAGTTGTATCATAATCTACATAAATAGATGCATATGCATAGAAGCCATCACCAAAATCTCTAATTTGTTTATGATATGCTTCTCTTGTACTACCATCAATAAATTTTTCAGTTTCTAACTCATATCCATAAACACTTACTAATTTTTGGGCATAATCATCAACTGCTGATTCAGTAGCATTCTTATCTCTAATTGTTAAAATTCCTGTAGTAAATACATCATCTGTATATATTTTATTTGAATATGTAGCAAATGAAGGGAATGGAATAATATCAGCTATACCATAATTTGCATCAAATATTGCAGTTAAAGCTGTTATATCAGTATCAGCCCAATTTTTTGGTGCACTAGGATATACTCTTTCATCATCATCTACCCAAGAATCTGTAGGTAGGCTCTTTGGTCTATCATAATCTAGTGTGATTAAAACCTGTGCTTTTTCTTCCTTTGGATTTAATTGACTTGCGTCTATATATGTAACTGTTATTTTGGCAGTTTCAGGTGTTTCTTTATCTAATTCTAATGTGATTTCTCTAATACCACCTATTTTAGTTTGACCAAAACCTAAAAATTTAGCTCCAATTTGGTTTTTAATTAATGAATCATTAACAAATGTATAATATAGTGGGTTATCAACTGAATTAGTTAAAATATCCCAAATATTACCTGTATAATATGCCCAAGCATTAGGTAATGATTCAGATAATATATCTGATGCTAAACCTTCATCGAAAAAGCTAATTGAATCTTTTTGAAGAACTCCATCATTTAAATATCCTTTAAATGTTTCATCCTCATTAACTGTCATATAAACTTCTTTATCATTCTTATATTCAAAATAAATTAAAGATTCTGAATAAACCTTTATATTAACAAAATCAGATTCAATTTTGTAATTATAATTATCTAATTTCTCAATAAAATTATTGATTGCCACCTCTGAATCAATTCCTGTATTTGACTCCTCTGGTGTAGTTGTAGTTGTAGGTGTGCCTGTATTTGTTTCGCTTTCAGTAATTGTTGTTTTAGTATCAGCAGGCTTTTTATTTTTCTTATTACAAGATGATAACATAAATATTCCTGCAAGCATTGCGATTGATATATATTTTAATTTCATAATCTATCACTCCTTTTCGTATATTTTATCATATTTAAAAAATAATAAAAGAGATTAGCTTTTTAAAACTAATCTCATATTATCATATTATAGATATTTACTAGGAATTGAGCCATCAAATAAAACACTTAATATAGCTGTTTCTTCAACAGCTTCCTTATTACGACTAAATGGGTAAACTATTTGATCATAAAAATCTTGAAGTGCTTTTTTCAAATCCTCGTTTTCAATTTTTAGAATTGCTGATTTAATTAATATGACTAATTTATTGTTTGCAGCTTGCTTATAAGATGCTAATTCTGCAGCTTCACTTGCTGTCTCTGTAGATGAATCTACAATTTTTGTTTCTGTTTGTCCATTATCTGGATTCTTGTTGTTGTCGCATGCAGTTAAGCCTGCAATTAGGGCAAAACCAAGTAATATGCCCGAAGCTACTTTTTCCTTAATTTTCTCTCTTCCTCTTTTTACTACTAATCTTTATTTTTTATATTCTTATACAAAGAATATGGATAAACAAATAAGCTTATTGCAAATGCAAGAATAGTTGCTAATATTGCAGCTAATACTGCTAAAATACAACTTAGAATAAATAATAATATTTTAGTTGCAATTAAGAATACTAATCCATCAAAGCTAAACGAGAATATTATTCCAGGCATTCTTACAAATCCCCAGGATGCAACACCCTCCCATAGTTCAGCAATAAATGTATTATTTAAAATAAGTGTCGCAAAGAATGTATATCCAGTTACTGCAATTACTAATAATATTATTGCATTATTAGGTTGATTTTTTGTAAAGAACACAATTCCTAATATTATAAATAATAACGCAAATATTGATGGCCAAATGAAGGAATGAATTCTTCTTATCTTATTTTCTCTTTTTTCTCTTTCACGAGCCTCTTTTGCTTGATTTCTTATTATTTCTAATCTTTTTTCATTACATTCCTTACATAATATCTTTTTAACTACCTCATGATGAGTTCGTCTTCCTGAACGATGCACTCTAGTTTCTTCAATCCTAAATAAATCATCTGCTTCAAATATAGGCTTATTACAAGATTCACATACGCCTAATACTGGCTTTTGTTCTTCTTTAATTATTACCTTTTCAACTACTTGAGGCTCTAAAGGCGCCTCCTCAGGCTTTTTTTCAATACCAAATAAATCATCTGTTGAGCAATTTAATATTGAGCACATATCCTTTAACATATCAAATGACGGTTCAGCATCATCATTTTCCCATCTAGATACAGCCTGATATGTTACATGTAATTGATCGGCTAAATCCTTTTGTGTTAAGCCTGCCTTATTTCTATATTCTTTTATTTTTGAACCAATTCCCATATCTCCACCTCCATGATTCAACTCAATTATATGTTGTAGTGGGTTTGAAATAAATAAATGTTCCTTTGAATTACTCAATATTTCGTTGAGTTACCATTTTTTATCCTAAATTTGACTCATCAATTACGCCAATTACATCATTAGCTTTAATATATATAGTGTCTCCAACCTTATATTTATCAAAAGTCCTTTTTGTTACTTTTTGTCTAGTTTCCCATACAGTACCTCTTAATATATACGCAAAGCCTACATAATAAGAATCATCATTTTTATGGATATATGTCACCTTAGCTTCCATTATTTCACCATTTTTAAGTGCTTTTCTGCCTTGATAATCATTTCTATCTGATACTACAGATAAAGCTAAGAATCCACCAATTATTGCTGCTATAATAATAAAAACAAATATTGTAACAATCGCAGCACCAACCGGAACTGATTTAAATGAATTAAACATAATGATAATAACTATTAAAAAAATCGCTAATGTACTAGCTATAACAGTAAGGATAGGATTAGGCTTACTAATTAGACCTACTACCTTTCTATTATTAGGATTAATATTAGTAGTTTCTATTCTTGTTGTTTTTGATTTAGATTCAGCCTCATCTAATTTCTCAAAAATTGTTTTTTCATTTTCAACCTTTACTGGTTCTATCTTTTTAGGCTCTTCATTAATTATCGTTGGTTCTATCTTTTTAGGCTCTTCTATTATTTCTTCATTTTTTACTTCACTAATTAATTCTTCATTATCATTTTTTAAATCATATATTAGCTTTTCATTTTCAGCATTTATATCATCAAGTGAAATATCATCAACTGATTCAATTTTAACATCATCAATTTTAATTTCTTCAATTGGTTCTACTTCAATTTTAGTTTCATTAACAAAATCATCAATTTTATTATCATATACTGAACTCTTATTATTCAAATCATTTGTGTCAGTATCAAATAAATTATTTTTATCTAATTGTTCTCCACAATTAATACAAAATAACATTATATCGCTATTTTCTTGTCCACATTTTTTACACTTCATAATAAAACCTCAGTAATTTTAATATTTGTTTTCTCTTCTATATATTCTTTCATATATAGATTCTTCATCATAATGCATATGATATTTTAATGGATTAAATAATCCAAAGAAATTGAATTTACCTTTTACATTTGTTCTACATATTTTTATAAAGCCCAAAAATCTTGGGACAACATATGTAACTATATCATTTCTATTACAAAATATATGATATTCTTTACAACAGCTTCTTAAATATTTTTTTATTTTAGATCTATTAAATATATTTGTTTTAAATAGATTAACTGACCCAAATGTGAATAGGTGTGATTTAATACCTAAATTATAATTTAAATCCTGAACACATAATTGAGCCTGACCTGACCCCAGTGACCAGCCAATTACCTCAACCTCAGCATTAGGATGTAATTTCAATAATTCCTTTACTCCATTTCTAATAAAATGCTTCATAACCTTATACATGGCAGCCCATGATTTATGAACCTTTAATGTGATTTTTTTATTATCCCACATAAAGGAATCATAATACTTTGGTATAAATAAGAAATTAGTAAACCAATCTGGTAAATCCTTGGTTCCTTGAAAATGAACCTGAA
>ODAI013841151.1_pt1 | contig 12024 bp, 9 predicted proteins | sample 1539321 | NCBI WGS metagenome assembly ODAI01 (sample SAMN02144231, study PRJEB22623) | gut metagenome | biome: sheep rumen | host: Ovis aries | place: New Zealand
AAACAACCGGTTAAAAGTGAATTACTAAGTATACTATATGAATGGTATTTTCAATTTTACTTTCGATAAGAATTTTCTGACATGCAATTTAAATCGTTTGTTCAAAAAAAGAATATTGACCATGTAACTGTTTATTTGCTATATTTTTTTATTAAGGTTTATCAATGTTTATGAAGAATTTACAGAATCTTATGACAATAGCACAAGCCGCTGAATATATTGGTGTAACACCTCTTACTTTACGAAACTGGGATAAGACAGGGAAACTTCAAGCCGTCCGAAATCCCCTAAATGGCTACAGAATGTACGACAAGGAAGAACTTGACAAGTTCCTTTCATTGTTACAGAAAGGGGGCAAAAATGGCTGATGCCCTTGAACTTGAATTAGAAACTCCTCTTCCAATCGACACAATCATAAAGGGTGATTGCATTGAGGAAATGAAAAAACTCCCTTCAAACTCATTTGATGTCGCAATTATTGACCCGCCCTATAACCTCAGTTCTGGCGGAAACTGGTCTTGGGATAACTCAGAGAAACTCGCCGGCTTCGGTGGAAACTGGTCTAAGGTAATGGAAAATTGGGATAATATGCCGCTTATCGAATATTTCAATTTCTGTTCAGATTGGATTAGTGAGGTTAAAAGGCTTGTGAAGCCGACAGGCTCTTTTTGGATTCACGGAACATATCACAATATCGGAATCATAAACTTTATCTTGCAGTTGCAGAACATTGAGATTATCAATGAGGTTGTATGGTACAAGCGGAACAGTTTTCCGAATCTCTCTGGTCGCAGGCTTACCGCAAGTCACGAAACAATTCTGTGGGGACATACAGGAACAGCAAAAAAGAGAGAATATTATTTTGACTATGAAAAATCAAAATCACTTTCTTTCCCGGAAGATAATTTGAAACAGGCAGGAAAACAAATGCGTACCGTTTGGGATGTGCCCAACAACAAGTCAAAAGAAGAACTTGCCTATGGAAAGCATCCGACTCAAAAACCAGTCCGATTGATTAAGCGTATGCTCGATATTTCTGCAAAAGCGGGCGATACGATTCTGGTTCCATTTGTCGGAAGCGGTACAGACTGCGTTGCCGCAAAAATGAACGGCTTGCATTATGTGGGATTTGAACTTGAAGATGAATATATAAAAATCGCAAGCGAAAGACTGAAGCATTGCAACAATGATTTGACGCTTTTTGATAGCGTAAGCGAGGAAAAGTAGAATGTGTATGCCAGCAAATGACAAGACGATTCCATCTCTCATAAAATGGACTGGAAGCAAGCGAAAGCAAGCCCCCCTTATTGCTCGTGAGGCAAAATCTTATAACCGCTATTTCGAGCCTTTTTTGGGTGGCGGTGCTTTGCTTTTCCTTTTTGCACATGAGGGAGCTGTCGCTTCCGACATTTACGAGCCTTTGATAAGCCTTTGGAAACTGATTCAATCAAAACCCGAAGAAGTTATTTCAGACTACACAGAAAAATGGAATGCGCTCAATGTTGAATATAAAGAATTGCAGTTGAATCATATAAAAAATGCTGACGGCTTACCGAAAGTGTTTTACGATTGCCGTTCTCGTTTCAATAAAACTCATAATCCTCTTGATTTGAATTTTATAATGCGAACTTGCGTAAATGGTATCGTGCGTTTCAACGGAGAAGGAGAATTCAACAATTCTTTCCATCTTTCGAGGCAGGGGATGAAACCTGAAATGTTTGCAAAGAATGTGCGGATTTGGCACGAAAGAATCAAAGGTGTTGATTTTGAATGCCAAAGTTACGAGGAAACTTTGGCGCAGGCAAAAGAGGGGGATTTTGTATATTTCGACCCGCCTTATGCCGACAGTCACAATCGTTATATAAAAGATTTGGACTTGCAGAATTTCTTTACTGAACTCGACAAATTGAATTCAAAAAACATCTCTTGGGCTTTGTCTTTTGACGGCTCACGAGCTGGAACAAATTATTTTTCTGACATGCCGAAAGAACTTTACAAGCGAAAACTTTCACTCTCAAACGGTAATTCTGCCGTAAGCAAGATTTTGAATTCAAAACAAGAAGAAGTAACAGAATCTCTTTACTTAAACTACAACTAACGAAAGATTTTCAAGCGGACATTCTGCTTTGCAGATTGCTTCCGCTATTTTCTTTCCAAGCTCAGAATATGAAGAAATATTGATTCTGCATTTTCCGTTATCGCCAAAGTAGTATGAGAAAATGATGTCACAACCAACTTTGTTTTCAACAAGTTCAAAATCTTCTTCTCTCATGCAGATATAGGCAGCAGCAGAAGCGAAGAGAAAATTATCTTTAGAAAGTTTATGCTCTGAATATTTCCAATCATCTACATTCGTTTTCTTTTCTGCATTTACAGGAGTTTTTAACAAGTCGTAAAGATAACGATTTAGGCGTTCCCCGATTTCAGTTTCAAGTTCCCTTGCACCTTCTTTTGATTCAACAGAAAGTAAAATGGGTTTATCTGAGAGTCCAAAAATTTGAAAAACATGGTCTGGGCGTTTTGCTTCCGTTTGGCTAACACGAGGTAAAGACAACCATCTGTACTCCGTTTTGTTTTTCTTATCTAAAACAGAAATTCCGCTCCAATCTCCACCTGGCGGATTACACATACCTTCAAAAATATCAATACCTTTAATCTGTGTCAGCAAAGTGTGCAATATCGTATCTACATCATTTTCGCCAATCTTAATAGGAACTGTATTGACAGAGATATTTTTGTCCACAGGCTTAAAATCTATGTTTTGAAATTCGTTTTTTAGAATATTCAGTTTTTTCTTGCTTGTTGCAGAATCAACGAGAACTGCATCACTTGCGGAAAATATAGCTTCCCACAAGCCATTTGTAGAACCGAGTTTTACAGGATTTTCTTCAAAGAGTTTCCAAGTTGCTGTTGGTGCAGGACCATAAACAAAAGTGAGAATATCGGCATTTTTACCAGTTAGCATACGAACAAAAGGAACCAATCCTCTGTCTGGTCGTGCATCATCTCCGCGAGGTTTAAAACCCATAATCCAAGCAATTATGAGATTATCTTTCTTTGAAATCCATTTCTTGAAATTTTCGCTCAAATTCGGATAAAGAGTGATAACTTCTTTTACAAAGTCAGCTTTGGTTGAATTTGGAATTATGCACATTGGGAGTTTTGATGATGTAATACCAATTGCATACTTGCTTGCTATATTCATAAACTTTTGAGCCGATTCCGTAAGACCGTCAATATATGCGGTCTTTTTCCAGTTTATGGGATTGTTTTTGCACAAAAATGTAATAAGCGATTCGTTATTACAGATTATATCATAAGCCTTTTTCCATTGTTCTTCTGAAAGTGTTACAGTTCCTTTTGAAGTTGCAGCTTTTATCTGAATGAAACTAATGATTTTATTTTCAAGTTCTTTTTCGGCTTCGGTGTATTCCTTACCAAGCAATATACATTCTACAATTTCAATGAGTTGTTTCTCAGAAAATACATTTTGATACAGTCTTTCTGATTGTTCATCACAGCCTGGACTTTTTTCATAAATTGGCAATACCATTGAATATTCTTTTGAATAAGTTATGTAACTGAATGGAATTGCAGGATTCGGTGTTCTTGCGGCTTTTCTGTTTCTATTTGAATCAAACTCATAACCGCCAAGTTCAGCAATATACAAATATGGAACTTTTGATTTTCCTGTAGAATAACCTCGACCACTTCGTTGCCATGCCTGATTACCAGCTGGCAATGCTCCGCAATATTCGATTGCCAATAATGGTTTTTCAATATCATTTATAATTTCTGTAATTACAACATCGGGAGCTTCACGCAAACTGTCTTTTTCTGTGTGCAAAAGACTTAAAATGTCTTTATTCCAGCGACCATAGCCTGGAAAGAAAGTAAAAATATACTCGTCTGTTTCAGTTGAAGCATTATAGCAAGGACAGAATACAGTAGATTCTATTGCGATTGAAGAAGTTTCAATACTCAGGGCTTTTTTGCACAGTTTGAATGCTCGCTCACATTCTACAATATTGTCACCGTGAATATTTAAGTTTCTTATCATCTTTTTACCTCGGTTTCTATCATCGGTAAGTTTTATACATTTCTAAACTACAAGCGTCCCTGTGCGGAAGTCTGCCTTGGGTAAAGTCGCTGGAGTTGATTTTTAGACAGCTCCGGCTTTCAGCAAACTGATTTTCGAGTCCCCCCCCTTGCACAAGTTTTTTATATATGCTAGTGTAAAATCATAATCACAAAAATCTTATGGAAAGGAGGTACAGACCCATGGATAACAGTGACGATTCAGTGAACGCGGGAAAGTTCCTCCGGGCTGTAGTCTGCTGAATTTTTCCCAATTCACATTTTTCCCCGCATTCGGTAAAGTCTTGTGTGCTGAACTGACTTTTTAATTCTATCTATCTAACATTGGTATCATTATGGAAACAAAACTTCATTTAGGAAGATATGTGCGGCCCTATGCCGTACTTTACACAATTGCCGTCATATCAATGGGCATTGGAACTTGGCTCGACATGATTGCTCCCGTCATCGTGCAGCATATTGTTGACGATGTGCTGATTGCCCGTAAAATGGATTTACTCAAATGGCTTTTACTGGGAATTCTTGGAATCGGTGTCGGGCGGTGCATTTTTCAATATGCGAAGGAATTCATCTGCGACTGGTGCGGTTCAAAAATCGCCTCTGAAGTGAGAATCAATCTCTTTCAAAAAATCCAAAGTCTTTCCGCAACTTTCTTCGACGGCATAAACTCAGGCGAACTTATGTCGCGCGTAAAAGACGATGTGGACCGCATCTGGGACATTGCCGCTTTCATGGGAATACTCATTGCCGAAGTCGTGCTCAGAATCATCATCACCACTTTCTATATGATGCGCATGAATTGGAAACTTTCTTTGTTTCCCCTTGCGCTGATGATTGCGGCAGGAGTGATTGCGATTTTGATGGAGAAAAAACTCGATGCTGTATTCGGTGACATTGCGCAGGAAAACTCCGAACTCAACAATACGGCGGCGGAAAATCTTGCGGGAATCAGAACTGTGAAAGCGTTTTCCCGCGAGGATTTTGAAAAGAAAAAATTCCACAGACACAATCAGAAATATTATGAACTGAACATCACGCAGTCAAAGATTTTCGTTCATTTCAATCCAATGGTGCAGCTCATAACAAGGCTGCTTCCTGCCGCAATGCTCTTTTTCGGGGGACTTGCAGTGATTGCGGGAAACGTTCAAAACGAGCAGAGTGTTCAAAATGGAATCACAGGAGCCGCTTACGCAGTGGGAAGATTTTTCAACGTCGAAAAGCCTATGACCATTGGAGAGTTACTGGCATTCCTTCAATATGTCGGAAACATTGTGTGGCCGATGGAAATGCTGGGATGGCTTACCAACGGATTTTCAAGTGCAAAAGCAAGCGTGAAAAGACTGAACAAAATTTACGAGCAGACACCGCGCATTGTTGATAATTCCGTGCTTTCAGAAATGGAAGACGAAACGAAAGAAGCCCTGTTCAATTCAGGGGACATAAGCGGACACATTCAGTTTGAAAATGTAACCTACATGGCAGGCGACCGGAAGATTCTTGACAATGTGAGTTTTGACTTAGAAGCTGGACAGACCCTCGGAATAATGGGAGCAACCGGTTCGGGCAAAACGACAATCATCAATCTGCTGAAACGTATGTACGATGTGAGCGAAGGTCAAATTCTGCTCGATGGACTTGACATAAGGGAGATTCCGCTTGCCGCTTTAAGACGAAGCATTGCCTGTGTAATGCAGGACATCTTTTTGTTCAGCGACACGATTGACGGAAACATCAGGCTCGGTGAAAAAGAAACCATGAGTCATCCTGCCGTAAGACAGTCTCTTGAAAAAGCACAGGCATGGTCTTTTGTCTCACAGATGAAGGATGCGGAACAGACTGTAATCGGAGAACGGGGAATCGGACTCAGCGGTGGACAAAAACAACGCATCACGATTGCCCGCGCTCTTGCAAGAAAAACCCCTGTGCTTGTGCTTGACGATTCAACCTCGGCATTGGACACTGAAACCGAACAGGAAATTCAGCAGGTGTTGAACGGACTTTCCGGCATGACGAAAATAATTATCGGCCACAGAATCAGCAGTGTCCGCAGGGCAGATAAAATCATCGTTTTGGAAAACGGAAGAATTGCAGAAAGCGGAACGCACGAAGAGCTCCTTGAAGCAAACGGGCTTTACAAGGCGACCTACGATTCCCAGCATTGAGATTTATGGAGAAAAAATAAATGGCTATAAACAGTTACAAAGTTGACGAGACAAGTTCTCACAAAAACAAATTCGCAACACTGCCAAGGCTTTTTTCGTATCTGTTGAAATACAAAGGCAGGATTCTTCTTGTCCTTCTTTTGATGGCAGTCGGCACGGTGATTGATTTGATTAATCCGCTGATGCTTGAAAAAGCCGTGGATGATTTCATAGTCCCCGGTGACATAGCAGGCCTTCTCCGCATGGTCGCAGTTTTTGCCGCATTGAACATTGTGATGGTGCTTGCGATAAAACTCCGTATGTATGTGATGGCGAAAACCAGCAACCGCGTGATTCTTGATTTGCGGCAGGAACTTTACGAGCACATTCAGAAAATGGATCTTCAGTTTTTCGACTCAAGACCTTCAGGAAAAATTCTTGCACGAATCATCGGAGACACGAATTCGCTTAAAGACATAATTGAAAATGCCGTGATTACATTGATTCCCAATCTGATTACGGTTGCAGCGGTTATGGCTATTATGTTCGCAAAAAATCCGAAACTTGCGCTGGCCTCTTTGTGCTCACTTCCCGTGATGATTGCGGGGGTCTTTTTGATTTCAATAAAGGCAGAAAAATACTGGCGGGCAAAAAGACAGAAGTCCTCGAATATGAGTGCATTCATAAACGAAGATTTGTCGGGCATAAAAATCATTCAGAGCTTCAGGGCGGAGGATGAGACTGACAAAACCTTTCAGGATTTGGTGTGGGCCGACCGCAAGGAATTCCTGAATGCAGTACGCTGGTGCGACGGTTTCGGCTCGTGGATAGATTTGTGCTGGAGCATTGGAACCATGGCCCTTTACCTCGTGGGAATTTCAGTGCTTGGAGTGGATTCCGTTTCGATTGGAACCTACATTGCTTTTGGAACCTACGTGGGAATGTTCTGGCAGCCGATTATGAATCTGAGCAATTTTTACAATCAGGCAGTAAACGCCGCAAGCGGAGCCGAACGTATTTTTGAGATTCTTGACACCGAGGCAAAGGTGACCGATGCAAAAGACGCTGAGGAAATGAAGCCGATTAAAGGAAATGTGTCTTTCGAAAATGTGACTTTCTCTTACGACGGCGATGTGGATATTTTGAAAAATGTGAGCTTCGACATAAAAGCAGGAGAAACGATTGCATTGGTCGGACCGACAGGAGCAGGAAAATCAACCGTGGTGAATTTGATAAGCCGCTTTTACGACATCCGAAGCGGAAGAATCCTGATTGACGGAACAGACATACGCACAGTGAAGTTGGAAAGCCTTCGCAGTCAAATGGGTATTATGACGCAGGACAACTACATCTTCAGCGGAACGATACGCGAAAACATTGCCTACGGAAAATTGGATGCAGGTGAAGATGAAATAATCGCTGCGGCAAAAGCGGTTCATGCCCACGACTTTATTTCAAAGCTGGAAGACGGTTATGACACTGCGTTGACGGCAAGAGGCGGAGAGTTGAGCAATGGCCAGAGACAGCTGATTGCATTTGCACGCACGATGCTGAGTATGCCGCACATTCTGATTCTTGACGAAGCAACCAGCAGCATCGACACAAAGACAGAGTTGATGGTGCAGGCCGGAATCGCAGAACTTCTGAAGGGACGCACATCTTTTGTGATTGCCCACAGACTTTCCACGATTCAGAATGCAGACAGAATTTTCGTCATCGACAACGGCGGAATAATCGAAAGCGGAAGCCCGTCAGAACTCATGGAAAAGAAAGGCGCCTACTACAATTTGTACCGGCGTCAGTTTGCCTGAGTGCAACCGGGAGTCCGGCGTTGAATCGGCTGATTATACCGGATGAAAAGTGTGTTCCGTCCGATTGCGGAAACCTGCCACTCTACGCCCGATTGTAGTCCCGCGTCAGCGTTCCGACTTGAAGGCGTAAGCTTCAAGTCGGAATGGAGCGGCAGCGGAAGGACGGAAAGCGGGAAACACAGGGGACTGCGAAAGCCGCAGAGTGGGCATGCCGTCCAAGTGTAAAATCAAAAACATGCTTTCCCAGAGGCTCCGGTACGACAAGCTCAGCGGACGCTCACTCTTTCACGGTTTCCCCTCCCCTGTTGAAATTTTCTTCCATTTAGTTCATACTGTGAATATGGAAACACGTAACATTTTTGAGAATATTTCTTGTATTGACCACAGGTATTCTTTGTCGGAAGCCGCCGTATTCGAGGGCTTGTCCAAGTATATTTCAGAGGAAGCGTCCATCCGTTCCTGCGCAAAGGCAGAGGCCGCTTTGGTTAAGGCACATCTTAAGCTCAGAGGTCAGCTCAACGATGCAACTGCGAAGATGCTTGATGACACAGCCGCAAACATTGACCCTCAGGAGGTTTACACCGAGGAGGAGAAGACAAAGCACAATATCCGCGCTTTGGTCAATGTGTTTAAGACAAAGGTTCCGGCAGACATTGGACCTTTCGTGCATTTGGGAGCAACTTCGGTTGACATTCTTGACACGGCTCTTTCATGCCGAATGAGGGATGTGACGCAGAACGTGGTTCTTCCTGAATTGAAGGCATTGGAAAAGGCTCTTTGCGAAATTGCAGACCGCGAGGCAGAGACTCCTCAGGTGGGACGCACACATGGTCAGCATGCAGTTCCGATTACTTTCGGTTGGAGCATTGCGGAATTTGTTTCCAGACTCGGAAAATCGATTCTTCGCATCGAGGAGCTTTCGAATCAGTTGAAGGGAAAGCTTGCAGGGCCCGTCGGTTCCTACAATGGTCCAAGTATGATTGTAAAAGACCCCGAGGAGCTTGAGCGCACGTATCTTTCATTCCTGGGACTTGAGCCCAGCGAGTATTCAAATCAGCTTGTTGAGCCGGAATATCTTCTGCGCCTTTTGCTTGAGATGAATGTTGCTTTCGGAATCATTGCAAATCTTGCCGATGACCTGCGCAATCTTCAGAGAAGCGAGATCGGTGAAGTGTTCGAGTATTTTGCGTCAACTCAGGTGGGTTCTTCAACAATGCCCCAGAAACGCAATCCTTGGAACAGCGAGCATGTGAAATCTTTGTGGAAGGCAATGTGCCCCCGCGTAATGACTTTCTATATGGATCAGATTTCGGAGCATCAGAGAGATTTGACTAATTCCGCAAGCCAGCGTTTTATTGCCGATTATGTGGCAGGATTCACAATGGCCGTGGCACGCATGAAGGCTGTCGTTTCAGGATTGCAGGCGGACCGCGAGAATATGGCGAAAAATCTTGCAGGAGCAGGAGGAAAAGTCAAAGGCGGAGTTCTTGCCGAGCCGGCATATATTCTGTTGGGAGAGGCCGGTGTGAATGACGGACACGAAGTCATCCGCAAAATCACTTTGGAAGCCGAGCAGACAGGAAAGAGTTTCTTTGAGGTGCTCAAGACACACACAGAGGCCTATGAAAAAATCACGGCACAGCTTGAAAAACTCGGTGTTGAGGATCCGGCAAACTTCTTCCAGGATCCCGCCCGCTACAGAGGACTTGCCGCAGTGAAATCAAGGCGTCTTGCAAAGAAATATGCGGAATTGATGGAAAAATAACGAAACGTGCGGGCAGACAGTCCGCATTCCAAAATCAAATTTTTTACAACAGAGGCTTTTATTATGGAAATGGAGACAAAATGCATCCAGGCAGGCTACACCCCTAAAAACGGTGAGTCGCGAATGATTCCAATTGTGCAGAGTACGACATTCAAGTACGATACCAGCGAGGATATGGGAAAACTCTTCGATCTTGAGGCATCGGGATATTTCTATACGCGTCTGCAGAACCCAACCAACGACTATGTAGCCGCCAAACTTACAGCAATGGAAGGTGGAAGCGCCGGAATGCTCACATCATCCGGACAGGCCGCAAACTTTTTCGCGGTGTTCAATGTCGCCACTTGCGGAGACCACGTGGTTGCATCTTCCGCAATCTACGGAGGAACATTCAATCTTTTCAACGTGACTATGCGCAAAATGGGAATCGACTTCACTTTCGTTTCACCCGATGCCACCGAGGAAGAACTCAATGCAGCGTTCAAGCCGAACACAAAGTGCCTTTTTGGCGAGACAATTTCAAATCCTTCGCTGGAAGTGCTCGATATTGAGAAATTCGCAAAAGCAGCCCATGCACACGGAGTTCCGCTGATTATTGACAATACTTTCGCCACACCGATCAACTGCCGCCCGATTGAATGGGGATGCGACATTGTGACTCATTCCACCACGAAATATCTTGACGGACACGATGCCGCCGTGGGTGGAGCAATCATCGATTCAGGGAAATTCGACTGGATGGCACACAAGGAAAAATTCCCCGGACTCTGCACTCCCGACGAATCATACCACGGAATCACATATGCGACGAAATTCGGCAATGCAGGTGCTTTCATCACAAAGTGCACGGCTCAGCTTATGAGAGACTTCGGTTCCATCCAGGGTCCTATGAACGCATATCTCCTGAACCTCGGAATCGAGTCCCTTGCGGTAAGAATGCCCCGCCACTGCCAGAACGGTCAGGCTGTAGCAGAATTCCTTTCAAAGCATCCGAACGTAAGCTGGGTCAACTACCCCGGTCTTCCAGGAAACAAATATTACGAACTGGCAAAGAAATATATGCCGAACGGTACCTGCGGAGTTGTCGCATTCGGAGTAAAGGGTGGACGTAAAGCCGCGGAGGAATTCATGAAGAGACTCAAGGTGGCTATGATTGCAACCCATGTGGCAGACGCGCACACCTGTGTTCTTCACCCGGCCTCTGCAACGCACCGCCAGCTCACGGACGCCGAACTCGAGGCATGCGGAGTAAGTCCAGATCTGGTACGCTTCTCTGTGGGAATCGAAAACATAAACGACATCATCCAGGACCTTGACCAGGCCCTCCGCGGATAATCACCACTCGGTGCAGATCCGCAGAAAAGTTTCAAGCAGCGGGGGATATTGACCTTCCGCGCGAGTAAATCAGACAAAAAAACGAGCCGGTTCCAACGCTTAAACTGCATGGGAGCCGGCTTTTTTATTCGTGCGGAGGGTTCAATACCCCGACGCTCTGCGTCGAGTGTTGGTGATTCAAAAATCTTCTATAAAATTTTATTGCAATCGCCGCAGTCAACGGGATTCCAAAAATGTCAACATTTACTTTTCAAGAAAGTTCTTCAGGTTGTCGAATGAATCCGTGATATTATTGAGAGAATCCTGCAACTCTCCCGAGTTGTATCCATTCTGAACCTCTTTTCCCGCAGCCGCAAGCAAGCCTAAGCAAAGAGTGCAGCCAATAAACATAATGGCACCAAGCACAAGACCGATGATTGAAAGCACAATGCCGGCCGTAGCCTTTGAATCCTTCTGCACCTTATTGGCACCGATTCCAAGCACGAGTCCCACAACACCGGTCGCAACAGCCACCAAAGCGCCCCAGCCCATCCACATAAAGACAACGGAAACAATACCGCAAACCAACGACGCAGTAGCCTTTCCGTTAACATTCTCACCAGCCATAAAATCTCCTCCAAAAAAATTACATGAACCGTTACAGAATATCACAATCACCGTCAAAACTCAAGACCCGGAATTTCATTTTCACAAGAGATGCTGAAACAAGTTCAGCATGACATTGCTTCGTTCAGCATGACACAATTTCGTTCTGCATGACACAGTTTCGTTCGGTATGGTTTCCCCGTCATTCCAGACCTGCCACCACCGTCATTCCGGGCTCGACCCGGAATCTCTCTGCACAAGAGATGCTGAATCAAGTTCAGCATGACAC
>ODAI014236481.1_pt1 | contig 12024 bp, 10 predicted proteins | sample 1539321 | NCBI WGS metagenome assembly ODAI01 (sample SAMN02144231, study PRJEB22623) | gut metagenome | biome: sheep rumen | host: Ovis aries | place: New Zealand
AGTTGTTCAACAGTGCCGTGTTGGCAGCCAAGCAGTCGCGCAGACTTTTTGTTCTCCGCTTCGCTATCGAAACATCCACTGGATGTTTCTTCACATCATCAGTATGGGTGCCGCAATGTCGAGTGCCACCATCGCCACGGCGAAGGGCAGGTCTTTCCGTCCGAGCCGTTGTTCAGTCTGCTGTCGGTGGCTGATGCGCCGTCCGATCATCATCGAGCCCATCCCGATGCCCGCACCGAGGTAGAGGAACGCCGCCACCATCGTCGGCGGCACCGCCGCCAGCAGCAGCTTCGACACCGGCGTGCTGACGGCGTAAAGCGCCGCCGCCAGCAGGATGGCAGTATTTGTCTTTTGTTTCATTGTCGTTCAGTAGATTGATACTTTTGTTTTTCGGTTTTGTTCGCTGAAGCAGTTGCTTTTCGCTTTGGCATATTGTAAACACTGTTTCGGCGATCATATACCTCTAGACATATATACGATATCTCAATATAATTGCCTCTAAATTGGGGTGTCCATTTTTGCTTTTTTATTCCTCAAATGGGTAGGTCTCATCGTATATATCGCTAAGGAGCTTTTCGTTGAAAAGCCAGTGTGCACCAGGCGCAATGTGCTTAACGTTATATCCTTTCAGTTTGGCCGATAAAGCACTAATTGAGGCTTCCTCACCTTCATATAGTACCTTTCGATCTGATGCTATGGTGACGGAAATCGACGGATCATCTCTCCAGATAAGCTTGTCTCCTTTCCGCAAATCCATTTCAAAGAAGTTCAATGACGGTCGCTTTGATTGGGCCTTTGAACTTGCTGCCTTGTCCTCATCGGTGAGGTCGTTCTGGATTTCTTCACTCACATCTTCGGTTACATCTTCGTGATGGAACAACTCGAGAATCGCCTGTGCCTGTTCCACGTTGATCCGGAAAAACTCTCGGTTTTGGTTGATTCGTTGAGGGTCAAAGGCTTTATGTAAAGCTTTCTCAATTTTGAGACAGTCGCTTTTTTTGACTTTGCAAGCAAACTTACATTCAAACGGAACCGGAACCCCTGTGGTGTAAAGTTCCTTCATTCGCTTGTCAATGTCTTCCTGTGTGGTCATACCTATCTTTACAAGACCGGGCATCACGGGGTTTGTAAGCAGATAAACTATTCCGTATTCCATATTTGTTGTATCTTTATTCATTTTTTAATCAAAACCATTTTCGATGAGTCCAGTTCCAAAAATACAGGAGCTCCGTTAATGTGTTCGGGATGGTCTTCGGTTATTTGTTCTATTAGACTTTGGTTATTCAAGTTTTGACTATTCAATGAAGAATCAATTAGTTTGAATGTCATATATTTTTTGCCCGGATTAGGGTTTGGATAGCCAATAGCCTTTAGCTGCACCCCACTCATTTCTGAAAATGACACAATGTCGTAGATCTGTTGCCTTTCTGTATGTTTTAAATCATACAGTACAAGGTGCGTCGTTCTATCGAACATCTCCGATTCTTCGCTCATCGATCCCTTTCTGGCGCCCAAACGGATATTGTACATGCCATGTTCCTGTATCCAATCATGGTGTTTTTTGTTTTTGGCACATCCTACTAGTATGGTGGTTCTATTACCAAAGAAACTTATACTTCCATGTTTTTCCCCATACCATTGGTAGTGCTCATAGTCCTCTGCGGCCATAGGCATTTGTTGCTCGTCTTCATCGAACGAGTCCGGAATCAAATTATGATGGCGCAAAATATTTGTGGTTTCATGTTCGCCTTTATCAATCCTTGATGCCAATTCCACCAAAGATTCCATAGAGAAGGTACCTTTTGCGATTCCCATAGGGGTCGTGTCGTAATCAAAGTCGGACTCCTCTACTTCTACGTGATGCAAATCTGCTATGAAAATAGCATATAATTGTTCCGCATTATCAATAAGCATCTGTTTGAATCGCTCTACCTGTACAAAGTCTGTCCGGGTTCTCAGGCTACGACGATATCTTGACTGTATTTTCTTATACTCTGCGAATTTCTCATCTTCAGAATAGTTGTCGTCCTTGGCATAGGCACAAAAATCTTGGTCAGCCTTTATGTATTGGAACATAAGGCCGATCTCTTTCAACCATAGCTGCGCCTGTTCTGCAGACATCTGCTCAGTGTCATGTAACCTTTGCAGAATGGCCAGCACTTGTTCCATGCTCTTGCCCTTCGGACGTTGAGGGCTTGAACCACCATGTGGGTCAGGCCGTCCGCCACCACCATCGTCACCATCATCATCTACCAACGTGATGCCTGGCTCTTCGTCACTTTCTGTTACCTCAAACTCGTATGGCTCTTCTATAATCCGATTAGCGACTTCTCTATAGATATGACAGAAAATTTGCCAGAACATCAAGAATACCTCATCGTAATACTTGCTGTCTATCACAAAAACATCTTGCAACATCCGGATGCTGGAGAAATAATGCCCCACCAAAGTCCGCAACTCTCGAGCAGCATTTATTTCTGGAGCGTAGCCTGCATCTGTAGGTTTCAATCCGTTTTCCTCGTTATATTTTTTGGCAGCAGCTTCTTGGTTGAAACACTGTTCAATCCAACCGCGCAAACCGTCCTCCATATCCAATACAAATTGTGCGTCCTCGCGTTCACGCTGAAAGCGTGAAAACCACTGTTGATAGGGTTCGCTGGCTTGCATCTGCCTATATGTAATTGCCACTAACCTGGCTTCTCCTTCAGGGTTGAAATCAGTTACGACCATATCACAGTACTCTCTAAATGCCACTTTGATGTTTGCAACGTTCACGTTTTTCCACGAGCAATCCACGATATGGCAGTCTTCCTTGTGCTTATTGTATTTGCGATTCACGCGACTGATGGTCTGAATGGCATTGATGCCGCTAATTTCCTTGTCGAGGAATAGCGTATGTAGTTTCGGCTCATCAAAGCCTGTCTGCAATTTGTCTACCACAATAATCAGTCCGTTCTTAGCCTGACGGAAGTTCTGAATTACCTTATCTTCGCTCACGCCGCCATTCAAAGTAGCACACGACTCGTGCCGCTGGTCATCGCTGTAGACAATGGCGATCGGTGCATCTTTGTATTTCTTGAAATCCGGTTCTTCGCACTTCTTTGCATACAGTTGACGAATGATGTGGAAATATCTGATGGCGTTGGGAATGCTGGTCACAGCCAACATCGCCTTGCCCTCACCACGAATCTTCTTATAGACCAGACTCACCAGTCGTTCTACGATAAATGTGGCTATCTTCTGCTTACGTTCTTCCAAATCGTAGATTTTCTGTTTCCTTAATACGATGTCGATGTTTTCTTCATCACCTTCATCCACTCCTTCCGGCAGTTGGAAATCTACAGGGACAGCATATGGTATAATCACTTTCGTCGGGTCAAGGATGAAACCGTCTTCTATGGCTTCACGCATTGTATAGCTGTCGAACGGCACCCAAAAATGCTTTGTCATGGTCATCTTGAATTCTCCGAACTTGCTGAGCGTTTCTTTGCTCGGAGTAGCGGTGAAGCCTATCAACAGGTTTTTCTTCACAACGGTCTGACCGCCCACATTGAACGACTGCTGCAATCTGGCAAAAATATCAATCATCTCTTGATTGTTTTCGCCCGAGTTGCTACGGTGAATCTCGTCTATAAGGAACGCCACGCGCATCTGCTTCAGTTTCTTTCCTGCCGCAGACAAGGCATCTTGCAAGTCGAGGAATTTTTGTATATTCACCACGATAATTCGAATTTTGCTGTCAAGAGCAGAGATGAATGTATCTCTGTCTACAGCCTCCACAAACATCGACTTGTCAATGTTCATGTTCATCATCATGGTGTCAAGTTGGTCGCGTAGTTGCAGCCGATCCACAACAATCATGATTTTGTCGTAGGCCAACGCACCACCATAGCGATAGTCTTTCAGTTGTAAAGCTGTCCAACCGATGATGTTGCTTTTGCCGAAGCCAGCCGCATACTGCATCAGCAAAGAATAGACATATTTGTTGTTGCAATATCTTTCACGCAACAGGATATACTCTTCGATTTTAGGACCAGGGATGCCCAATGCTTGCATCTCTTTGCGAAGTTTGTTAATATAGTAGTTCGGCTCCTTCTCATGGTCGAGCATTTCCTGAATACGCCCCATAATCTTGTCGCATCCAAACTTCTGTTTCGGACGTGGGGCAATCAGATGGCCGGTATTGGATGTACGTTCTTTTGTTCCATCTTTTTTCACATATTTGTACTCGATGAAGTTGTAGTAGAGAATCTCTTTCTCTATCATTTTTTTTGAATACAAAGCCTTCATCACCTCCTCAAAGCGTTGTTTCTCATCCAAAACCATAGAACTGACAGGATAGGGCTTGAAGGGTTCAAGAATTAGCGGAGTGAGTTCGTTAACATTCTTCGGTGCCTCGCCCGCAAATCCTTGATGTGCTGCATCAAAAAACTGGTTGATTCCTCGCATCACATAGGTCTCATTGCAATCGCTGGCAGTCAGATGGATGGCTTTCTCGTAGATGGCCATCACCTCTTTGCGTTGTTTTAATGCCTGTGGGTCACGACGTTCCAGTTCTATCAGAGCCTTGATGGTGGCCAGATAGTCTTTCGCCACTTTCTGCCGTCCGTTGTCTCGGGCTGTCTGTCCTTTGGTAGAAGACTTCAGCTCCATATAACCCAGATAGATGCCATTCAAAAAGAACATCACATCGGGACGAATACCATAAAGCTTCACGTCATCCACTTTCAGCGTATGACTCGATTCCTCTACTACGCAGAAGATATTCTGCTTGAATTCTTCGTCGCCTTTCAACTCAGTACCCGAGACATAAAACAGCCACACCTTTTCGCCTTCGAAGGTGATTGACTTGTTTCTGTTGATGAAAGTGGCTACATTCTGTGCATCCAGCAACGACTCTTTCACCTTGTCTTTCAAGGCTGTCTGCAAAGCCTGTTCATCATGACCAAACTTCGGCAGTAAACGTGCCCATGTATCTGGCTGACTGCCCTTGACAAACTCACCCATCACTGAGGGGATGAACAAATCATTGCTCACCACAATGTTGCTCTCGCTACGATAGCCCAGACCACCCTTCTCTTCCTGACGGCAAAGGAATTCCATCACGTAGTCATGCTGTATCTTCAGTTCGTTCATAAGCCGGTTTTTATTTATACGGCACGTTGGCCTGTTATTACTTCGTTTATCAATGCTCGCTTCAGCCGCTTCGAGGCATCAATTTGCTTACCAAGGTTCTCTATGGCGGCGTCTATCTTTGTGCATTTTTCATCGAGATAGTTGGCAATGGCTTGTTGCTCAGGAAGAGGGGGCAAAGAGACAATCTGACTAGTAATTCTGTCAATTTTAATGTTGATTCTAGTGAAACCCCTTGCTTCAAAACGTAAGGCATCTCGATACTTCATTGAATTCAATTGGTAATTTATGAATGGCGCATGACAATTCATGTTAGTTATTCGCAGTCCCCTACAGAAACTATTCAAATAGACCTCTCCAGGATTTCCAACAACAACTGCCGTCTTTGCTATGCTCTCATAGTCTTCAGAACTCATTAGAAAGAGTATATCATTTGACTTAACTTGATTCTGTTGCTCATCTTCCCACATTACGACATAACGGAGGTTGTCGTTATCTATAATAGTATTGTTTAGTACGTTTGTAAATGGTACATAAGGCTTTGTCTTTGTCACATCATCGCATCGGAAATCATCTCCAGATTTTCCCGTAAGTCCTCCGTACATAAAACCCAAGTCCTTGAGGCGAAATAGTCTCCAATGTTCAGGAATCATGCCAATCCATTCGGTGCCGGATTCTTTAAGGGGAACATTTGGATTAAGTCCACGAGTGACAGCCTGATGAATGATGCTCTTTTTCAGTCGCGCATACGCATCCGTTTGCTTCTCCAAAATAGCAATACGTGAGTCTATACTGGACAGTTTTTCATCCAGATAATCCACTATACGCTGCTGCTCAGGGAGAGATGGAATGTCAAGTTCGTATGCGACAAGATAATTACGTTGGAGTTCAGTTTGGTTCGTTGACCCTTTAACCATTGTCGCATTTATCTCATCGTATTTGATGTAAAACACGTAATATAGATACTTCATCAGATTATTTCCTTTGCTGTTGCGCAGAATAGAAACATGAGAATCAGCGTAAAAGCTATCATCATCAGAATTATAAAAGAATACTTTCCCCAAGACACCACCACCAGTGGAAGCCATCAACAAGTCTCCTTTTCTGATTTGAGCGTCTTTTACGCATTTAGAAGTATATCGCACATTAGATTCATCAAGCCAGCCTTTGCTGAAGGTCGCCTGATTCATCACCTTGTATGGGCTTTCGTCCACATAGTCTGGTGTTGTACCTCTTGATATGTAATCACAGATTTCTTTTAGTCTCATACTTCAATACTATTTAGCTTGTGATTCAAGACGTTCAATTCTGCAAGAATATCTTCTACCTTATCAATCTTCTCTGGTACATAGAACTCCTTATTGAAGTTCAGTTCCACACCCACCACGTTCTTACCCAGCTCATATGGCTTGAATACATATTTCTGCATGAAAGCATCTATTTCACGCTCGTTCTCATGTTCATCGAGATGGTGTGGGATAATCTCATAGTCAGAAGTGAGGAGCGGCTCGATGGCAATCTTGTGAACTACCACTTTCTTTTTGTTCACACTGGCCTTGAAGGAGAAAGCCCCACAACCCAGGTCGTGCTCTATACCATCCTTGTCAGTATGGATGATGGTGCATCGCTCTGGCAAGAAGGCGTAAATGCCATCGTCTTCCGTAGTAACGCTCACTGCCAGCTCTTGCCGCTCGCTGGTCACACGTTTGGCTATCGCCTTGATGTCATCAGGAGGCAGCAATGTCAGGTCGTCATAGACATCCTCCCCAATAGTCAGCGCAACGGGCTTCTTAATAACAAACGGCTTGCCTTCCGGGCATATTGTCTGCTCCACATAGCGGCCTTCGTCGCTGACTTCGGTAAGAGTGAGCGATTGTTTGTTGTAATAAAAATGCTCGCGGTCGAATATTTTGCAGATGTCGTTGGGCACAAAATCTGTCAGAGCCTTCACGATTGCCTCACGATGTTCTGCTGTCATCTCACGCCGCTTGTCGCCCTTGGCTTTCTTCAACAGTCGCCACAGATGACTGCCATCAATCAAGGCTACCTTGTCCTTACGCTCGAAAGGCTTCTGCTTGTTCATTATCCACAGATAGGTATAGATGCCCGTATTGAAAAACTCGTTCTGAGGCATCTGGATGATGGCTTCCACCCAGTCGTGGTCGAAAATATATTTGCGGATATTGCTTTCGCCACTGCCAGCATCACCGCTGAACAGCGTAGAGCCGTTATGCACCTCTACGGCAATACCGCCTTCAGCCAGTTTCCATAGGATATGCTGCATAAAGAGTAACTGACCGTCGCTCACAGCAGGCAAACCTCCGGGGAACTGTCCCTTTTGGTCGTTTTTGATTTCCTTCTCATAGCCGCTCCATTTGGTACCATAAGGCGGGTTGGCCACAATTACATCAAAGTCTTTGTCTATAAATGGGGCCGTTGTCAATGTATTACCATAGTGGATATGTGAGTGACTACGGAAACGGCTTTCAATCGCAGCCAGGGCATAAAGGGCATCGTTGTACTCGCTGCCCCAGGTATGGATGTTCGGATAGCCCGCTTGAGTATGCAGACGGTCGGCTACACCGAACAAAAGATTGGCACCGCCACATGTGGGGTCATATACATGGATATTCTGATTCTTGGGCTTCGTTACCTTAGTGGCTACAATGTCGGCAATCAATGAAATGATATCATCGGGTGTGTATTGCTCTCCTGCGGTAGAGGCACTAATGTCAGCCCACTTACGCTTGATATGCTCCTCTAATGTGGTGATGGCCGAGTTGTCGTAAGGTGAAAGGTCGATCTTAGACCAAGCTGTGATGACCGACAACAATATCTTCTTGCTACGCAGTTCTGCAACATAGTAGTCCAGATTAAGGAACTTTTTCTCGTCCTTGCCACGTTCGATACCCAGCAGCTTCTTGAGTGTGGGATCAAACTTGCCGAGGTAACTGGCAAAGTCCTGCTCAAATGTCTTGTCATTGTTGCAGATACTTTGGAGTGTCTTGCCTTGCATCACGATATACTCGTTGTAGCCGCAATCACGATCAATGAAAGCCTCTTTGAAGTCCTTGGGGTCGTTTTTAACCGTCAGTCCTTCCTCTTCCTCAATACATTTCATGGCGTTAAGCATACGCCCTTCGAGCATCATTAGCGCGAAGAATGGCATCATATAGGCAGGAAAGTCGCTCTGCTTCACACTGGCCGCCAGCAGCAAGTCTGCTATCGCCCAAATGTTACTCTCGTAGTGCATAATGTCCCGAGGAGTAACATTTTTTTGTGTTTCCCTTTTTGTATCAGCTGCGTTTTTATTTGTGTTTTTTGTTGGCATGCGGTTTAATCAATAAGTTTTTCTGATAAATGAAAAGCCTTGGAATTGATTTCCATTTGGTATATTTTGATGTTGGGGTTGCGCTTGCGTGCAACTGTGATTATTCTTTCCCTGGCTTCTGCGTTCTTTTTCTCTTTGAAGTGCACGCCCAAGTAGACAGATTCAAAGCACTCGCCACCGATATCAAGAAAGGCACGGACTTCTTTCCAATCCATATGTACCTCTTTCTTTTTCTCTTGACCGATGCTCATATTTTCTTTATAGACGGATTCTTCCTCATATTGTCCTGGCAACAAACGCATGTGCATTGGTGAAGGGTCATACGCTATAAGACGCACCTCCTGTTCATGTTGCCACTCTTTGGCTTTGGTGGCAAAAAGATTGCAAAGAATATTGTTGGGGCCTTTTGTTGAGCAGGACTCTTCAACCACGTCCCGATATTGAACCTCAAGTTCGGGGCAACCAAGAATAAGACCCATCATGCGGTTTAGATACTTCCTCGTTTTTTCCATATCCAAACCAATGCAAATACCTTGATGTTTGTTGTAGTAGCTCCACATCAAAATAGAGTCGTGTACTTTTGAGAGACTGCAAATATATGCTTTGTCTCTTTGTTCTAACCCTTTATTGTATTCTATCCATGAAACAGTTTCAGGCGACCAACCTTTGTAAGGTGATGGCATTTCTCCTGAAAAATGAATGTATGCGGGATGGCAGTCGAATGGGTCGTTCAACTGCGTGGCATTAGTGAACATAAGAGTGCCATAATAAAGCATTATCAGTCCCCCGTCTGCATCAAGGTATTTGTATAACCTGTCGTTGCACATATCTTTATTTTCAAACTGCAAAGATACTCTTTTTTTCTTGAATGGCAAAATGTCATTGTGTATTTATTTCATTCTGTCATCTTCGTCGTGGTCGTGGGCGGGTGGGCTTTTGTGCGAAAAAGGCCGTATGGCAGTGATGCCCCTGTTTTTTGCAAGGGTTGTTTTAGAGTTGATCTGGATTGTTATGTACGTGTTGTTTGTTGTTGCCTTTTAATGAGTAATGCAATTGTAGAGAGAATGAATCCAAGGGCAGAATAGGTCTGTGCACTGGCAGCTGTGAGGTAGAGGGTGCCCCAGTCGGCACTGATGTGGGTTGCATATATCAGGCCGTTGCATGTTGTGGCCATTGGTATGGAGAAAACTGTGTTAGCGTTCAGTAGTAGGGTGGAGGATGCACTTTTGGCCATCATGGAATTGGTTATCATTAGGAGTATTAGGACGAAGAAGAGAGAAACCCACCAAAAGAATCCAGCAGGGTATAATAGTGCCGACAATAGCACGATTACATAGTTTGAAGCAATTAGGATGATTTCTCTTCTTCTATGTTTTGAAGGATGCTTATGAATGATGAAAAAAGAGCCGATATTCACTATTAAACAGGCAAAGAGCATGATTGCCCCAAAGGCTGTTTCTATTTCCTTAAATAGGGCTACCAATCCAGTTGACAAGGCGGCGGTGGCGAGGGCTACGAAAAATAATAGCCCGATAGAGTCCCAGAGACTGTTTTTGATGGCCGAGACGATCTTCATTAATGGTCTGTGTCAATTGGATTGATTATCCCTTGTCGCAATGAGAACTTGACGGGTAGAAAGAATTTGTATCGGACAACGGTGCCATTGTTGCTGGCAGGTTTCCATTTGGGCATCATTCCAATCACTCGGAGCACTTCGGCACTACAGCCGAGTTCGACGGCAAGACTATCAGCCTCTGCGCTGCCGTAAACTATATCGCGGAGTATCTTGGCATTGGTGATGCTGCCGTCTTTCTCAACAATGAATTGGGTATAGATTATGCCTTCAATTTTTTTCTCTTTAGCTTTTGGGGGATAATGAATATTTCTGTTCAAAAAAGAGTATAGCGAGTCCCGGCCACCGGGAAATTCGGGGTCTTGTTCTACTATAAGGAAGAGCTCGCCTCCGTCCGCAGTCTCTCCCCAAAGGGTAGAGTCGGCAGGATGAGTGTTTTGGCTAGGCGATTGGCAGGATGCAACCAACCAGTTACAACACAATAATACAGCGATTAATAATATTATTTTCATATGCGTTAAGTTTGAGGGGGTTGGTATCAATTATTTGGTGGGGTTTTGCTGCGGCGCGGCGGCTTGCCGCCGCGCCGCAACGTTGCCCACGATAGTTATTCTTTGCGCCAGCGCTTGAGCGTGGGGAAGTACTGCCGCAGACCCTCGCGGTACTCGTCGGCGGTGAGGTGTTGGCCGGTGTTCTTGTTGAACTCGTCGACGAACTGGGTGCAGAAGTCTATCATCTGCTCCATGGTGCAGTCCTGCGTGAAGTGGCCGTCGGCATGGCAGTACTTGCAGTAATCGGGGTTGTCGCTCACGACCTCGTCGCTGAGCGGCATTCCGCAGCTCTGGCAGAAATGCTGTTGGTTTGGGAAGGGGTTTTCCATTTGTTATCTGTTATACTGTTTTTTTTTTACTTGTTTTCTACTATCTTTCGGATGACATACATTATACCACAAACGAACAGCGTGCCGATTCCGCATTTAAGCATAATCACCCCACCATTCAAATGGGTAAAATAGAATATAACCCCCAATGCAGTAACAATGATGGCCATCCAAAGGAGCTTTTTCATAAAAGGCTGGTAGCCCTCCGAATTGAACAAATCGCTTAACATATTTCTTGGTTATTTACGTTTCAGCACCGTGTGTACTTTCTCGACGATGTCGGCGGCGCGGAGGTGGTAGTTGGTGAGCATCTCGTCGGGCGTGCCGCTCTCACCGAACTTGTCGTCCACGGCCACATATTCCATCGGCGTGGGGCAGTGCAGAGCGAGGGTCTGGGCCACGCTGTCGCCCAGGCCGCCGTTGAAGAGGTGCTCCTCACAGGTCACCACGGCGCGGGTCTTCTTGGCGCTGGCCACGATGGCCTCCACGTCGAGCGGTTTGATGGTGTGGATGTTGATGACTTCGGCGCTGATGCCTTCCTTCTCCAGGGCTTCGGCGGCCTGGAGGGCTTCCCACACCAGGTGGCCGCAGGCGAAGAGGGTCACGTCCTTGCCCTCGTTCAGCAGCTGGGCTTTGCCGATCTCGAACTTCTCGCCTTCGGGCAGGAAGCAGGGCATTTTGCTGCGGCCGAGGCGCAAGTAGACGGGGCCGACGTGTTCGGCGGCGGCCAGCGTGGCGGCCTTGGCCTGGTTGAAGTCGGCGGGCACCAGCACGGTCATGTTGGGCAGCACCTTCATCAAGGCAATGTCCTCCATGGTCTGGTGGGTGGCACCATCCTCACCGAGTGAGATACCAGCATGTGAACCGCAGATTTTAACGTTCTTGTTGCTGTAGGCCATGACCTGGCGGATCTGGTCGTAGACACGGCCGGTGACGAACTCGGCGAAGCCGCCGATGAAGGGCACTTTGCCGCAGAGGCTCAGACCGGCGGCGATGCCGACCATGTTGGCCTCGGCGATGCCGCACTGGATGAAGCGCTCGGGGAACTCCTTGGCGAAGCCGTCCATCTTGACGCTGCCTTTCACGTCGGCGCTCAGCGCCACGACA
>ODAI014596721.1_pt1 | contig 12024 bp, 8 predicted proteins | sample 1539321 | NCBI WGS metagenome assembly ODAI01 (sample SAMN02144231, study PRJEB22623) | gut metagenome | biome: sheep rumen | host: Ovis aries | place: New Zealand
CAGATGATGATACTCTTCTGAGTGAGAAGAGCGAGTCCAGTGGAAGACCTGCCGATGGACTAAAGGGATGAGAATCGCGAAATTCCATTTCCCAGAAGTCCATTTGTACGGTTCAAATCATAAATCGCAGTCAGTCAGCACCGTATGATTTCTGCGTGGGAAACTATCCGAATGGCAAGTAACTTAGATTTTTCACTTTTCACTCTTCGCTCTTCACTTTTTTCGCCTCCTCCCACCATGCGTCCATTTGCTCCAAGGACAAGTCTTTCAAGGCCAAACCTTTTTCTTTAGCCTTCGCCTCCACATAGTTGAAGCGGTAGATAAACTTCTGGTTTGTGTACTCCAGCGCATTGTCCGGGTTAATCTTATAAAGCCGGGCAGCATTGATGAGCGAGAACATCACATCGCCAAACTCCTCGGTGGCATGCTGCTTGGCGGCAGCTTTCTCCGCTTGGGATGCCGTTTCATCCGCATGGAGAGCATCGTCAAGCGCTTGGGCTTGTTCAAACTCCGAAATTTCCTCCTTCACCTTCTTCCACACATCGCGCCGTTCCTTCCAGTCGAAGCCTACGTTGCGAGCCTTGTCCTGGATGCGGTAAGCCTTAATGAGCGAGGGTAGGGCATCGGGTACGCCCGAGAGCACCGTCTTGTTCCCCCCCTTCTCCTTCGTCTTTATCTGCTCCCACGTCTGCACCACCTCGCCAGCCGTGTTCGCCACCACGTCGCCATACACATGCGGATGGCGGAAGATGAGCTTATCGCAAAGTTTGTGGCACACGTCTGCCACATCAAAAGCTCCCTTCTCCTCGCCAATCTTCGAATAGAACACAATGTGCAGCAGCACGTCGCCTAATTCCTTGCAGATGTTCAGCTCATCGTTTTTCAGGAGCGCATCGCACAATTCGTAAGTCTCTTCAATGGTGTTGGGACGGAGCGACTCATTTGTCTGTTTTCTGTCCCACGGACACTTCTCGCGCAGGTCGTCCATCACGTCGAGCAAACGCCCAAACGCTTCCATCTTCTCTTGTCTTGTATGCATAGTTCTTCTATCTTTTATTGTGCAAAATTACACAAAAAACACTACATGGCATCCTTGTATCGTGAAAATACGCCGTTTTTTCATCCGTTTCTTGTCGTTTTCATATTTTTTTAACGAACTTTGTCGAAATTTTTATGGGCTATATATGATATATGTAAAAACTATAAGTAAGTGAACAAAAATAGTTTCACTTAAAGATGGCGGTACGCCATTGATGGTAGAAAAACTAAGCGGCAAGCCTACGCAGCGTGGCATATATATCAATGATGGCAAGAAGGTTATAATTAAGTAGCAGCGAAGCGTTGCAATTGCGTAGCATCCGAATGGGAGTTTTGCAAGACATCGTGCGTCATGACAGAATGTTTCGTTCAGCATTGAGGATGGAGTGGAATGAAATCACAAAGTAGGTTTAGGCATGCTAAACTCGCATCCGCAGTATTGCTGGTTGTAGAAATTGTATTCGTGGAGGAGCTGGTTGCGACGTTCCTGTAGTCCGTCCTTGCGCCAATTCTGTGGCCAGAAGGTAGTGCCCGGTACGACCTCCTGGGCAGAAAGACCGGCTTGGTTAATCTGCTCCAGATTCTTCCAACGAGAGGAGGCGAGGGTGGTGGCGAAATGGGTGATGCCCAACAGGCGGGCTTGGAAAGCTGTGGCTGTGAGACGGATGCGGAAACATTGCTGGCAGCGAGATCCCCGCTCAGGCTCCTGTTCAAGCCCCCTGATTTGGGCGAGCCAAGCTGCGTGGTCGTAGTCGCCATCTATCCAACGCATGCCAAGTGTTTCAGCATGTCGTTTGCTTTCGTTCTTGCGGATGTCGTATTCTTCAAGCGGAAAGATGTTGGGGTTGAAATAGAAGATGGTGGGACGAATGTCGTGCTGGAGCATCCACTCAACAATGGCGGAGGAGCAAGGCGCACAGCAAGCGTGAAGGAGCACTTCGTGGAGGCCTGTGGGAACGAGAATGTGACTTTTTTGTTTCATGCTCTTTTGTTTCTTTAGGCAAAGTTACGACTTTTTCAGGAATAATGCGTAATTTTGCAAGATTTTTGACGTTTTGGAACTCTTAACTCTTAATTCTTAATTCTCTCCATGCGTGTCATTGCTTTTTTGAAAAATTGGATGTTGCCAATCTCTATGGCTGTGGGTGTGTTGGCTTATTTTGTTTATGTCAACATCCCCATGTTAGACGGAACGCATGTTTTGGTCAACAGGGTTGTCAGCTATGTTCAGCCAGCTTTGCTCTTTTGCATGTTGTTTGTGAGTTTTTGTCGGGTGCGGATGCGGGAACTGAAGCCCAGGGCTTGGATGCTGAAAATGCTGGCCATTCAAGCGTTGAGTTATGTGCTGATGGGGGCGGCGATTATTTTGCTTCCTGAGTTGCCGGGCAGGGTGGTGGTGGAGAGTGCCATGATTTGTATGATTTGCCCTACGGCTACGGCGGCTGCTGTGGTGACCACCCGATTGCACGGCAATGCCAGTGCTGTGGTCAGCTACACGTGCCTCATCAATCTGGCAGTTTCGCTATTGGTGCCAGCTGTGGTATCGTTTCTGCACGAAAGCCCCTTGCCGGGCATGGATTTTGAAACGTCCTTTCTCCTCATTCTTGGTAAGGTGTTTCCCTTGCTCATTATGCCGTTGGTGTCCGCTTGGTTGGTGCGCCATCTGTTTCCCAGCTTTCATGCGTTCATTTTGAGACAGCCCAATTTGGCTTTCAACCTGTGGGCTGTGTCACTCTCGTTAGCCATTGCTGTGACAGTGAAGGTGATTGTGCATAGTCATGAGGGGGTAGGCACAATAATAGGCATTGCCGTCGCTTCGCTTGTGTGCTGCCTGTTGCAGTTTGTTTTCGGCAGGTTGATTGGACGTAAACATGGGGAGGCTGTGGCTGGCACACAAAGCTTGGGGCAGAAAAACACGGTGTTTGCTATCTGGATGGGCTACACATTTATGAATCCTGTGACAGCATTGGCAGGTGGTTTCTATTCCGTTTGGCACAACTTGGTGAACTCCTGGCAGTTGTGGAGAGAACGGAAACTCTCAACAATGAACTCTCAACAATAAACTCTCAACAATAAACTCTCAACAATAAACTCTCAACAATAAACTCTCAACTATCTTTTCCCTCCAAACAATTTGTTGATGAGGTCGGCTAGCTGCATCTTTCGCAGTTCGCGGATGATGTTTTGGCGCTCGCTCTGTTTGTACCAGAAGAAGAATTGTCGCTGGGCAAGTTTTTCGTGTGGAGTCTTGGCTGAGAAAATGGGTTCTAAGGTGTAAGGGTGAATGCCTGTGTACCATGTCTCAGTAGAAACCGTCATGGGGGTGGGTGTGAAATCTTGCACCTGCTCAAGCTGGAAGTTCAGGTCTTTGGTCAGGACAGCCAGTTCAGCCATGTCTTCAGCGGTGCAGCCAGGGTGGGAACTGATGAAGTAGGGAATGATTTGCTGTCGCAGGTTCTTGCGTTGGTTGATGTTGTCGAAGATGCGCTTGAAATCGTAGAAGAGTTGGAACGAGGGTTTGCGCATAAGGTTGAGCACGCGGTCGGAGGTGTGTTCAGGAGCTACCTTCAAGCGACCGCTGACGTGTTTGACGATGAGTTCCTCTGTATATTTTTGGTTGGTGCGATTGATGCGTTGATCGCCTGTGTCGTGAAGCAGCAAATCGTAGCGCACACCCGAACCGATGAAACTCTTCTTGATGAGGGGTAGGGCATCGACTGCATGGTAGATGTCGAGAAGTTGGGAGTGGTCGGTGTTGAGGTTCTTGCAGATGTTGGGATGGATACAAGACGGTCGCTTGCATTTGTGGCAAAGGTCGAGATCCTTCCCATGCATGGCATACATGTTGGCAGATGGCCCCCCGAGGTCGCTTAGGTAGCCCTTGAAATCAGGCAGCTGGGCAATGGCTTGCACTTCCTTCAGGATGCTCTCCTTGCTGCGCGAAGTGATGAATTTCCCTTGATGGGCTGAAATGGTGCAGAATGCGCAACCGCCAAAACAGCCACGGTGGAGGCAGACGGAGAACTTAATCATGTCGTAGGCGGGAATCCGTTTGCCTTTGTATTTAGGATGGGGAAGGCGGGTGTAGGGAAGGTCGAAGGAGTGGTCCAGCTCGTCCTGTGTGAGGGGTTGGTAGGGCGGATTGACCACAGCATAGTGTCCGTCCACCTCTTGAATGATGCGCTGGGCGGCATATTTGTTGGACTCTTCCTCTATGTGACGGAAGTTTTCGGCTTGTGCTTTTTTGTTTCGAAGGCACTCTTCGTGGCTGTGCAAGAGAATGTCATCGGGGCGTATGCCTCCTGGAATTTCTTTTTTTTTCAGCAGGGAAACAGTCTGTTTTTGGGGAAACCTTGCCATGAGGTTTCTGAACAGTTTCACATCGATTTCGCAGTCTTGCTCCACCAAAAGTTGGGCCAGCGAGACCATAGGCTTCTCGCCCATGCCATAGATGAGGAGGTCGGCACCTGAGGGGATGAGAATGGTGGGCAAGAGGCGGTCTTGCCAGTAGTCGTAATGTGTGAGTCGGCGTAGGCTGGCCTCGATGCCTCCCAGCACGACGGGCACATCGGGATAGAGTTCTTTGAGAATGCGTGAATAGACGATGGTAGGGTACTCTGGACGGAGATCGTGACGTCCATCGGGCGAGTAGGCATCTTCAGAGCGCAGACGTTTGTTGGCGGTGTATTTATTCACCATCGAATCCATTGCCCCGGGGGAAATGCCGAAGAAGAGACGTGGACGCCCCAACTTCTTGAAGTCGCGGTAGTCGCCGTGCCAGTCGGGTTGTGGAACGATGGCTACATGAAGTCCCTCTGCCTCGAGTATGCGACCGATGACGGCCATTCCGAAAGAGGGGTGATCGACGTAGGCATCGGCTGCAAAGATGATGACATCGAGATAATCCCAGCCGAGGCGTTCGACTTCTTTCTTAGTAGTAGGGAGCCAAGTCATGGAAGATGAAGGATTAAAAGTTTAAAGAGTTGCTGATTGAGGTTCCTTTTGGTTGTCTTGCCATCCAATGTAGAGCATGATGAGTTCTTTGAGGGCAAAGACTTTCATGTTGTTGTGGTAAAGGACATTGAAGCAGAGGTCGCAGAGGTCTCTGTTGTCGTCGATGGCATTGTTGAGAATGATGGACTTGACATTGTGCTTGAGGGTTTCGAGCGTGGTTTCGTTGACAATGCCATTGGAGGGAACTAACCCTGTAAACAGGGCGTATTTGTGGATGGTTTGGAGGTGGGTTTCAGATACGTCGATGAAGCGAGTGCCTGAGTGGTTGGCTTGGATTTGATACATAGTTTTTGTTGTTTGGGGTGGCGATGCCACTGGTTGTGGGTGGTTGATGTGGCTTTTATTCGAGGAACGTGAGGAATGCACGTGTGAGTGCATTGAGTTTATGCCGATCGGTAATGCTTTCGAGTGGGAATCCTAAGCGGACGAACCGCTGGGGTTGTGCTATGGCTGCGTAGGTGCCGTCGGCGTAGGTGAGGATGGCGAAAGCATTGCCTGAAGGTGACAAGATGGAAGGTGCGGGCACGCAATAACTTTCAGGGTTCATCTCGCGATAGATGTCGAAGGTGAGTCCGCAGCCGTTTAGCGTTTTCAAGGATTTTGAGAATACATTTCCTGTCACGCTTCCACCAATGGCCGGGCAGCCTGCATTGGCGGCACTCAGCAGCACTTTCCCTCCTTGGTTGAAATATTGCTCCACCATACTGTTGGTGCGGCTGTTGAACTGCTTTTGTACGCCATAGATGACATCAGCAATGGGATAGTCGGAAAGTTGGAGTTTGCTGTTCAGGAGTGCTCCTTCGCTGCAGGAGGTGAAGGAGTGGGTGCCGCTGAGCATGATGGCACGACCGTGAATGGCGGCATAATCGAAGGTGTTGCCCATGACGATTTGCCCTTCCAATTCGTTCCCACTCATGCCCAATCCGTCGCTGGCTTCGCTGCCAGCTTTTGAACGGTCGAAGTAGCGTTGCCTTCCGCAGAACCCCGTGTAGGCTCCGTAGGGTACACCAGGGTCGGCATCGAGGTCGAAGCCTGCCTGCGTTGCCGTGTCAATGACTTTAGGCCCTTCCAGGCGGGTGAAGGCGTTGACAATGAGCACGGTGCCCTTGTTTCGGGAGGAGATGCCACAGGTGAGCACTTCAGAGGGAAAACTCTCTCCGCCTTCGTTCAGTGCCGCTATTTTGAAAGAATAGACTTCATCGGGGTTCAGCTCAAGTGTGTGGCTTGTGCTTTTGACTACGATGCCGTTGTCGAAGCCTTGGTGTCCACGACGGGTGTAGATGATGTATTCTTTGGGTTTGGCCGTAGGCTCAAGCGGGTCGTTGACGGGTGTCCATGTAAGGGTGGCGGTGTGCTTTTTCTCGTTCAACGTAATGGCGAAGTTCTCGACGGGGAGTGGTTGGATGACATAGTCGCGCTGATAAAGTGTGGCAATGTACTTCACGATGGTTTTGTAAATGGAGCGTGAGAGGTCGAACTTGAAGTGGGGGTCGTAGGCCATGCGCATGTCGGCAAAGTTCTGGTGAGAGAGCATTTCGAGGATGCAGGCGGGCACTAAGGGTGCGCGTGCTTCGCCGTAGTTGCGGTTCCAAAGTTGGCGCACTTGCCAATGGTATTTGCGCAGGTCGGTGTAGAGATTGGTCAGGAACATGCTGGAGAGGTCGCGCGAGACGTAGCGGTCCAGTCCTGCTCCTGTCTCTCCATTGTTGTGGTCGGTCATGTAGATGCTGAGCGACCCCACGAAAGCATCGTCGGTTTTCACTCCAGCATCGGTGTGGAAGGCTACGGAGAGGGCGAGCGGTACTCCCAAGCCTGTGGTGCGCGTGCTATTGGTGGCTGAACCTCCAGAGAGGTGGTTCACCGCTGCGGAACGGGCGTTGATGTCGTTGTTGTAGTCGTTCTCGCCAAAGGGTTCGGTGTGGAGGCGATAGGGGAATCCGTACCACTGCACACTGTATTTTGCAGCCTCTGCCCAACGTGGAAGGCCTGAAGGATGTACGCTGCCGTGATGTCCTTCAGGCACGATGTTACCCATGCCTCCTCCAAAGCGGACGGCGTCGGCGGTGATGATGCCTTTGTGGTGGCTGTAGTTGGAAAGTGCCACCATACCGAAGTCGTGTTCTCCTTTCTCGAACTCGTAGGTGCCAAGATACACCCATGTGCCGCCTCCGATTTGCTGATTCACTTTCAGCTCGGTCATGCCTCCCTTGTGGTAAACGGTATAGGTGGCATCGGGCACAGAATTGGGGTATGATTGGTAGGCCACATACACGGCATAGTGTCCGTCGGCTGGAATGTTGGGCATCCATTTGGCCAGTCCTTCGTCCTTGAGCGACGAGACGGTGGGTACATAGCGTGCGCTACCATCGGTGAAGGGTGAATCGCACGATTCGTAGATTTGCTTGTAGTGTGCGAACCCTGGTCGTTCTGTGGTTTGCCATTTCAGACTTTTCTGTTTGCGACGGAAAGATTCGAGGTAGGTGCCGTTGCGATGTGGCATGTCATTATCGACAATCACTTCGTGAAACTGATAGTCGCGCTCGCGGGGGGTGAACACCACTGCGCCCGCATGTTCCAACATGGGGATGATGAAGGGTACGACGAAGGTTTGGGAGAAGAGGTCTTCGGTGGTGCAGAACAGGCGTGGACGTTGCCAGTACCAGCCGTCCTTATCTGCCTTGTAGTAGCGTCCATGACTCTGCCAAAGGGCGATGTGGTGTCCTTCCAACCCCTCTTTGGCTGTGTAAGGACGTGAGATGTTTTTCACCCATGGTTCTGTCTTCTCCATGTTGCCCAACAGGCGCATGCGGTCTTTCTTGTCTTTGCGGAAGAAATTGGGCACCAGCTCTTCGATGGGATGTCCGTCGGCCTCAATGCTGAGGTCGTAGCTGCGTTGAGAGGCGGGAACGAACTGCCGCACGTCGTGATAGATTTTGTCCACAACCTCTGGAGTGAAGTGCTGTTCGGGGAATCCGCCTCCCAGGACGATGCGAATGCTTTGGTTCTCGCTGTCGATGTCGCACGACACCACCGTGGAGGGTTTGATGTTGGCATCGCTGCGGCTATAGTTGGCTACCCAATCGGTGAGTCGGCTTTGCAGGCTTTGCGAGTTGCCGTAGCAGGGTAGTGCGAAGAGTAAGATGAAAAGCAATTGTTTCATTCTGGATAGTTATATTTTTGAAAGCCAATTAACTTATCGTACCTTGTTCCGAAGGGACGATGATATACATACACTTCATACTCGTTCTCCGTCTGATGGAAATCTCCTTCGCAGGGTTCGGTCACCCCGATGGTCTCTCCCTCTCTCTGGAACAGGTACATGTAGTTGTATGAACCTTGTTTCAGAGGGGTGATGAGTTCGTACTGGTGGTCAATCAAGTTGTACTCCATTTTGTATGCTTCGTCCACTCGGTTGTTGGTCAGGTCGCCAAACAGATACACTTCTCCTCCTGGCACTTTGGGCATTTGGAGGGTGAAGTGGGTGAGGAAATAGTCGCTCTCTGTGTCGTTGTCCTCGTTGTCGGCATTGCGCACATAGAAGCGTCCATTCTGGTCCTTGTCGAAAAGGTACATGGTACGCTGCTCGTCAGTCATGATGGTGGCATGATAGTATTCATCCACATATTCCATACTTTCTACATGCATGGTGGGCACATACTCATCCAGAATTTCCATGCGTCGATATTCGTTGCCAGCTGGGAAAATAAGTGAACGGTTGTGGTTGAAGATGAGCTTATTCACTTGCATTTGTGTGGGGCTGAGATTCTCTACATGGGTGTCCCAACGGCGATTTTGCTTGACGATGTACTTGAAGTCGCTCACAGGGTTGCTCACTTTGTAGCCGCTGTAGTTGACCGAGAAGCTTACTTGCTGGTGGCGGTCGTAGGTGTCGATGTCGGTATTGGTGGTCACTTCCATATTCACTCCTACACGCGGCTCGATGATGGAGAAGCAAGCCTGGGCAATGGGTTCTTCTTCGTTGTCTTTGAAGATGTTGATGCGGTAGTTGCCCGACACTAAAAGCTGGGTGTCTTCATTAGGCAGCAACAACTTGTAGTGCTGGTAGTGCATCTCTGTGCCGATGGCAGGTTCGTAATCGTCTATCCGCTGCCGGCTGAAGCCTGTCATGTATTCGTTCACCAACAGGTCGCTTTGGCTCCAGTCGGCATTGCAATGGGTGATGGTGTAGGTGTAGCGTTGATAGCTGGCCTGCAAATCGTCAAAACTGATTTCCACGTAATGTCCAGCACTGAGCAGCATGACGGAGGGTGTGCCCCATTCGCCATTCACTTTCACTTGCATGGTTTTGATGCGTGGGGAGAAGCAGATGTTCTCTTGTGCGAAGCCTGTGAATGAAAGACAGAGGAAGAGGGTCAATATGGAAAGTGTTTTGTTCATCAATTTTCAATGGTGAGATTGGCTTTGCCACGTATGTCGTTCACATTGGCTCCCACATGGAAGGTGTAGGCACCAGTGGCGAGTTGCCATGTGTGGGTGGATTCGTTGTAGTATTTAAGCTCGTCCCGAGGGATGACGATGTTGAGCGTTTCGCTCTCTCCAGGTTGGAGCAGCCGGGTCTTTGCAAACCCTTTGAGTTCTTTGTCGGGACGTGGAAGATGGCTCTGAGGAGCTGTACTATAAATCTGCACCACTTCTTTCCCAGCCACTTTGCCTGTGTTGGTGACAGAAAGGTTAATCATCACCTCCTTGCCGTTGGATGAGATGGAGGGCTTGCCATAGGCGAAAGTGGTGTAGCTGAGACCAAAGCCGAAGGGGAAGAGGGGTTTTACGTGGTTTGTGGAGAAATGGCGGTAGCCCACAAAAATGTCCTCCTTGTAATAGACCTGTTTGTTCACGCCTGGATAGGCTTCGGCTCCAAATTTCACGTATGGATAATCTTCATATTTGGCTGCGAAAGTGACTGGCAGCTTTCCGCTGGGGTTCACCTTTCCGCTGAGCACGTTCACAAGTGCTGTGCCTGCTTCGCTGCCCAAATACCAGCAATGTGCAAGTGCTTGCACTTGACTGAGCCAAGGCATGGAGTAGGGGTTGCCACCAAACATCACCACGATGGTGTTTTTCTGCACTTTAGTCAGTTCGGCAATCAGCTCGTTTTGTCCAAAGGAGAGGTCGTAACTTTCACGGTCGCCGTTTTCGCAATCCTGCCGGCGGTTTTTGTTCAATCCGCCCACAAAAATGATGAGGTCGGCTGTCTTGGCCTTTTCCAGTGCTTCGGCTTTCAGGCTCGCCTGCTTTGCAGGGTCAATCTTGTCCACCTGGTCGTAGATGGCACGCCCGGAGTAGTAGCCTTGGGCATAGACAATCTTGTCGCCGTATGCGGCTTGGAGTGCTTCGAGTGGCGACGTGTCTCTGAGTGCCTTCAGTTCGGAAGATCCACCACCTTTAGTGAGTGAGCGAGTGGCATTTTCTCCCACCACGAGGATGCGCCCATATTTGTTGGCATCGAGGGGGAGAATGTTCTTCTCATTCTTCAAGAGCACGATGCCTTCTTCGCCAATCTGTCGGCACACGTCGTAGTGAGCTTCGGAACATTGTGAACCTATGACTTTATTCGGATTCATAGCTGTGCGGAAGATGACACGCAACACACGGCTGGCTTTCTCGTCCAGCACCGACATAGGAATCACACCTTCTTCAATCAGCTTTTCGAAGGGGTTGGCCAAATAGTAGTCATCGTAGCCGAATTCACTTTCCTTCAGTTTTCCATCGGTATAGGTGCCCATTTCAATGTCCAATCCTCCATTGGCTGCTTCCATCGTGTTGGTGGTGCCACCCCAGTCGCTGATGAGGGCTCCGTCCCACTTCCAGCCGCGTTTCAGAATGCCGTTAAGCAGTTCGTCGTTATGGCAGCAATGGACTCCTTTCCACATATTGTAGGACCCCATGATGGTATAGACGTGTGCCTGTTCCACGGCTTTCTTGAAAGGGGCAAGATAAATCTCGTGCATGGCTCGCTCCGACACGTTGACATTGACGGCAAAACGGTCGGTCTCTTGGTCGTTCAACACAAAGTGTTTCAGGCAGCAAGCCACCCCATTCGCTTGTGCGGCTTTGATGTAGGGCACCACCATTTCTCCGGCTAAGAAGGGGTCTTCGCCCATGTATTCAAAGGCGCGTCCGTTCAGAGGTGTGCGCTGGATGTTGACGCCAGGCCCAAGCATGATGTCTTTGCCACGAAAGGCAAACTCTTCGCTAACTGCATCGCCATAGGCAGTGGAGAGGGTGCGGTTCCATGTGGAAGCAAGACAGGTGAGGGAAGGGAAGGCAACGATGTAGTCGTTTGTCCATTGGGCAGGACTCCACGTGTTCCACTCCAGTTCCTCGCGCACTCCGTGGGGACCATCATCCATGTTGAGCTGGCGGATGCCCAAACGGGGCACCCCTGCGCTGGTGAACTTGCTTTGAGCGTGGAGCAACTGAATCTTTTCGTGGGTTGTCATTCGACTAATGGCATCCTTGATTCTCTCTTCGATGGGAGCTTGTGGATCGAGATAGACTTGTGCTGTTGCTGTTGTTGCTGTGAGGGCGAGCAGCAATGTCATGCAGAGGTTTTTTTTCAGATTCATGTGTTGATGGTTTTGGTTTTTGGTCACAAAGTTAATGCATTTCTTGGAATAAAGGGTGCCACTTTTGTTGTTTTTTGAGGATAGAGTTGTTTCAAAGGAAGTAAAACGGCCATTTTGACCCTATTTATTGCTGTTCTCTCCATATTTTCTTGTAACTTTGCAAAATGAAAAGGGATTATTATTATGCAAAAAATTATTGAAATAAAAGGTGGAGTGGTGCGCCATCCTCTCTACAAAATGAATGCTCCCATTGACTTCGAGCTTCCCGCTGGCGAGCAATTGGCCATTGTGGGTGACAATGGGAGTGGAAAGAGCCGTCTTGTGGATGTCTTGACGGGCAAGTGCGCCTTAATGCCTATGCATGAGGTGAGGTACGACTTCTCTC
>ODAI010337624.1_pt1 | contig 12022 bp, 14 predicted proteins | sample 1539321 | NCBI WGS metagenome assembly ODAI01 (sample SAMN02144231, study PRJEB22623) | gut metagenome | biome: sheep rumen | host: Ovis aries | place: New Zealand
AGGCAAACGCGTTTGTGCAGGGCACGGCGTTTGTGCTGTCGGTTTTGGCGGTATGGATTTTGGGCAAGGGCGATTTCAAGGCAATAGGCGCGGTAAATAAATGGTATCTTCTGGGCGGCGTTTTGGGTCTTGTGATAACAATTACCGTTATGCTCGGCATCGGCAAATTATCACCGACAGTCGCCATTTCCACTATTTTAATAACGCAGCTTTTCGTCGCTGCAATAATTGACGCGTTCGGTTTGATGGGCAGTGAGCAGGTTGCGTTTGGCTGGAATAAATTTGCCGGACTTGCCGTAATGATAGGCGGTGTGCTGCTGTTTAAATTTAAATAATAAATATAAAATTTATATTGCTTTACCCTTTTATCTATGCTATACTTTCTTTAGCACATTAGTGTAATAAAATTCTGAATATGCCCTGTCAAAATTCAGTCGTACAACCGTGCAGCCGAAGGGGCATAGAACTATGGAGGTAGAAAATTGAGCAGTAACATCATAAGTCTTGAAAACATTGCCGTAACCTTTGACGGAGAGAAGATTTTAAACGACATCTCCCTTGACATTAAGGACAAGGAATTTGTAACGCTTCTTGGCCCGTCCGGCTGCGGTAAAACAACGACGCTCCGCATAATAGGCGGCTTCTTAACGCCCGACAGCGGCAGCGTGAAATTTGAGGGTAGGGAGATAAACAATCTTCCCCCGTACAAACGTAATGTCAATACGGTGTTCCAGCGTTACGCGCTTTTCCCGCATCTGAACGTTTTTGAAAATATCGCGTTCGGACTCAAGGTGAAGAAATTTCCGCCAAAGGAAATTGAGAAGCGTGTTCGTGAAATGCTTGAGCTTGTAAATCTTAATGGCTTTGAAAAGCGCTCTATTGACCGTTTATCCGGCGGCCAGCAGCAGAGAGTGGCAATTGCCCGCGCGCTTGTAAACGAGCCTAAAGTGCTTCTTCTTGACGAGCCTTTGGGCGCGCTCGACCTGAAGCTTCGTAAGGAAATGCAGATAGAGCTTAAGCGTATTCAGCAGCGTCTTGAGATTACGTTTATTTATGTAACGCACGACCAGGAGGAGGCGCTCACGATGTCTGATACCGTTGTCGTTATGAACGGCGGTAACATATTGCAGGTGGGTTCTCCCGTTGATATATACAATGAGCCGAAAAACGCGTTCGTGGCGGACTTTATAGGTGAGAGCAATATCTTAAACGGCAGGATGATAAAGGATTTGCTTGTCGAGATAAGCGGTCACGAGTACGAGTGTGTAGATAAAGGCTTTGGTGAGAACAGAGCGGTGGATGTTGTAATTCGTCCTGAGGACATTAAGCTCGTCGCGCCCGACGCGGCACATATTACCGGATTGGTAAAGTCAGTCACCTTCAAGGGTGTTCACTATGAAATGCTCATAGAAGCCTATGACCACGACTGGCTCGTACATTCCACAAAAGCGGCGGAGCTTGGCTCAACCGTAGGTATAACCTTTGACCCATACGATATACACATAATGAACAAAATGGATTAAGGGGGCGGTAATAATGAAAAAACTGATTTCAGCCCCTTACCTTGTATGGATGGCGGTATTTATAATAGTGCCTCTTATTATGGTGGCATACTTTGCCGTGACGACCGACACGGGCTCTTTCACACTTGACAACCTCGCGGCAGTTTCGCAGTATACAAACATATTCATCCGCTCAATCTGGCTCGCGGCAATCGCAACGGTGATATGCCTTTTAATATCATATCCGCTTGCGATTATCCTGTCGCGTCTGGATGTGAGCTATCAGAGTACGGTACTTATGATTGTAATGCTCCCTATGTGGATGAACTTTCTTTTAAGAACATATGCCTGGATGACGCTGCTTGGCAACAACGGTCTTATAAATATGTTCCTCGGGCTGTTCGGCTTAGGTCCTTTTAAGCTTTTAAACACACAGGGCGCGGTTGTACTCGGTATGGTATATAACTACCTGCCGTTTATGATACTGCCTCTCTATAACGTAATTTCAAAAATCGACAAAAATGTAATAGAAGCCGCGCACGACCTCGGCTGCAATAATACAAAAACGCTTTTTAAGGTTACCATTCCTTTGAGTATGCCGGGAATTATGTCGGGTATAACAATGGTATTCGTACCGGCTATCAGTACGTTTATAATCTCGCGAATGCTCGGCGGCGGCTCGAACCTGTTAATCGGTGACCTTATTGAGATGCAGTTTTTGGGCAACTCCTATAACCCCAACCTCGGCGCGGCAATCTCGCTTGTGCTTATGGTTATCATACTTCTTATAATGACTATCCTCAATCAGTTTGACGCTGATGATGATAGGGTGCTTATGTAAAGGAGGTATATGACTATGAAAAAGATTTTATCAAAAGTATACCTCGCGCTGGTAATGCTGTTTTTGTACGCGCCGATATTTGTGCTTATCGTGTTCTCGTTTAACACGACCAAAAGCCGTTCTGTAATATCGGGCTTTACATTTGACTGGTACGTTAAGCTGTTCCACAATGAACTTATCTTAGGCTCGCTTTGGAACACAATCATCGTGGCAGTGATCGCGTCAATTCTCGCGACAATTCTCGGAACAACGGCGGCAATCGGCATAAACAATATGAAGCGTCTTCCCAAAACGCTGACGCTGCAGGGAACAAACATTCCTATTATAAATCCCGAAATCGTAACAGGCGTATCGCTTATGCTGCTTTTTGTGTTCTTCACAATGCGTATGAGCTTTGAGATGGGATTTGTGACGCTTATAATAGCGCATATCACGTTTGATGTGCCGTATGTAATTTTGAACATTATGCCGAAGTTCAGACAGATGAACCCGAATATTTACGAGGCGGCGCAGGATTTAGGCTGCAGCGGAGTAAGCGCGTTCTTCAAGGTGGTGCTGCCGGAGATTATGCCGGGCGTTATATCGGGCTTTCTGATGGCGTTCACGTTCTCTTTGGATGATTTTGTAGTCAGCTACTTCACGAGCGGTATGACGCAGACGCTGCCAATAACAATCTACTCAATGACGCGCCGTAAGGTAAGTCCGGAGATAAACGCGCTTTCCACGATAATCTTCCTGATTGTCGTAATCGTTCTTGTGGTCAATAATATTATTGAACGCAAAAACCTCAGAAAGCGGGGTGTTATCAGATGAAGAAGCTGATTTTACTGTTTACGCTTTTTGCGCTTTCTTTCACAAGTGCCTGCTCGCATATAGCGGACGAGGAGGAACCGAAGGCGGATACTGCCGCCGTGGAGGAAGAGGCCGTAGAGAGAGATATGGATTATTACACGCGCCTTGCAGACGAGAATATAACAATAAACGTATATAACTGGGGCGAATACATTCCCGACGGCAGCGATGAAGATACTATTAACCTAAACGCTGAATTTACTGAACTGACCGGCATAAAGGTGAACTACACAACATATGCAACAAACGAGGAGCTATACGCAAAATTAAAGGGTGGCAGCGCATCATATGATATAATCGTTCCGTCTGATTATATGATTTCGCGAATGATTAAGGAGGATATGCTGGAACCTCTCAATATGAAAAACATTCCGAATTTTGAGAATATAATGGAACGCTTCCGCAACCCGGAATATGATCCCTCCTCGCGTTACAGTGTGCCATACACCTGGGGAACCATAGGCCTTATCTACGATAACACTGTTTTTGACGAGGCGGATAAAATCGGCTGGGAGACGCTGTGGGATGAAAAATACGCGGGCAATATTTTAATGTTTGACAATCCGCGTGACGCCTTTGCGATTGCGGAGCTGGTACTCGGCTATGATCTTAATACCGAGGATCCGGACGAGCTGCGTAAATCTGCCGAGCTGTTGACGGAGCAGAAAAAAAATGTTCAGGCGTATGTAATGGATGAAATCTTCGATAAAATGGGCGCCGGCGAGGCGGTAATCGCGCCGTATTACGCAGGTGACGGCGTAATGCTTATGGATGAATATGACCATCTCGGCTTCACCATACCCGAAAAAGGCACGAATTTGTTTATTGACGCAGTCTGCATACCTAAGGGCAGCAAAAATAAGGAAGCGGCGGAAATGTATATAAACTTCCTCTGCGAGCCTGACATAGCGTATGCCGTTGCGGATTTTATCGGCTACTCAACGCCGAATAACGCAGCATATGAGCTTGTGGACGATGAGGTAAAGGAGGACGGAATTTCGTACCCCGATGAGCAATATATAGCCGAAAAAACAACAATTTACCGTAATCTTTCAGATGAGGCAAATCTTGAAATGCAGACGCTTTGGACAGAGATGAAATCGTCCGAGGAGGAAACGCCAAACCGCTTTATCGTACCGGCGTTTATGGCAATTTGCGTAATCGTGTCGCTGATAATTTTAATAAGAAGATATATTAAGAAAAAGAAGGATATATTCTAATGATTTTAGCAATAGATGTAGGAAACACAAACATAGTCGTAGGCTGCTGCGAGAAAAGCAAAATACTCTTTATGGAGCGTTTCACGACAAACCACACCGCCACGCCGCTCGAATACGCCATTTCCCTGAACGCGGTGCTGGAAATGTCGGATATAAAACGGGAAAGCATAAAAGGCGCGATTATTTCGTCCGTAGTGCCGTCAGTAACCGATACTATAAAAACGGCGGTGAAGAAGCTCACCGGCACAGATGCGATGGTGATAGGCCCCGGTATAAAGACAGGTCTTTCGATCAAGACCGACAACCCCGCCCAGCTCGGCAGCGATCTTGTTGTTGACGCGGTAGCGGGAATAGCGGAGTACGGCGCGCCGCTTATTGTATTTGACTTGGGGACGGCGACTACCATTTCCGTTATAAATAAGAATAAGGAATACATCGGTACGGTTATTATGCCGGGCATGATGATTTCGCTTAACGCTATGGTCAGTGGCACCTCGCAGCTCCCCAAAATAAGCCTTGACCCGCCGAAAAAGCTTATCGGCACAAACACGATAGACTGTATGAAAAGCGGCATCCTTTACGGCACCGCCGCAAGTATGGACGGTATGATTGACCGTATCAGAGAGGAAATGGGCGAGGTGACGGTAATAGCTACAGGCGGCCTTGCCGGCACAATCGTACCCTTGTGCAAAAACAAGGTAATCCACGACGACGAGCTTTTGATTAAGGGCTTAATGCTTATTTATAATAAAAATATTTAATTGTACTTTTGTGTGGACAAAAGTACCAAAAACCATTGGAAAGGGCGCCTACGCCCCTTTCCAAACCTAACCCCGTAAGGGTTATCTGACGCGCGATGGCAGTCCCCACTTGGACTTTACTTTTCCTCACGCAAGGAAAAACGGCAGCCGTCAGCACGTTTGTTAAACAATTTAACAAAAGGAGAAAACGTATGTTTCGGAAAATGCGACGCTTTAAGCAGGAGATAAGCAGGGAAGAGTGTATTGAAGTATTAAATTCACAGCCGCGCGGTGTTCTGGCAGTTTTGGGCGATGATGATTACCCGTACACCGTTCCGATAGATTTCATATATGACGAGCAAACGAACACCATCTGCTTCCACGGCGCGAGGGAAGGTCACAAGATTGACGCGATAAAAAAACACGACAAGGCTTCCTTCTGCGTGTATGACGAGGGCTATAAAAAGGAAGGCGACTGGGCGCTCAATATTAAGAGCGTTGTTGTGTTCGGCAGGATAAAATTTGTCACCGACTATGACCGCGCAATGGAAATCTGCCGCCGCCTGTGCTATAAATTCACGGATGATGAGCAATACATAGAGGGCGAGATTGCAAAGGACGGTCCGCGTGTACAATGCTTAGAGCTTCATATCGAGCATATGACGGGAAAGCTGGTAAATGAGTCTTAACAGGGAAGGATTTTATATGAGAATTAAAGTTTTACATCAGGATTTTTCAGTTTGCAAGGTGTCCGATTACACTCAAACCGATATGAATAAAGAGTTTGTTTTCACAGGCAAAACAGACGAGGAGCTGAGCCTTGTATGCCCGACAGACATAGTGCCGCAGAATACGACTGACCGCGACGACGGCTGGCGCGGTATGCGTATAGAAGGCACGCTTGATTTTTCACTTATCGGCATACTCGCGAAAATTTCAGCGATACTTGCGGACAATAAAATCGGAATTTTTGTTGTGTCAACATACAATACCGATTACGTTTTAACCAAGGCGGAAAATTTTGACAAAGCCATCACGCTTCTAAAGGAAAACGGCTATGAGATTACGGAATAAGAGGTAAATAACAATGCTTTTCGATTCACACGCGCACTACAATGACGAACGCTTTGACGAGGACAGATTTGAACTGCTTTCCCAAATGCGGGAAAACAACGTCGGTCTTATTATGAACTCCTGCTCCTCGCTTGATGAAATACCGCTGATATTTGAAATATGCGAAAAATTCCCGTTTGTGTACGCCTCCGCCGGTATTCATCCGCACGAGGTTGAGAACGTAAAAGAAAGCGATATGGAAAAATTAAAGGAGTACACAAAAAATCCGAAGGTAAAAGCGATAGGAGAAATAGGTCTTGATTATTACTACGATTTTTCTCCGCGTGAAACGCAAAAAAAATGGTTCGCGCGTCAGGTAGATGTGGCGCGGGAATTAAATTTACCGGTCATAATCCACGACCGTGACGCGCACAAGGACAGTATGGATATTTTGCGTGACCATAAGGTGAACGAGGTCGGCGGCGTGTTTCATTGCTATGCCGGCAGTGTTGAGATGGCGCGTGAAATTCTTGACTGGGGAATGTATATCGCGTTTGGCGGCTCATTAACGTTTAAAAATTCAGTGCGTCCAGTTGAGGTGGCAAAGTATGTGCCGCTTGACAGAATACTGATAGAAACCGATTCACCGTACCTTACGCCCGTACCGCACCGCGGCAAGCGCAACAGCTCGCTGTATATTCATTACGTTGCGGAAAAGCTGGCTGAGGTAAGGGGAGTAAGCGTAGAGGAAATTGAAGCGGCAACATTTGAGAATGCAAAAAAATGCTTCAGGATAGAGGACTGATTATGTACGGATATGAAATATTCCACGAGGATTTGATGCAGAAGCTTATCGCAAGCGTCCGCAACGGTACGTGTTCACACGCGTATATTTTTGAAGGCGCGGCTGATTTGGGCGTTTATGCCGCGGCGCGTCTTTTTGCCGCGGCTTTGACGTGCCAACATAAGGAAAGCGCGCCCTGCACCGCCTGCCCTTCGTGCATAGAGGCAAAGGCGCTCACCAACCCCGACATAGTTTACCCCAAGCCCGAACCCGACAGAAAAACAATCGGCACCGGCGTTATGCGAAAATTAGAAGAGGACGCGGCTATAAAGCCGTTTGCCGCGGCACGCAAGGTCTACGTTTTTGAGGATAGCTCGCTTTTAACGGAAGCGGCGCAGAACGTGTTTTTAAAAACGCTTGAAGAACCGCCGGAGTACGCCGCGTTTATCATAGTGACCGATAACGCCGAAACACTTCTTGAAACGATCCGCTCGCGCTCGGTAATCGTGCATTTTCCGAACGTCAGCGACGATGAAGTGAGAAAGTATATCCAGACAAAATATCCGGAGGTTGAGGAGCGGCTTGATTTTCTCGTAAAATACTGCTCCGGTATGCCGCTTGCGGCTGATAAGATACTCGCGGATGAAAATTTTATGCCGCTTCGTAACGCCTCACTTGAAAAGCTCGCATATTTGCTCTCCACAAAGGATATACACGCCTTTGACCTGCAGAAATTCACTGAGGAATATAAGGACAGCTTTAAGCAGATACTCGATTTCTGGCTGTCATTCCTGCGCGACATACTTTTAATTCAGACAGGCGCGCGTGACAATCTGATAAACGTGGATAAAAAAGAAACACTCCTGCGCGCAGCGCGCGGAACAGACCCCGAAAAGGTGGCGGGAATGCTCAGCCGCGTAACTACCGCGCATAAAATGGCGGCAAGGTATGTAAACACAAAAGCGGTGACTTATTGGATGGCGCTTTAATGTGACAAAAATTACAGAAATTTCACAATTTTACTTTTATTTCCTTTTTTATTGACAAGTTTTGCGCTTGATGATAAGATAAATACAGAATAAAGTATTGGAGGTTATAAAATGAAATCGGTTGGAATTGTCAGACAGGTAGATACGCTTGGCAGAATAGTTTTGCCGGTGGAGCTAAGGAAGAAATTCGGTATTGAGATTAAGGACGCAATGGAAATTTATACCGAGGATGACTGTATTATACTAAAGAAATATGAGCCGAGCTGCATTTTCTGCGGCGATGCAAAAAATGTATTCCAGTTCAGCGGCAAAAACGTATGCCCGAACTGCGCCAAGGCGCTTATGGGATATATAAATGATTAAAAAAACAGGGCTGTTGTGTAAGCAATGGCCTCTTTCTGTCAGGAGGTAAGAAATATGGAGCTGATACCAAGTTTTCAGGTAGATCATACAAAAATTGTACCGGGTATATATGAGTCGCGTTTGGATGAGGTCGGAGGGGACTATGTCACAACCTTTGATATAAGAATGACAACTCCGAACATTGAACCGGCTATACACCCCAACGCAATGCATACAATAGAACACGTGATTGCAACCTTTATCCGCAACGACAGTGAATGGAAGGACAGGATAATTTATTGGGGACCTATGGGTTGTCTTACAGGCAGCTATCTTATTGTCAAGGGTCACCCAACACCGGCCGAGATTTGCCCGCTTATGATACGCGCGTTTGAGCATTGCGCGTCATACACCGGTGAAGTGCCGGGAGCGACGCTGTTAAACTGCGGCAACTATCTTTTGCACGACCTTCCGATAGCGAGATATGAGGCGGCAAGATACGCGAAAATTCTCCGTGAAAATCCGTGCTTTGAATATACAAAGACGGCGCGTATCACCACAAACGAGGGAATGACATTTTTCGATTCATAATTGCCACAGGGACGGTTCTCCTGACACCTTTGACATCAATACCACCGTCTCGACGTGGCTTGTGTGCGGGAACAAATCAACCGCTGCAGCTTTTGAAACCGTGTAGCCGCCGTCCGACAAAAAACGCGCATCACGCGCGAGCGTGGCGGGGTTACAGGAAACATACACTATACGCTCCGGCTTCGACCTCAAAATCGCGCCGAGCGTTTTTTCATCGCTGCCTTTTCGCGGCGGGTCAAGTATAACCACGTCCGGCACTTCACCGCTTTTTACAAGATACGGTACGATTTTTTCCGCGCCCCGCGCATAAAATTCAGCGTTTGAAATTCCGTTCAGTTTCGCATTTTCTTTAGCGTCCTCAATCGCCCTTTCCACAATTTCAACACCTATTACACGCCTGGCTTTTTTTGCCGCGCAAAGTGAGATTGTGCCAATGCCGCAGTAAATATCCATAACGGTCATAGTTTTGTCAAGGCCGGCAAATTCCAGCGCTTTCGCGTACAGCTTTTCCGTCTGAACGGGATTTACCTGAAAAAAACTTTCCGGTGATATTCTGAATTCAATACCGCATAGCGTATCGGTAATCGCCGCCGAACCGTATATATTTTCACCGTTTAAATAAATACTTTTCACGCTTTTGCACGCGCCCAAAACAGCGGCGGCAAGTTTTTTTGCATCTGTATTTTCAGCTTGCACACATACCATTATATCGCCCGTCGAAAACGACTTACGCGTGAAAAGCTCGGTTATATCAAACTCCGAAATCGCATTTATAATTTCCGCATTTTCCTCCGCGCCGATAGCGCAGTCAGTCACCGGAACAACGGTATGGCTTTTCGCGCCGTAAAAGCCGACACTGTGTTTATCCGCGTGGAAAATTGTCTTATTGCGGTAGCGCGCAGGATTTTCCATACCGATAATTTCACTCACATTAAAATCCTTAAATCCGCCTATACGCCGCATTGCGTTGTTGACGATTTCCCTTTTAATTTCAAGCTGTTTTTCATAATTTATATGCCGCAGGGAACAGCCGCCACACTTTCCGAAAATGCCGCAATCCGGCGTTGTTCTGTCCAAAGAAGGCGTTATGATTTCTGTCAATACTCCCTCTGCAAAACGTTTTTTTGTATTTGTGATTTTGATTTTTACCTTGTCACCTGAGGCGGTATAGGGCACAAAAACCGCCATACCGTCAATGTGGCAAATACCGTTTCCGTCGGAGGATACGCTTTCAATTTGTACCGTGTATTCGTTATTTACGTCAATCATTTTTAACCTCCGTAATGCCGTTTTCGGTGATGATAATATCCATAGGAACATCGTGCGGCTCGGTCGGAATTTTATCAAACAATTGAAAATCATAACAAAGCGCGATTTTCACCGCGTCTGTTTTTTCGAGAAATCTGTCGTAATACCCCTTGCCGAAACCCATCCGTCCGCCGCGTATGTCAAACGCAAGACCGGGTACAAGCACTGCGTCAATATCACTTTCCGCTGCCGGCTTTATTGCGGTCGGCTCCAAAATACCAAACGCGCCCTTTTCCAAATCCGACATATCCTCTATATACGACAAAATAAGCGTTGTGTTGTCGGTATCGGTAACCGGCACGACAACCTTTTTCCCATTACACAAAAGCCGCTTTATAATTGCCGCCGTGTCAGGCTCCTTAAATGCGGAAATAAATGTGCAGACGGTGTCTGCATTTTTAAAACAGTCAAGCGAAAAAAGCGCGTCTTGTATCACCGCGCTTTTATTCTTCACCTCGTCCGTTGTCATATTGCGCCGTTTTTCGCGCATTTTAAGCCGCAGTTCATCCTTCATCAATACTGCATTATCTCCTTAATCTTGTCAGCCGTCGCCTTGTCTTTAAGCACCGACAGCATTAAAAATCCAAATTCACTTGCCGCGCCCGCGCCCTTGCCGGTGATGAACTTACCGTCAATAACAGCCTTGTCGGGAACGACCTCCGCTCCGTAAAGGTACTTTTCATATCCGGGGAAGCAGGTCGCTTTTTTGCCTTCTAAAAGCATTTTTTTTCCGAGTATTGAAGGCGCCGCGCAAATTGCGCTCACATACTTGCCGTTTGCAACGGCGTAGCTTATTGCGGCGTGTACTGCGTTTGAAGCGTCCAAAAGCTCGTGTCCCGCGCCGCCGGGGAGCATCAACAGCTCCATATCCTCGCCGCTTAGCTCGTTCATTTCAATATCCGCCGTCACGGGAATACCGTGCGCGCCGGTCACAACCTTGCCGGTAACACCGACAGTCTTGACGCTTACGCCGCCGCGCTTTAAAATATCAATAGGCTCAATAGCCTCAACCTCTTCAAATCCATCCGCTAAAAGAACATATACCATTTTTATATCCTCCGTTATTCTTGACATTATCTTTAATTTTTGATATAATACCCGTAGAGATAAAGGGTATGACCAACGGTCATTCTGCCAAATAAGTTAAATAAAGTGTAGATAATTCTACCCTTTAAGCCGCTCATTTTGCGAGAATGGGCGGCTTATTTTTTATTTATCATATACACAAGCAAAAATACGATTATCAAAATAAAAGTAAATTCACTCATAATACTTTAGTTCCTTTCCCCGTAAGTCAGAACAACCGCCCAGCCATACCCAACTACAGGGGATGAATGCGTATCACTTTCATCCTTTTTAATTATACCACAACTTTTAATAATTCACAATATGTTCATATAATTTTAACGCTCCTGACACTTTTATTTGGTACAATATATAAAATAGGCAATTTTAGAAATCGGGCTGCATAGAATAGTAGTATACACACAAATACCTGCCTGAGAAACGGAGGAAAAATATGAGCGAGAAAATAATTCCCGTGGAAGTCACCCCCGAAATGCTGCATCTTTTGGAAATCTGCAAGAGAAATAAAAAAATTGACCCTGAGCTTTACAAAAAATATGATGTGAAAAGGGGGCTGAGGGATATAAACGGAAAAGGCGTTTTAACAGGTCTTACCGAAATCAGTGAAATACACGCATATGACACGCTGCCGGACGGCACCTCGAAGCCGTGCGATGGTGTGCTTTACTACCACGGCTACAATGTCGAGGATTTGATAAACGGCTTTATAAACGA
>ODAI010970546.1_pt1 | contig 12022 bp, 5 predicted proteins | sample 1539321 | NCBI WGS metagenome assembly ODAI01 (sample SAMN02144231, study PRJEB22623) | gut metagenome | biome: sheep rumen | host: Ovis aries | place: New Zealand
CGTAAACGCCGCGGCGTTCCGTGCGCTTGGCTGGGAGGTCGACTACTTCGACGTGAAGTGGTGCTGCCGCCTTGGCGACGTCGAGGCGTTTTTCCGCGGGCTTGACCGCCGTCCGAGACCCGACCTCGTGCTCGTTCCCGTTTGCCGCCAGCGCGACGTCGCGGCGGCCTGCCGTTGGGCGCACAAGCGCGGCATCAAGGTTCTCTTCGACCCGATGATCTCGGCGTGGGACAAGAAAGTCTTTGAGCAGAAGAAGTGGAAGGCCGAAGAGCGCCGCGCTAAGCGGCTTCTCGCGTGGGAGAAGAAGATCATGGCGATGCCCGACTTCATCACGTGGGATACTTCCTGCCATGTCGATTTTGCCGCGGAATATCTCGACGTGCCGCGCGAGAAGATGACGCCGCTTTTCACAGGCACGGACGAAGAGGTCTTCAAGCCAGTTGCCGAAGATGTTGGCCGTGTAGAACGTGTAGATCATGCAGATGGCGTCTTCAAGGTTCTGTACCATGGCGCGTATCTGCCGCTTCACGGGACCGAGGTCATTGTCGAGGCGGCTCGCATGACGCAGGACCTGCCGATACAGTGGGATTTCCTTGGCTGGGGCGCGTACAAGGCCTCCACCGAGGCGAAGGCGGCTGGGCTAAAGAACGTCCGCTTCCTCGAAAAAGTTCCGTACGTCAAGGTGCCCGAGGTGATCTGCGCCCACGACATAGTTCTCGGCGTGTTCGGCACGACCGCGAAGGCGGCACGCGTCATCGGCAATAAGGTCTACGAGTGCATGGCATGCGGCCGCCCGACGATCAACGAGTTCTGCACCGGCTATCCGCCGAGCGCGAAGGACTGCAAGGCGATAAAGTTCATTCCGCCGGGCGATCCTGCCGCGCTCGTCAAGGCCGTAGAGGAGTATCGCGCCGACTGGGCGAACAAGGAAATGTATTTCCGCGAGGCGCGTGCGTTCTTCGACAGCGAGCTATCGATGAAAGTCGTGACGGCCCAGCTCGCCGACATCCTCAAGCGGATGGGAGTAAGCTGAGAAATTAGTCAAGATACTACACGGCTTAACTCACCCACTCTTAACTCACCCACTCTTAACTCACCCACTCCCAACTTCTACACGGCTTAAAAAGAAAGAAATCTTAAAGATGTCCAAGAAGAGAAATCAGCTTAGGCCAATCAAGCTCGTCAGGAATTTCACGAAGCACGCAGCGGGGAGCGTCCTCATCAAGTGGGGCGACACGTGGGTCTTGTGCACCGCGAGCGTCGAGGAAAAGGTTCCGCCGTTCCTCAAGGACACCGGACGTGGGTGGGTCACGGCCGAGTATTCGATGCTCCCCTCGTCAACCGGCGGCGGTCGCAAGGACCGCGACATCAAGAAGCTCAGGCAAGACGCCCGTTCCACCGAGATACAGCGTCTCATCGGGCGTTCTCTCCGCGCCGCAGTAGACATGTCGAAACTCGGCGAGCGCCAGATAACGATAGACTGCGACGTTTTGCAGGCCGACGGCGGCACGAGGTGCGCGTCGATCACGGGCGGCATGGTCGCGCTCGAAGACGCTGTGCGCAAGCTTCTCGCGGCGGGCGTCATTACCGAGAATCCCATAGTCCACCGCATCGCGGCGGTGTCTGTCGGCGTGTGCGACGGAAAGCCGACGCTCGACCTCGACTATGCCCACGACTCGACGGCCGAGGTCGACCTAAACGTCGTGATGACCGACGACGGCCGCTATGTCGAGCTTCAGGGAACGGCCGAGCACAAGCCATTCACGGAAGAATCGCTTGACGCCCTCCGCGCACTCGCGAGGAAGGGGCTCAGGCGCATTTTCGCGCTGACGCGCTGAAAGGGAAGGCATGAAGGGAAGCGTAATCACTCGCAGGGGTTTCCTGGGGGCTTCTGCCGCGTTTGCGGCGCTTGCGGAGAGGTCGGTTTCGGCGGAAGACGCGCCGGCGGCATCGGAGGGGGGAATCCGCGTCCTCTTCCTCGGCACGGGCGCCTCTGGGTGGGATCCGAAGTGGGCCGAGGAAAATGAGAACGCGCGCCGCCAGTCGAGCGTGCTTCTCGAAGGCAAGGTGCTTATCGACTTCACGCAGTGCTCGTTCGACAAGCTTCCAAAGGATTGCCATCCCGAAGTCCTTTTCCAGACACACTCACACGGCGACCACTACAGCCCGAGGGCGGCCGTCAAGTCTGGTGTCAAGCGCATGTACGTGAACGAAACGTGGGCGGCGGCCGCGAAACGCGGCGTCGAAAAGGCGGCTGAGGCGCTTTCGCTGCCTGCGCCCGAGGTCATCGCGCTGCCGTTCGGCAAGGCGGTCGAGGAGTGCGGGCTCAAGATCACCGGCGTTCCCGCGAACCACAGCACATCACGAGTGACCGACGGCGTGCTTGAGCGCACTTCCCTCTATCTCGTCGAGAAGGGCCCTGCGCGGCTTCTCTACGCGACCGACACCGCCGGGATTCCTGGCGATGCGGCGAGGATGATCGGCATAGACCCGCACATCTACCCCGACAACTACAAGTACTACCGCGAAACCTCTGCGTCGTTCGTGCACGAGCCCGCGCCGCTTACGGCGATCATCATGGAGGCGACGAACGGTGATCTCGACGAGGACTTCCGCATGTTCGTCCATTCGGGCGTCCAGCTCGTCTCGCGCACCGTCAATATGCTGAAGAAGACAGGCCGCTACAAGCCGCCAGCCGGCCAAAAGGCGTATCTAACCCATCTTGCGATCAAGTATCGCGATTGGCCTGCGGAGAAGATCAACGCCGAACTTCCCGAGCCCCTTGCGGCTGCCTATGACGGGCTTGAGCTGACCCTTGGCTAGCCCCCGCTAGCGGCTGATTTTTTTAGTTTTTCCGCTTGCGGTTTGTCCTTAACTGTGCTATCATAGTGTCAAAAATTCCGGGGGGGTCTATCTCGGAATGCAAACAAGACGAGGCGAGTAGAAAGACGACACATTGATTGAGATAATTAAAATCACGCGTGGTGCGATGCACGACGCCGCGTATGGCGGTTGTGCTCTTACACTGTTTTCCTGCGCTGGACCTTTGTTCTGCCAGTCACAATCATTTTGCATCCACCATCCAACCATTTAACAACCAAAGGGGAAACGACATGAAAAACATAATCGAAAGAATCGCAGGGGGGGCGAAAATCGCCCGTTATCTCCCCAAGGCCGTTAAATCGCGCCTCGCCGTCGCAGCGCTCGCCGCCCTCGCGGCCGGCGGAGCATGGGCGGTCGCGCCGACGGCGACCGCAGTCTGGGAAGCCGGCGAGTTCGAGGAAACCAAGAACGGCTACTCGATTGCCCTCAACGGCAACACCATTGACGGCGACGGCAATATCGTCATCGGCGAGAGCACTACCGCCGGCGCGACGGTGAAGCTGACAGACGTCAATGCGAGCGGCGAAAACGCGATTACCGTACTCTACAAGTATAAAACTCTGGGCACGGGCGGCACAAAGTTCTTCGTCTCCACGTATCTGAGAAACTCTGCCGCCACGGCAGGCGAGGACATCGGCGCAATCGGCTGGAGTTCCTCCAACTACAAATGGGTGTTCGCCGCGCAGCTCTCTAGCGGATCCTGGAAAAACTGGTATGGCACTGGATGGAATGATGCAGGTAGTACTGCTCCGTTTGACAACGCCCTGTCTGCGGACGGAGGATACGTTCTCTTCGCGTTCCAGGCTGCGTCAACAGCGAAAGTATATACAGGCTCGACATTGGGCGCTCTTGCCGGACAGTCGAATAGTTCCATTACATATTCATCAACTACCTACAACGGCACGATGGAATACATCGGCGTCGGCGGGCCGACCGGACATGCGACAGGAAGCGGCTACTATGGTGTGTGGCCCGGAATGACAATCGAGAAGATTGCGATTTTCGTCGGCAATGCATACACCAACGAGGATTTGGCCGATTACATGTGGCCGTCGATTGAGCGGTACCAGAAGTGGTCGTATGCAGCCTCGTCGCGGATTTTGACTTGGACTACGCCTTCATACGCCATTGACAATTGCATACCGGCGCCGGCTGCATCTTACACCGTGTTTGACATTAGCACCGCAACTGATACCGACACCACCTATACCGGCGGAGCGGCGACCAGCACGACCGGCGCGAATTGGCACTATTTCTGCTATTCGTCGAACGCCGGCTCCGAATATGTCGCGCCCGGTTCTGTGCTGAGGTTTGTGTCTGGCGACTACTACAAGAAATCGCTTGCGGCAGACTATTCGCCCGTGACATACGGCGGCATAATCGTAGAAGAGGGCGCGACCGGGTATTCGTTCGCGGAAGCAAGCCGGTATTCCGTCCTCGGCGATCCAACGGGCGCGACGGAGACCTGGTTCGAGTTCAACGAGGATTTCACGCTCGGGCGCTCGAGCGGCTGCCACCTCACCGGCACGAACAACCTTTCCATCGCTTCCGGCAAAACATTCACCATCGCGGGGACGACGACGAAAACTGCTACTACTGCGAAATCCAACATTCTTTCCGGAACCGCCGGGGGGACGCTGAAACTGCATGGCGAGGGCAAACTCGCCGCCACTCTCACGGCAAGCGGCGCGACGCTGGACTACACCGACCTTCCCGCAACGAGCTCGTCATCAACCGATGCGTATATCCAGGGAACGGTAACCGTCAATGCCAATACTGTCATCGCGTTGCCGTCGGGGGCGACGTTCCCGTACTTCATCGCGACCGGCATCAGCGGGGCGCTTGACTCTGGAACAGGGGTGACAATCGGCGGAGTCGCCGCTCCGAATTACGTCGCCAAGGCCGACGGCTCGATTATCTACTCCGCCCCCGCCGAAGTGACAATATCGTCCGACGCGACATGGGGTTCGGGAGGCCTCGACGGGTGGACTACGGACGACGCGACAAAGAACTACATCATCAACGTGACGGGCGACGCGACCTTGACGCTCAGCGCGGCTGTCTCGCTGAACAGATTGACGTTGAACGTCAGCGAGGACGTCACTCTCACGATTTCCGGCGGATACACGATAACCGCTGCCGACTGCATCTATGTGACGGGTGGCGGCGAAGTAGCGACTTCCACTGCGCCGACGTTCTCTGGCACGGTGAAGGGCGACGGCACGATAATCTATTATGGTGTCCGGCCAACGACTACGGGGACGGATGTTGTGTTCACAGGCAATGCGTGGCGCGGAACACTGTGGTTGCAAGGCTATAACAAAGATGCAAGTGAGACGGCCACTGAGCTCTTCCCGCAGTATTGGGGTAGTGCGAATTCGACTATCAAGTGGAGCGGTGTGGCAGGATATTTTAATCACAACATCACTTGCGCAGCCAAATGGGAGCTTGAAGATTTGGTAGAGAATGAGACAACCTATTACGCCATAAGGCGACTCGCGGTTCCGACCTCTGGTGGTATTAATTCAAACAGCCCGATTGCTACTCCATTGCTCACGGGCTCAGGGACATTTTACGACAACGCCGCAGACGCTGAGATTTTCAGGTTCGCCAGTGCAGATGGATATACTGGCAATATTACAATGGGATCCAGCGCCGCTATGACCGTCCAGTTCGGTGCAACTGCGGAAAACAGGAGCGCTGGCAATATTGTGATTCTTGGCGGCGGCAATGTCACGCTTTCTTCTGGCATGACGTGGACGCCTAAGAACGGCATGAAGGTCAATGCCAACGGCGTCTTGAACGTCAATACCGATGCAACGGTGAAGTTCACCAGCCAGGGAATGCTGGGGACGTTGAACATAGCGCAGGGCAAGACGTTGACGGCGGCCTCCGACGATGCGGTGTCGTACAATACCGGCTCCAGCACGGTCAATGTGTATGGCACGCTCAATTTCGATACATTCCGCTGGACGATCGGGCCAAACACCGTCGTAAATCTCTACGAGGGCGCTATCGTCAAAGGCACGGGCGACAGCAACAACTCCAACGCCGCGATGGACTTCAACGTGGCCAACGGCTCCACGATCCATGCGCTCGGGAATGCGACGGTTTCGTGCACGATCAGGAACAACGCGGCGAACGGCACGGCCATGATAAACGTCGATGCGGGCAAGACGCTGACGTTCTCCGGGAATCTCGTGGGGAGCTACGGGTTCAGGAAGCAGGGCGCGGGCATTCTCAAGTTGACAGGCTCAATCGCAAAACTTCCGACGATTGAAGACGGTACAGTACTTCTCGGTGGTAGCAAGGCGTGGAATTTCGACACAGTGCGCGATTTGACAGGCTATGCGCTTGAAGCTGGCTCCTCTATCGCCATCACGCAAATTCTTGCGGAATACCGTTGCGGTGTCACCACCGTGACGGGACTTGACGAAAGCATCGCCTCAATTACCGTCAATAAATACGATGGCACGACGGCGACACTAATGCGTACCGATTCCACTTCGACACTAACTGAGACCCCAGTGACATCTGGTGTGGCTTGCTGGTATGACTTCACTTTCACCAATACTGTGAAAAGCGCGACGGGGTCGTCGGGATCCTCCACTAGCTTGACTACGACAGATGTATCTTCTTTTGAGTATGTCACCATTCAGGATTATGCTCAGCCGACGCCCAACAGCTACACAGCCATCCCGACTTATGTCCGTCCTTATTCGGGTATAAACCTGGGTAGCAAGACACAATTCTGTGTCGCGCTGTTCGGCACGATGCCTTCACCGGACAATACAGTTCTTCTGTTCCTTGGTGACGGGTATGGTGGCGGTGCTTTGATTCTCGCATCCGGCACAAGCGCGAACGAGGCCGTTCTTTACTACTACACTACGGGCAAGGTTCTTACGGAACTTAAAAGGATGCCGGCGTCCAGCTGTCGCACGGCACCGCATCTTTACGTTTTCCAGAAGGTCGGCGACCATCAGGTGGACATCTACCTTGACGGCAAGTTGAGCCTTTCCTATGTCAACAACGACATCACCTTTACGCTGAACACTGGCTTCCAGGTGGCATCGGGCTACAGAGGTACGCCCACTGGACTTTCGGAAATATCTAGTTCGGCGACCTCCGAACCCTCGGCGATTGCGATGACACGCATCTACGACCGTTTGCTCACATCGGCGGAAATCACGCAGCTCGCCATTGAATGGCCGTACTATTCACCGAATGGCGATTCATCGCGTACGCTTGATGTGGGCGAAACAACTCCCGACTGGGTGGAGACCGGCAAATGGTTGTTCAATAACGTGGGCGCAGATGCCGCTGCCGCCAACAGCAATGTCGAGTTCGTCAACAATGCTGGCGCTGCCGCCTCTGTCGCCGTGAACCTCAATGCCAATACGGCATACGAAAGCCTGGCCGTGAGCGGAGATAATGCCGTTTCGTTCGCGCTCAAGAGCGGATTCACGGGCAAGATAGTGCCGGGGGCTGCGACTTTTAGTGCCGACACCACTGTCGCGTACGACGCCGCTGACTTCTCGAGCACGCGCGTCGAGGTCGCCGATGGCAAGACTCTGACATTCGATGTATCGAGCATCGTAACAGCCAACGGGAACTGGCCAAATGCGGCGAGCGTGGATCGAATCCAGCTCACGGGCATTGCGACGCTTGGGACGGGCGCGACAGTGGCCGTGACGCCGGCGACTGCAGGATATTGGAATCTTTCGGCTGTCGAGGATGGCGGCTACTACTACCTCTCCGTCACGCCGGGACGCGCCAATGGCGAGATATACTGGCAGAGTGGAACATATTGGAACAGCACATATGCGAGCGGCGATTCCCCCGCTACATTCACTACTGACGCGGCAGGAACCACGCCAACCAAGTATTTTGTCGGCGATACGGTCGTTATTCCAACGACTACAAAGCGCTACTTCGGTCCCATCAGCGATGGGGCTGCGATAAAGTTCGACTGCGGTGGTGCAATAGAAGTCACCAAGACCGACTCGCTGGGATATGTGTTCAAGAATGCGACGGTCACCGTGGCAAGCGGCACGACGCTCAACTTCGTCAATTCGTGGAATGGTGTGCCTCCCGAAGTGTATGGCGGGACAATTTCGGGAGCTGGCAAGGTGAAGGTTGAGAGCGGCAAAACGCTCACTCTATCCAACGGTGCGACACTAGCGTCCGAAACCGCGCTGACTGGAGCTGGGGAAGTTGTGCTCGCATACGTTCCGACGGCGCAGATGACGTTCGACAACAACTGGACGGGCACGGTGAAGCTTCCGCAGTTCGCGGCGGACGGCGCGAAGCTGAACTTCGCCGGCAATTCCGACTCAACCGTCGCCCTCGCCGGCATAACGAGCGGCTGGCTTGGAAAAACTTCGTCGCAGTGTTCGGAAGTCGCGCCCACGCTGCGGCTCGACGGCAATGTGACAATTACGGTAATGTCGACAAGCTGGCAGTATTCGTTCGCGAAGATCACCGGGACGGGCAACCTTTCGTTCACTTCCGCAGACGCGCCGGCTTCGCTGGCGATAACTGAGATTGCCGACTACACCGGCACGCTGAACAACAGCACCACCACCGCGTTGACGGTAGGACGCATTTCGCTTGCATCCGCTCCGGCGGCGGACACGCTGCTCCTGGCCACGAACGGCACGGGGACGGTGACGGTCAACGCCGTGTATGTGAACGGCAACGACTCCGGAATGCAAGTCGTGTACAAGGAAGGCGGCGTCTATTCGCCAGCCGCGACATACGTGGCGGAATACGGCGGCGTTCAGTACGAAACCGTCCAGGAGGCCATCAATGCGGCGGTCGAGCACGGCCAGACTTACGCCGCTGTCACCATTCTCGATCCGAACGCGACCTGCCCAGACGGGTATTATGTCGATACCGAAAACGGCAACGCGCTGGCGAAATACGCGGCGGCGGCGGTGACTGTTGGCGTGACGACGACGACCCAGTGGTTCACGACATTTCAGGCGGCAATCGACGCTGCCGTCGCCGACAATCAGACCACGTACGCCGTGGCGTATGCCGACGGGACGGCGACGGTTGCAGGGAATTCCATGTTCATGCTTAAGCCCGGCGCATTCAACGTCACTGTCACAAGCTCGATTGCCGGCTACGGCGATTATGCGCAAGGCAGTGAGATACCAGGCTACGCAGGGGTTTACCAATATTCCACTTCTCCTGCGGCGGCGACATTCACATGGACGGGTGCGGCGGAGGACAACCTCTGGGCGACGGCCGGGAACTGGTCAAGTACGGACGGCACTGTGAGTGTAGGCCCGGCGAACAGCCTCTACACGGCGGTTCTCGATACCGCCGCCACAATCAAACTTGACGGCGTGGTTGCAATCGGAACTGTGAACGTGGGCGCGGCGGTGACGCTGCAGAATTCCGGTGCGCAGCACGCTGTTCTGGACGCATCTTCTATAGTTCTCACCGCAGCGGGCGCGTCGATCGCCGCAAGTGGCGTCTCCGGCCATAAAATGACGTTTGCCGTTACGCCCACTACAACCGTGGCAAATTCGTATGTGAAAACCACGACTTCCGGTTCGACGACGACATACACGGTTGCGACGCAGCCGACTGTCAGTGATGTCGCGTTCGAGTACGGCGCGGACTATGCCTCTGCCACGGTCACGGCGACGGTAAGTGATACGACGCTTGACTACTACATCAGCTGGGCCGGTGGCGAGCCTGTAAGGGGCTCGGTCAGCGGGTCCGGGTCGCAAGTCACATTTGACATTTCGGGAATCAACCACACGACTGAATACCAGTCCGCAGCCTATTCCATCACGGCGAAGGACGGCGAGACGGATGTCACGACGACTGGCGGCAGCGGCACGTCGGTCGCGGCTGACACCACGCCGTGGTTCTCGCACGATTCCTCCGGGCTTACCGGTGGCACGTGGGCCACGGCCGTCGACCTGAGCGAACCTGCGACCGTAGCGGACAACAAATTTACCGCGACGGCGGAGTCCACGAGTTCGCGTGTTGTTCTCGAGTTCAACGTCTGCTTCTCGTCGACGAGCACAGACGACGTGAGCGGCGAGGCGCAGGCGGCGATCAAGCTTGGCGAGGTGAACAGCGTTACGACGTTTATGGTGCTGACGAACGCTAACGAATGGGCGGCGATCTCGAACGCGGCTCTCACGCCTAAAGCCTCCGAGGCCTACAAGGTCGTGCTTACGATCGACTACGGCTCCAACACATACAAGGTAGATGTTGGCGGGTGTTCGCTGACGAACGCCTCTGGCTCTGCCAGCTTCCCGCTCGCTGCTAGCAAGACAAGTGTCCAGACCATCGACTTCGCTGGCTCTGGTACCCTCACGTCGATGAAGGGCAACCAGGTCGAGGGGTACATGGTTGTCGACAAGAACGGCACGAGGTATGCGACCATCTCCGACGCGATCGCCGCGTACACCGCCGATCCCACCATCGGGCCGCTTACGGTCCTCCATGACGGCACGCCTTTGCCCGGCTGGAGCATCGTGTCCGAAGGCGGCATTGCTATTCTCAAGAAGCTCGCCAAGGGATTCTTCTTCATGGCATATTAACGCCAAACAAGGCAGTTGGAATTGACCGACGCGAACGCGGCGGGCGATTCCAGCTGCTTTATTTAGGGTAAAGGGAAATTTCCAGTGCGCCCCCCCTTGCGCGGTCGGTAAGAATACTGTATAATATTCGCTCAATTTCGCAAAGAGAAAGAAAAGACATGAAGAAAGACATCCACCCGAACTACGGCGAGGCCACGATCACCTGCGCGTGCGGCAACGTCATCAAGACTCGTTCCACCAAGAAGGAGATGACGGTCAACACCTGCTCCGCTTGCCACCCCTACTTCACCGGGCAGAAGACGATGGTTGATACCGAGGGCCGCGTCGACTCCTTCAAGAAGCGCTACGCGAAGTTCGCGAAGTAAGCTTTTGGTCGACAAGGAACAGATCGAGAGCGTACTGGGTCGCCTGCCGTCCGTCGAGGCGGAAATGGGCGACCCCGCTGTTTTATCGGACAGGAAGCGCTACCGCGCTGTCCTAGACGAATACTCTTTCCTCAAGAAGCTCGACTACGCCTGGACCGCGTACCAGCTTGAGGAGGCGACCGAGCAGGAAGTGCTTGCGGCGCTTTTGCCGCCGGACCCGCTCGAACGCCGCAATGCCGTGATGGAGATCCGCGCCGGGACTGGTGGCGAGGAGGCGGCGCTTTTCGCGGGCGACCTTTTCAGGATGTATTCCCGCTACTGCGAGACGCAGGGCTGGAAGGTCGTCGTTATGAGCTCCAACGCGACTTCGCTCGACGGATACAAGGAAATCGTCTTCACGGTCAAAGGCGAGGATTCATACGGGCGGTTCCGCTTTGAATCAGGCGCGCATCGTGTCCAGCGCGTGCCCGAGACCGAGGCGCAGGGGCGCATCCACACCTCCGCCGCGACGGTCGTCGTGTTTCCCGAGGCCGACGAGGAGGACGAGATCGAGATTCCCGAGAAGGACCTCAGGATCGACCTCTTCTGTGCGGGCGGTGCAGGCGGCCAGCATGTCAACAAGACCGAGTCCGCCGTCCGCATGACGCATATCCCCACAGGCCTCGTCGCCGTATGCCAGGACGAGCGCTCGCAGATAAGGAACCGCGAGAAGTGCCTTGCTACACTGAAGGCGCGCATACTCGACTTCCGCCGTCGCGAGGAAGAGGCGAAGATCGGCGCCGACCGGCTGACGCTCCGCGGCTCCGGAGACAGGTCCGACAAGATCCGCACCTACAATTTTCCGCAGAACCGCCTGACCGACCACCGCATCGGGCTTACGATTTACTCGCTCGACAGGATCATCGACGGCGATCTTGGGCAGGTTCTCGACGCTCTTCACGCACACGACGTCGAGGAGCGCATCAAGGCGGCGCTGGAGAGCAGGTGACCACCGTGAACAAGATCATCGTCATAGCTGCAGGCGGGGAATACCCGCGGCTTCTCGTCGAGGGAGCAAAGCGCGCGGGCGTCGCGACAGTCGACGTCATGGCAGTGAAGGGTTCGTGCGAACGCGCCACGATGCGCGCGGCCGACCATGTCTTTCCGTTCGCCGTCAGCGAGAGCGACAAGGCGATACGCTGGACGGCCGAGCAGGGCTACGACGGC
>ODAI012187888.1_pt1 | contig 12022 bp, 10 predicted proteins | sample 1539321 | NCBI WGS metagenome assembly ODAI01 (sample SAMN02144231, study PRJEB22623) | gut metagenome | biome: sheep rumen | host: Ovis aries | place: New Zealand
CAACTTGACAACAACATCACTTCTATCGGAGAAGAGCTTTTGACTGATGGTGGCACTATCAGTCACGAAGAGGCAATGGAGAAGGCTGTAGCAGAATACCGCAAGTACCAAGTGAAGACACTCTCGTCAGTTGAACAGGCTTATTTGGAAAGCATTAAAGGCATTGAAAAGAGAGCAAAACGTGGCAGAAAGAAGGAATGAAAGTAGGAATTCAACTGGCACCTGACACGCTTAGCCTACTAAATAGCGCATTGATGATGATTGCGAGCAAATAGCGCATCGCCCCTCCTCTACTCCATAGGGAGTGGGGGAGGGGCGATGGCGGCTTACAGGTTGATGATTCTCATCAGCTTCACGGCATCCACATACTGCGCGATGCCCTGTGCCACCATTTTGGCATCCTGCATGGCATGCACCACAGTAGCCTGGCGGCCCACCACGTCGCCGCCGGCAAAGACACCCTTGCGCGTGGTCATGCCGTAGGGCACGTCGCGTGTAATCAGGAAGTTGTGGTCGTCGTTCTCCAGCCCGGAGGTGGTGCGCACTATCTTCGTGGCCGGTGTGGCCCCGATGGCGAAGATGATGTTGCTGGCAGGCAGCGTCTGGCGCACGGGGGCCTTGCCTGGCTCCTGGGTTTCGAGCACAATCTCGGTGATGTCCATGCGCTCGTCTATATGCACCTCGGCGATGCTGCTCCACCAGTTGAAGTGTACACCCTCGCTGACGGCGTCGTCGTATTCGGCATGCAGGGCCGACATGGTGTCGATGCCCCTGTTGTAGATGACGTCCACGCGGCTGGCACCGATGCGCAGGGCTGTGCGCGATGCGTCCATGGCCGTGTTGCCACAGCCCACCACGAACACGCGTGCCCCCACATCGACGGGCAGCTCGTCGCGCTGCATGAATCCCTCGCTGATCAGCTCTACGCGGCGCAGGAAGTGGGTGGCCAGCCGTATGCGCTTCAGGTCTCGGCACTTGGTGGCGTTCTCGCCCTCCGAGATGCAACGGCCATTCTGGTAGATGGGAATCTCAAGCGACTTGGGCTTGCTGAGCCCCGTGCCGATGAATACGGCGTCGAAACCCTGTGCAAAGAGACTATCGACGGTGATTTCCACGCCCACGTGGGTGTTGCGGTGGATGACGACACCCATCTTCTCGATATAGCGAATCTCGCGCGCTACCACCTCCTTGGGCAGACGGTATTCGGGAATGCCGTAGCGCAGCACACCGCCGCACTGGGCTTCCATCTCGAATATCTCGACGGCAAAGCCCTCGCGCGACAGGTCGCCGGCCACCGTGATGCCCGACGGTCCGGCGCCGATGATGGCCACGCGGCCGCGGCTCTTCTCGGCAATGTCCTCGTGGGTCAGCTCGTTCTCCGAGTCGAAGTCGGCCACAAAGCGTTCCAGCTTGCCGATGTTGATGGCCTGCCCCTTCTTGCCCAACACGCAGCTGCCTTCGCACTGCTTCTCGTGGGCACACACGCGACCGCAGACGGCGGGCAGGTTGCTCTTGGCGCGTATGATGCTGATGGCATTGCCCATGTTGCCTTTCTTCAGCTCGTGTATCCAGTCGGGAATGTCGTTGCTGATGGGGCATCCCTTCTTGCACTGCGGCACCTTGCAGTGCAGGCAGCGCTGTGCTTCCTTGATGGCCTCGGCCATGGTGTAGCTCTCGTTGATTTCTTCCTTGAATTTCATGTCTGGTCTTTATTCCTCCTGTCTCAGCCTCTGGGGCAGGGCGTTGTTATTTGCTTATTGTATCGTCTGCAAAGGTACTGCTTTTTTGTAAGATAGAGAAAGATTCTGCCGTCAAATTGCGCTTTCTGAGCGCATAGCCCGCATTTTCCTGCCGCCTGTTTGGCCATTTTAGCGGAAAGCCTTACCTTTGCATGAAAATTATCAAAAAAGACAATGACGGTCTGAACGATGAAGAAGCTATTACTTATTGCCATGCTGGCCGTGGTCGGCATGGGCAGTGTACAGGCACAAGACGGCGAGACGGGGCGAGACCGGCTGGAGAGCGAAGCGACGGCACGGGGAAGGTTGAAAGGCAGCCTGGAGGCCGATGTCGTGAGCCGTTATATCTGGCGCGGATTAGAACTGGGCCATGTGTCGCTGCAGCCGAGACTGTCGGTAGGGTGGCGGGGGCTGAACCTCACGGTAGAAGGCAACGTAGGACTTACCGGTCATGGCGACGACCCCAACGAGATAGACCTCACACTCGCCTACGAGACGGGCGGGCTGTCGTTCGGCGTGAACGACTATTGGGATGACCAAGCCGACCAGCGCTACTTCTACTATAAGAAGGATGGTACGGGCCATTCCTTCGAAGCTTTTGTCTGCTACGACTTTGGCCCCTTCAGTGCCTCGTGGCAGACCGTCTTTGCAGGCGACGACTGCCAGGAGGTGAGCGGCAAGCGGGCTTTCAGCTCTTATCTCGAACTGAGCGCGCCCTTCCGGCTTGTTACTTGCGAATGGGAGGCTGTGGCAGGTGTAGTGCCGTGGGCGTCAGACTATTACGAGACCGATGGCTTCAGCGTGACATCCCTTTCGCTGCGGACTACCAAGGAGGTGCAGATAACCCGCAAGTTCTCGCTGCCGCTGTTCTGCGAGCTGGTTGCCCCCCCCGCTACCCAGAAGCTGTACTTCATAGCGGGGCTTACGCTCAAAGCGTTCTGAGCCGTGGTCAACTATTCCAGCGTGATTTGTGGTCAACTGTCAGAACTTGATGTCGAGGCCGAGGCCGAGCACGTTGTTGGTGCGCGAATAGACATCCTGTCCGGCATAGCCCGTGCCGAGGTAGCCGCCCTGCTCGCGGGGATAGGCGCGGGTGTAGTCGTCGTAGATGCTGATGAAGTAACCGGCATTCAGTCGCAGCTTCTTGCTCAGCTTGACGGCACACCCCAGACCGATGCTGTAGCTGTCGCAGGCAAACGATGTGTTCTGCTGGTAGGTGTCGCTCAGTCCGTAGTCGGTGCGCTGTACGCCGCAGCTCACCGTCCAGCGGTCGTTGATGTCGCCCTCGATGCCGGCCAGAATCTCGTGCGTGCCGTGCTTCAGCTCGTTCTGCCGGTCGCCGGCCATGCGGGCATGCTTGTCGTCGAAGAAGTGGTACTCCAGCGTGGCGCGTACCTTCGGCGTGAACTCGTAGCCCACGGCTACCGACAGCATGGCGGGCATGTCGTAGCGCGTGCGCGCCTCGTTCTGATAGGCCGCCACCCTGTCGCCAAACTGTGCCAGAGCCATGTCGCCGGCGATGTAGGGCATGGCGGCAGCTGTCGCCGGGTCGGTGTTGCGGATGCTGGCCGATAGCTGGCGGGTGTCGTTCTTCGTCTCTATCTTCGTGCGGAACTCGTAGCGGGCAGCCACCGTCAGCGGACCTTTATGGAAGTCGAGGGCGATGATGGGTGCCACGCCCCATCCGCGCTGTATGCAGTCGAGCTGTAGGTCGATGAGGCTGTTGGCTCCGGCCTGTGCGCGCACGAATCCCCGGTTGTAGCCGTCGTAATAGTTCGCGCGCACGCCTACGGCGGCCGCCAGCCAGTCGGTCAGGCGGTAGGTGACGTTCAGCTGTCCGCCGTAGATATACTGCTTGCCCTTCATTTCCGAGTCGATGGTGTACTTATCTGGAGTGAGCGGACCACCTGCAGCAGCCGGCAGTGTGGCGGTGGCGCTGAGCAGCTTGGCCATGACCAAGGTAGAGAACATGGGGATGCCGTCTCCGTACTCCACGAAGCCGCCGCTGCCCACGATGCCTATCATGGCCGACAGCGCCAGCCGCCCCGTGCGGTAGGTGGCGAAGAAGGCTGGCACGATGGGCGCCGAGGCCTTGCCGTTGTACCGCTTGTGGAAGTTGACGCCCTGATAGCCCAGGGCCGGTACGGCCAGATAGTTGGGGATGGTGGTCTCGATGTCGCGGTTCTGCCAGGGCTTCTGGAAGTTGATGGACATCTGGAAGCCCTCGTGCCCCCAGGCCAGTCCGGCGGGGTTGGAGTAGGCGGCATCGATGTCGAACGATGCTCCGCGAGCCATCATGCGGTCGAAGGCGATGTGGTAGTTGGTGTTGGTCATCAGTCCGCCGGCCTGTGCCGTCGCGGCTGTCATGGCAGCAAGTGCCAGTAGTGCTATGGTTTTTCTCATTAGGAAATAAATTGTTTGATATTTCTGGTGCAAAGGTACGAAGATTTCTGTAAATAAACGAAGAAACGGCGAGATATTTTCCGAAAACGAACACAAAAATCGTGTTGTCGGGCCCGCTCTGTCCTTGATATACATTATTTTATTAGGGAAGGGCATTATTTTTCGAGGAAACATTTTGCGGATGTGCGTGTTTTTTTGTAATTTTGCAGGCTCAATAAGACAAACATATAACGTTATATTTTTTTATGGCAGACAAAAAGAGAATCAAGACAGCACTCATTTCCGTGTTCCACAAGGATGGGCTGGAGGAGTTGCTCAAGAAACTGAATGACGAGGGCGTGAAGTTCTTGTCAACCGGTGGTACGCAGACCTTTATCGAGAGCCTGGGCTATGCGTGCGAGAAAGTAGAAAACGTGACCACCTATCCCTCTATCTTAGGCGGTAGGGTGAAGACCCTGCACCCGAAGGTGTTCGGAGGCATTCTGGGGCGTCGCGAGCTGGAGGGCGACCGTCAGCAGATGGCCCAGTACGAGATTCCTGAGATTGACCTCGTCGTGGTAGATCTCTATCCCTTCGAGCAGACCGTGGCCAGCGGAGCTTCCGAGGAAGACATCATCGAGAAGATCGATATCGGCGGCATCTCGCTCATCCGTGCCGGGGCGAAGAATTTCAACGACGTCGTCATCGTGCCCTCGAAGGCTGAGTACAGCGTGCTGTTAGACATTCTGAACAAGCAGGGTGCCGAGACCACCAAGGAGCAGCGCCGCATGTTCGCCACCCGTGCCTTCGGTGTCAGCTCACACTACGACACGGCCATCCACGCATGGTTTGAGAAATAAATGGTCAGTGGAAAAAATGATGAACACTTCCGGAGGGGAACCCCTCGACGGTAGTCATCATTTTTAAATTTTAATATTTAATTTCTATTTGAAAATATGGGATTTTTCAGTTTCGTCCAGGAAATAGCCATGGACTTGGGAACGGCCAACACCATTATTATCAGTGATGACAAGATTGTGGTTGACGAGCCGTCGGTAGTAGCCCTCGACCGGCATACCGACAAGATGATTGCCGTGGGTACGCAGGCCAAGATGATGTATGAGAAGACACACGACAACATACGTACTGTGCGCCCGTTGCGCGACGGTGTGATAGCCGACTTCTCGGCTTGCGAGCAGATGATGCGCGGACTTATCAAGATGGTTCACACCGGGTCGCGGTTCTTCTCGCCCTCGCTGCGCATGGTCATCGGCGTGCCCAGTGGCTCGACGGAAGTGGAGCTGCGTGCCGTGCGCGACTCTGCCGAGCATGCCGACGGCCGTGATGTTTACCTGATTTTCGAACCTATGGCAGCCGCCATCGGCGTGGGCATCGACGTAGAGGCCCCGGAGGGTAACATGATTGTCGATATCGGCGGCGGCAGCACCGAGATTGCCGTTATCTCGCTGGGCGGTATCGTGGCCAACAACTCCATCCGCACGGCCGGCGACGACCTGACGGCCGACATCCAGGAGTACATGTCGCGCCAGCACAACGTCAAGGTGTCGGAGCGTATGGCCGAGCGCATCAAGATAGCCGTAGGGTCGGCACTCACCGACCTGGGCGACGAGGCTCCGGAAGACTATGTGGTACACGGCCCGAACCGTATCACCGCCCTGCCCATGGAGGTGCCCGTGTGCTATCAGGAGATAGCCCACTGCATCGACAAGACCGTGGCCAAGATAGAGAATGCCGTGCTGTCGGCCCTGGAGAATACGCCCCCCGAGCTGTATGCCGACATCGTGAAGAACGGCATCTGGCTCACCGGCGGCGGTGCGCTGCTGCGCGGCCTTGACCGCAGGCTGGAGGACAAGATGAGCATTCCGTTCCACATTGCCGAAGACCCGCTGCACTCCGTGGCCAAGGGTGCCGGCATAGCTCTGAAGAACATCCACCGTTTCACGTTCCTCATGCGATAACACGCAATGAACAACCTGCTGGATTTTCTCTACAAGCATCACCACTGGTTCCTGTTCGTTGTGCTGGAAGCCGTCAGTCTGACGCTGCTGTTCCGCTACAACAGCTATCAGGGCAGTGTGTGGTTCTCGTCGGCCAACACCGTGGCGGGCCATTTCTACGAGGCCAGCGCGGAGATAGAGAAATACTTCACCATGAAGGAGGCCAACCGGCAGTTGACACAGCGTAACTTCTACCTCGAACGGCAGGGGACGCAGCTGCGCCGCCTGTACGCCGAGGCCACCTCGCAGACTCCCGCCGACGAACAGCGGCTGCTCGACTCGCTGAGCAGCTACCGGCTGGTGGAGGCGAAGGTGGTGAGCAGCGAGTTGCACAAGCGCGACAACCTGATGACCATCGACAAGGGCAGTGACGACGGCATCGAGCCGGGCATGGGTGTGGCCTGCGGACAGGGCATCGTGGGTGTCACCTATCTCGTGGGCAAAGGCTATAGTGTCGTGGTGCCCGTGCTGAACGTGCGGTCGTCGCGCATCAGTTGTGCCATTCGCGGGCACGGCTACTTCGGGGTGCTGCGATGGTATGGAGGCGATGCTGGCCATGCCTACGTGGAAGGCATACCGCGTCACGCCCGCTTCAAGCGGGGCGACTGGGTAGAGACGAACGGCTATTCGAGCATCTTCCCTTCCGGCGTGCTCGTGGGTAAGATAGAAGAGGTATATAACTCGCGCGACGGACTGTCGTACAAGCTGAAGGTGCGGCTCTCTACCGACTTCGGCAACCTGCGCGACGTGGTGGTCATCACCGACAAGTCGATAGCCGAGCGTGTGCGCATCATGCAGGCCGCCCGCGATTCGCTGAAGTTGAATGTGAAGGAGTAGAGCGCCGTAATCTCGTTATCACGTAATCTCGTTATGCCGTAATGCCGTTATCCCGTAATGCCGTTATCCCGTTATCGCGTAATTCCGTTATTCCGTAAATTGTTCATCGAAATCCGTAAATCGTAAATAGCAAGATGTCTTCCGACTTGATGAAGCAGGCAGCAGCCTTCGTATTGCTGGTACTGGCGCAGGTTCTTGTGCTGGGGCGCATTCATCTGTTCGATTGCGCCACTCCGTTGATTTATGTCTATTTCGTTATTCGGATGGCGCGCAACTATCCCAAGTGGGCGCTGCTGTTGTGGGCATTCGTGCTCGGATTGGTGATTGACGTGCTGTCGAACACACCGGGGCTGGCCTCGGCATCGCTCACGCTGATAGCACTCGTGCAACCCTACTATCTGGAGCTTTATGTGCCGCGCGACTCGGCAGACAACCTGCAGCCCACGCTGTCTGCCCTCGGTCCGGTGAAGTACACCTACTATGCTGCCGGACTGGTGCTGCTCTATTGCCTGGTGTTCTACTCGCTGGAGATGTTCAATCTCTTCAATGCCCTGCAGTGGGCGCTGTGCATTGTGGGCAGTGCGCTGCTGACGATGCTGCTTGTTATCACGTTCGAGATAGCCGGGAGAAAATAGATGGAGAACTTCGAGTTGGACAACAGACGCTACGTGATAGGCGGTGTGGCCGTCGCTATCGTCGTCGTTTACATCATCCGGCTCTTCATGCTGCAGATTACCAGCGACGACTATAAGAAGAGTGCCGACTCGAATGCCTTTCTCAAGAAGATAGAATATCCGTCGCGTGGCGTCATCACCGACCGCAACGGCAAGCTGATGGTCTATAACCAGCCGTCGTACGACATCATGGTGGTGATGAACGAGCTGAAAGACCGGCTGGACACCCTCGATTTCTGCGAGTCGCTCAATATCAGCCGTGAAGAGTTCGACCAGCGCATGGCCACCATCAAGGACCGCTCGAAGAACCCCGGCTACTCGCGGTTCACGCAGCAGCTGTTCATCAGCCAGTTGTCCGACGAAGACTACTCCGTATTCCAGGAGAAGCTCTTCCGCTATCCCGGCGTGTATGTGCAGCGGCGCACCATCCGCCAGTATCAGTACCCGTTTGCTGCCCATGTCCTGGGCGATGTCGCCGAGGTGTCGCCCGCCGACATTGAAGCCGATGACTACTACCAGCCCGGCGACTACATCGGCAAGCTGGGCGTGGAGCGCAGCTACGAGCGTCAGCTGCGCGGCGAGAAAGGCATGCAGATACTGCTGCGCGATGCCCACGGCCGTGTGCAGGGCCGCTACCAGAACGGTCGCTTCGACCGCCGTCCGGTGGCGGGCAAGAACCTCACCTTGGGCATCGACGTGAAGCTGCAGGCCTTGGGCGAGCGGCTCATGGAGGGCAAGATCGGCAGCATTGTGGCCATCGAGCCATCGACGGGCGAGGTGCTCTGCATGGTGTCGTCGCCTTCGTATGACCCCCGCATGATGGTAGGCCGCCAGCGCTCGAAGAGCCACCGCATGCTCAGCCAGAACGTATGGAAACCGCTGCTGAACCGCAGCATCATGGGTCAGTATCCGCCCGGTTCGACGTTCAAGACCACGCAGGGGCTGACGTTCATGACCGAGGGCATCATCCACCCCACGCATACGGCCTATCCCTGTGGCCACGGCTTCAACTACCGTGGCCTGCACGTGGGCTGTCACGGCCATGCGTCGCCGCTGTCCTTGGTGCCCGCCCTTTCCACGTCGTGCAACGGCTATTTCTGCTGGGGCCTCTTCTATATGATTGGTGCCAAGTCGAAGTACGGCACGGTGCAGAACGCCATGAACACCTGGCGCGACTATATGGTGAGCATGGGCTTCGGCTATCGGCTGGGCATCGACCTGCCCGGCGAGAAGCGCGGCCTGATACCCAATGCCGAGTTTTACGACAAGGCCTACAAAGGCTCGTGGAACGGGCTGACCATCATCTCGATAGCCATCGGCCAGGGCGAGGTGAATGCCACGCCGCTGCAGATAGCCAACTTAGGAGCCACGATAGCCAACCGGGGATGGTTCATCACGCCCCACGTGGTAAAAAAGATACAAGGCGAGCCGCTGGACACCCTATATACCAAGCGGCGATACACCAAAGCCAGCCGCGAAGCCTTCGACTATGTGGTGCAGGGCATGCGTGCATCGGCCACCGGCGGCACGTGCCATGCGCTGGCACAGTATGACTTCATGGCCTGCGGCAAGACCGGTACGGCCCAGAACCGCGGCCACGACCACTCGGTGTTCATGGGCTTTGCCCCGATGGACAAGCCAAAGATAGCCGTGGCCGTCTATGTCGAGAACGGCGGATGGGGCGCCACCTACGGCGTGCCCATCGGCGGACTCATTATGGAACAGTATATTCACGGGAAACTGTCGGAGGCTTCCGAGAAACGGGCCACCGAGTTCCAGAACAAACACATCACCTATGGCAACACCAGCAGATAGAAACCCCGGCGTGCTGCGCTCGTTAGACTGGTGGACGATACTCATCTATATCGCCCTGCTGTCGTTCGGCTGGATCAGCGTCTGCGGAGCCAGCTACAGCTATGGCGAGACCGACATCTTCTCGCTGGCCACCCGCTCGGGCATGCAGATAGTATGGATAGCCACCAGCATCATGCTGGGCTTCGTCATCGTCATGCTCGACGACCGCTTCTACGACACCTTTGCCTATATCATCTATGCCCTGCTGCTGCTGTTGCTCTTTGCCACCATCTTCAATCCGCACAGCATCAAGGGCTCCCGCTCCTGGCTGGTGCTGGGACCGCTGCGACTGCAACCGGCCGAGTTTGCCAAGTTTGCTACGGCCCTGGCCTTGGCCAAGTTCATGTCGGCCTACGGCTATAGCATCAACCAGTGGAAACACTTCGCCGCCACGCTGCTCATCATTCTGCTGCCCATGGTGTGCATCGTGCTACAGCGCGAGACGGGTTCGGCACTGGTCTATCTGGCCTTCTTCCTCATGTTCTATCGCGAGGGAATGCCCGGCAGCATCCTGTTCACCGGCGTGGCTATGGTGGTCTATTTCGTCGTGGGCATCCGCTATGCCGAGGTCTATATGGGCAGCTCGCCCACGTCGGTGGGCAAGTTCGCGGTCATGCTGCTCATCCAGCTGTTCTCCGTCGGCATGGTGTGGGTTTACTGCAATAAGAGAGTAGCCTGGCGCATGCTGCTCTATGGCGGAGCCGTCATGCTGGCGGCCCTGCTGGTATTCTTTTTCCTGCCTTATAATATGGTCTATGTGCAGTTGGCGCTGACCCTTGTCATGATAGGCTATCTGCTGGTAGAGGGGCTGGGCTCCCGCCTGCGCAACTACTTCTATATTGTTCTGTTCACCATCGGTTCGGCAGCCTTCTTCTACGGTGCCGACTTTATCATGCAGAACGTGATGGAGCCCCACCAGCGCTCACGCATCAACGTGCTGTTAGGACTGGACGAAGACCTGCGCGGAGCGGGCTATAACGTCCACCAGTCGGAGATTGCCATCGGCTCGGGCGGACTGGAGGGCAAGGGATTCCTGAATGGTACGCAGACCAAGCTGAAGTTTGTGCCCGAGCAAGACACCGACTTCATCTTCTGCACCGTGGGCGAAGAGGAAGGCTTCCTCGGGTCGGCCGGTGTGCTGCTGCTGTTCCTGGCACTGATATTACGGCTGATATACCTGGCCGAGCGGCAGTCGTTTGCCTTCGGGCGGGTGTATGGCTACTGTGTGTTAAGCATTTTCCTCTTCCATGTGTTCATCAATGTCGGCATGGTGCTGGGCCTGACGCCGGTCATCGGCATTCCGCTGCCTTTCTTCAGCTATGGCGGCTCGTCGCTGTGGGGCTTCACGCTGCTGCTGTTCATCTTCCTGCGCATCGATGCCGGGCGCAACCACGGGCGGTGCTGATGGTGCGCCACCGTGCCGAATCGCCGCTTTTGCCGAACCGCTTCAGTCTATCCGCCGCAGGCGCAGTCCGATGTCGCTGATGCCGGGCAGTATCTCGCGCTTCATGTCGTGGCGTATCGCGATGCGCAGCCGGTCGCCTTTCTTCAATGTCAGAGAGGTTAGCGGAATCAGGTATTGATAGTTGCTCACCCCGTTGCCGAGTGCATTGCCCGTCTCGTCAATCAGCCGGCAACTGAGCGTGTCGCTCTTCACGGTCATCGCCGGCATGACCAGATGCTCCACCACCAGGTTCAGCTGCAGGAAGGGATAGGTGCCGTTGATGCGGATGCCTACCTCTTCGCTGTACGTGCCGTCGATGGCGATGGTGTCGGTAGTGAACACCAGCGTGTCGTTCTTCTCCCATCCCGACAGCGGTGTGTGCTCGTAGTGGTAATAGACGGTACGCTGCTTGCAGGCTGTCAGCAGCAAGACAGCCAGCAGCATCACCGCCGCGAATAAGGTGTGTCTATTCCTTTGCATCCTTGTTGGGCTTAGCCTGCGACTGCGGCTTGTGGGGCTTCTTTTTCTTTCTCTTCACACGGTCGAAGCGGTTGATGTTCTCCTGGGTAGCCAGATCGACGGGTCCTCTCGACTCCTTGACGGTGCCGTCGGCCTGCAGCGATGCGGGCTTCTCGCCCTTGCGGTTCATCTCGATAATCTGCTTGGCGCGCTCGGCGGTGATGGTCTCCAGGTTGGCGGCAATATTCTTGTCGGTAGAGTAGGTCACCATGCCGGCCAGAATGTCTGCCTTGAAGTAGTAGTAGTCGCCGTCTTGCGTCTGCAGCAGAATGTCCTTGGCGGGCAGCTTGCGGCTGGCCTCCACATAGTCGTCCACCTCGTAGTTCAGACAGCACTTCAGCTTGGCGCACATGCCGGCCAGCTTCTGCGGGTTGAGCGAGATGTCCTGGAAGCGGGCGGCTCCGGTGCCCACGCTGACGAAGTTCTTCATCCATGTGGCGCAGCACAGCTCGCGGCCGCACGGCCCCGTGCCACCGATGCGCCCGGCCTCCTGTCGCGCACCAATCTGCTTCATCTCGATGCGCACATGGAAGGTGGCTGCGAGGTCCTTGATGA
>ODAI014083569.1_pt1 | contig 12022 bp, 10 predicted proteins | sample 1539321 | NCBI WGS metagenome assembly ODAI01 (sample SAMN02144231, study PRJEB22623) | gut metagenome | biome: sheep rumen | host: Ovis aries | place: New Zealand
AGGGTGCCCGGACGGACTCGAACCGTCGACATTCAGAACCACAATCTGACGCTCTAACCAACTGAACTACGGGCACCATTTCTGAATTGCGGGTGCAAAGGTAGTAAATATTTGGGATACCACCAAACTTTTCTTGGAAATATTGAAAAAAAATTGTGGGTTTCTTCATTTTTTGCTATCTTTGCAGTTCAGAAGACAAACAGAATTAAAGAATTAGCACTTATGGAATATATGTCGCAAGAAGGCTACGACAAATTGGTAGCCGAGCTATATCAGCTGGAGCATGTAGAGTTGCCACAGGTCAGGGAAGCCATAGCCGAGGCACGTGACAAGGGCGATCTGAGCGAGAATTTCGAATACCATGCCGCCAAGCGTGAACAGTCGCGGCTGTTGGGCAGGATCCGATTCAAGCAGCGGGTACTGGAGCATGCCCGTGTGATAGACACGTCACGGCTGGCAACGGACAGCGTGGGACTGCTGTCGAAGGTGGAGATGACCAACATGGCGAACAACGCGCGAATGACCTACACCATAGTGAGTCCGCACGAGGCCAACATACAAGAGCGGAAAATATCCATCAAATCACCTATCGCCCAGGCGCTGCTGAACAAGAAGGCTGGCGACGTGGTGGAAGTGTGCGTACCGGCAGGCATTCAAAAGTTCAGGATAGAAAGTATAGAGTTGTAGCGCATTCTTGCGTATTTAACTTTTTTTTACACTCCTGTCCTATCAAAAGATTTGGAATATATCGATAAATTCCGTATCTTTGCCCACAAAGACAGTAATGATAGAAAAGCCGAATTTCGAATATAAATACGATCTGGCGTATCAGAAGTCGTTTGCTGCAAGACTCAGTTTCAGAATCATGGGTATTGCAGCAGCCGTTTTCTTGGTTGCTGTAGTCCTGTTCTTCCACTTTACAGGCGACAGCATGACACTACCGCTGACCCACCAGATTGTGAAATACGGCACCATCGTATTTATTGTGGGACTGACGTCGCTATTCGTGTTCTGTACATGGGCCATCTACCAGATGGTAAGACCGCTCAGGCAGTTCACCGAATCGGCCATCAGCATTGCCGACGGTAATCTGGACACTCCCCTACCCGTGATTCACTCCGAGGACGAGTTGCAGCAACTACGCAGGGCCTTCGAGCACATGCAGTCGTCGTTGAAGCAGCACATCAACGATCTGAAGGTGACTACGGCGGGCAAGGAGCGACTGCAGAGCGAGCTGAAGATTGCCCACGACATCCAGATGGGCATGATTCCGACCACCTTCCCCCAGCGTGACGACCTGGATCTGTTTGCGTCGATGACTCCGGCCAAAGAGGTGGGAGGCGATCTCTACGACTTCATCATCGACAACGACGAGCTGTTCTTCATCATCGGCGACGTGGCAGGCAAGGGAGTGCCGGCTTCACTCTACATGGCCGTGACGCGCGCACTCTTCCGCAACATGGCAGGCAACTACCAGAGTGCAGCCAACATCATGCGTGAGATGAACCACGCCATCGCGTCGACCAACGAGTCGTTCATCTTCGTGACGGCATTCGTCGGTGTGCTGGATCTGAAGACGCACCACCTGACTTACTGCAATGCGGCACATAACGCTCCCGTGATGGTCAGCCAGGACGGCAAGAGCGTGCTGCTGGATGTCGAGACCAATCTGCCCATCGGCGTAGAAGACCATTATAAATATGAGGAGCAGCAAGTGAGTTTCCCTGAAGGCTCGGCGCTGCTGCTGTATACCGATGGGCTGACCGAAGCCACCTACTACTCAAGCGACGGCAGCCGACGTCTGTTTGGCGAGGACCGCGTGCTCCATGATGTGGAGAAGACGCATCATCTGTCGCCCGTCGAAATCATCGACTACCTGCGACAGCACGTCAATGTGTTTGCCGACGGTACCGAGCAGAGCGACGACCTGACCATGATGTTCATCCGACACGGCAAGACGGCAAATGCCAAGAAGGTGGATAAGCGCCGCATCATCTTGAAGAACGAGATAACAGAGGTGGGCCGCATGCGAGGCTTCTTCTTCTCCATCTGTCGCGAATACGGCATTGACGACAATACCGCCAAGCAACTCAATCTGGCCATAGAAGAATGGGTAGTCAACGTCATCAACTACGCATATCCTAAAGGTACGCGTGGGCACGTGGAGGTAGTGGCCTACATGATAGATGGCGTGCTGACGCTGGTGGTCAAGGACCACGGAGTGCCCTTCGACCCTACCAAGTATGCGGAAGTAGATATTGATGCCGAGCTGGACGATCGCTCAATAGGCGGTCTGGGCATCCATCTGGTACGTACCATCATGGACACGATGGACTACGAACGGACGGAGAACGGCTACAACGTGCTGCGAATGACTAAGCAACTAACGACAAACTAAAAATAAAACTGGTTATGGAAGAAATTGTTTTCTGGGGGTTTAACCTCTACGCCTGGATCACCATCGCTACGGTGCTCACCATGTTCAGCATCCTGCTGTTCACGAAGTTGCGCGCCGACCTGGTATTCCTGGGTGCCATCGCTATCCTGTTCGTCACAGGAGTACTTAACGCCAAAGAAGCCTTCTCGGGCTTCAGCAGCACCTCGGTAGTTGTCATCGGCGTGCTCTTCGTCGTCGTGGCCGGACTGACGCATACTGGCGTGTTGCAATGGATTGTAAAACATCTGCTGGGACAACCCTCCAGCTATTCCAAGGCTGTGGTGCGTCTGATGATGCCCGTTGCCGTGCTTAGCTCGTTCCTCAGCAACACGACGGTGGTAGCCCTGTTCGTAGGCATCGTCAAGATGTGGTCGAAGAAGCTGAACATCTCGCCATCGAAGCTGCTCATCCCGTTGAGCTACGCCTCGGGCATGGGTGGTGTGTGTACGCTGATTGGTACGCCACCGAACCTGATTATATCGGGCCTCTATGCTGAGAGTACGGGTGAAGCGATGAACGTGCTGGCCACCACCATTCCCGGTCTGTTCTGTCTCTTCATCGGCATACTGAGCATCATCGCCATGCGCAAGCTGTTGCCCGACCGCAAAGCCCCAGAAGCCGCCTTCGAGACTACTTCCGACTATACCATCGAGTTCCTCGTGCCTTCGGACAATCCCCATATCGGTGAGACCGTCGCCGAGGCTGGACTCTTCGAGGTCAAGGGTGGAACGCTCATCGAGATCGTACACTTCGATGAGATGGTTTCGCCAGCCGCCAACGAAGAGGTTGTCATGGGTGGCGACCGGCTGATATATGCTGGTCAGATTGACGAGTTGTTAGACTTGCGTGACAGCCACGGACTGGTCAATGCCGACCACTACGTGTTCACCATGAGTGAGGTAGACCGCGACCGACAGCTGCATACGGCTTATGTCAACTTCGGCAGCAGTCTGATCAACAAGCGTATGGGCAAGACCACGTTCGAGAAAGACAACAACATGATTCTGGTGGCTGTGGCCCGTCGTGGCGAGCGAATCAAAGAGCCGCCCCGTGAGGTCGTTCTGCAGGCTGGCGACACGCTGCTCTTTGAGTGCCCGCCCCGTGTAAATATCCATACCGACCGACTGGCCTCACAGCTACAGTTCTTCGACTCTGCACAGGTGCCCAACATCGGCAAGAAGACACTCATCTCGACCACCATCATGATAGCTATGGTGGTACTCTCGGCACTCAACATCATCCCGCTGCTGCAATGTGCCTTCCTGGCTGCTATGGCGATGCTCATCTTCAAGTGTTGTAATGTAGACCAGGCCATGAAATCCATCAACTGGGACATCCTGATGGTGTTTGCCGGTTCGGTAGTGCTGGGTATTGCTATTCAGAAGACGGGTATTGCAGAACGGCTGGCCTTCGGTATTCTGGACGTCTGCGGATCCAACCCGATAGTGGTCATGACGGCCATCTGTCTGGTGGGCACATTCATCACCGAGTTCATATCGAACACGGCAGCTGGTGCCATGTTCTTCCCCATCATGTATGAAGCTGCCGAGAAACTGGGCTACGAGCCCTACCCCTTCCTCATCGCTCTGATGGTCAGCGTCAGCTCGAGTTTCGCCACACCTATCGGATCACCAACCCACATGCTGGTCTATGGTCCTGGCGGCTACCGTTTCAGCGACTTCATGCGCATCGGTCTGTTGATGAACTTCATCATTCTGGCCGCCAACATCTTCATCGTGAACATCATTTATCCTTTAACCCCACTAAACCCATAACATCATGAATATCGAAATTAAAGAACAAAACGGAACGTATATCGGCTTCCTTTCCGGATGGATTGACACCAATGCCGCATCGCAGTTCCTGGAGGACATAAAAGTGCTCGAGAATTATGGCGACAAGCCCATTATGCTCGACTGTGCAGCTCTGGAATACATCTGCAGTTTGGGACTTCGTGGACTGCTGAAGTTGAAGAAGGAGAGCGCTGCCAAAGGCGGTAGTGTGGTACTGACCCATGTCGATGGCGAGTTCCAGAAAATCCTGACCATTACAGGATTCATCAAACTATTTGACATCAAATAAAAACGTATGAAATTCAAGGAAGAGATTAACGAGAGCTACACGATGGCCGAGGCTATCAAGGAGGCTCAGCGATGCCTGCATTGCAAAGTGCCCCAATGCCAGAAAGGCTGTCCTATCAGCAACGATATTCCCGACTGGATTCACGAGTTGAAGAAAGGTAATCTGGGCAATGCCATCAGCATTATCCGCGCCAAGAGCAATCTGCCTGCCGTTTGCGGTCGTGTCTGTGGCCACGAGAAACAATGTGAGGGTTCCTGCGTGCTGGGCAAGAAAGGCGAGCCTGTGAACATCGGCAAGCTGGAGCGCTTCATAGCTGACTTCGATTCCGAGTACCAGCTGACCCACGAGAACGTGGTGGAGAAGACACGCGGCAAGGTGGCCGTCATCGGTGCAGGACCATCGGGCATCACCGTAGCTGGCGACCTGTCACGCGAGGGATTTGCCGTCGAGATCTTCGAAATGGAAGCCCAATGTGGTGGTGTGTTGCGCTATGGTATTCCCGAATACCGACTGCCCAAAGAGGTGGTAGCCCGTGAGATCCGCTACATCGAGAAAATGGGTGTCGTCATCCATCGTAACACGCACGTTGGTGTGGAGATCACCGTCGACAGCCTCTTTGCACAGGGTTTCGACGCCATCTTCATCGGCACGGGTCTGGGCAAGCCGAAGTCACTCGAGATACCCATCTGGCAGAACGGCAAGTGCATCTCAGAAGGTGAGGGTGCCGTCCATTGTACCGACCTGATACGCATCCGACTGGCCACCCACTTCCTGCGTCGTGTAGAATTGATTTCCGAAGGTCTCATGGCTCCCAACGAGACACATGTCGACAAGGGCGCCCGTGTATTCGTCATCGGTTGTGGCAATACGGCGATGGATGCCTCGCGAACGGCACTTCGCGTGGGCGCCACACAGGTGGACATTGTGTACCATAAGAGCATCGACACCATGTCGGCCCTGCGTGCAGAGTACGACGATGCCGTCAAGGAGGGTGTGCGCTTCAACTGGTGGAGTTCCATCACCGAGATTCACGTCGACGACAAGTTGGAAATCACCGAGATTGTGCTGGAAACGAAGGAGCCCGACAAAGAGCCCGTGCGCCAGACGTTGCCTGCCGACAACATTATCATGGCCATCGGTGCCACGCCGAACACGAAGATAGTACGTACCACGTCAGGACTCCAGAACGACGAGCGCAAGTTCCTGATTACGCGCGACGTCCCCTATGGTATGACTACCCGCAATGGTGTCTTTGCCGGAGGTGACGTAGCCAACCGTCAGGCCACCGTAGTTCATGCTATGCAGGATGCCAAGAAGGTAGCATTGGGCATTGCACAATATGTGGATGCCGTCCGTCTGATGCGTGCCATCAATATGGAACCATAATTATTTCTTGGTGATTTGCCAAGCCAAACCAATTCTCAGGCAGTTATAATGGCCTGGATAGTTCAGATAGATGTCGGAAGAGATGTCTATCTGAACTCGTTTTGAGAGCATCCAACAGGCACTCAACTCAACAAACGAGTCTGTTTTACCGTATGCCGTCTCATTAAATTCGTCGAGGATAAACGTCAGCCGGTCGTTGGGTTTGAAGACGAAGCTGGCACCGTACAGATAGATAGGACGGCCGCTATCAAGCCAATCCATATCACCCTCATAACCGAAGGCCAGCCATGATGTCAAGTGATGTTCAAAGAGCAGACCAAGATGTCCGCCCCACTCGGTAGGCATGAAAGGAGCATCCTTACTACCCGGCACCATCACATCGGCTTGCATCGCGACAGCGGGAAACACTTTCCACCCGTCGAACAGGCTGACTTTCGTACCGATGGCGACATTAGCAAAACCGTTGGTATGCTCACCATCTTCCACAGCCAACAGGCGTTCTGCCTGGAAACGTAATTCGGCATGGTCGGAGATACCAAAGCGAATGAGCGACGAATTCAGCGACCAGAAGGTGATGTCGTAGTCGGACATGTTGTAACGTTCCCAACCGAAACCTGTTTCCAGTTGCAGGCGTCCCTTGGGCAGGATATCCACGCCTCCCACAGCCCCTGGCCGGTCGGCAGTAAAGGGCTTCACATCATTTTCCTGAGCTAAGACACATAGGGGTAGGATCGTCAGCAGAATTGTCAGTAGTCGTTTCATCAGTAAATGGATAGCATTTGAATGTTTTACGGCTACAAATATACGAACTTATTCTGGGATATGCAAGCATCGCTGCAAAAAATCGGGTAAAAACAGATTTAAACGCGACTCGGAATGTTAAAAATATCAAAAAAGTAAAATTCGCTCACCTATTTGCATCATGTTTTTGTATTTTTTCCGTACCTTTGAAGTCGATTGGACTTAAAACATTCACAAAATACATATTTATGAACGACAAACTAAAAAGTATTGCCAACTCGTTCGCAGAAGAATACCGCAGCGATGCTATCTATCCTGCCCATCTCTTCAAGGCTGTATTGCACAAGGAGATCGGTCTGGTACACTTCATCGAGTCAGAGCTTGACAAGGATTACTACTATCTGCAAGATTGGGCTGACGTACAGATGCAGTTGGCTCCGAAGTCGGCTAAGCCCATGCGTGACCTAGAGTATTCAGACGAGTCGATTGCCGTGCTGGAAGAGGCTGAAACGTACCAAGCCAAATTCGGTCTGGACGAGTGTACTGACGTATGCGTTTTGGCATCGTTGGTAACGCCAGGTGTGGGATTTCCCTTTGACCAGCTGAAGACGTTGCCCCTGACTCCATCGGACATCAGCGCCAAGATGGGTGCCGGCACCAACGTGGAAGCCCCCTATATCGAGACCCCCACTACGGGAAGCGGCGCTCGCCCATCGGTAACGGGCAAGGGTGCGCTGGGCAAATATTGTGAGGACCGTACGGCAGCTGCCAAGAACGGCAAGATAGACCACGTGGTAGGTTTCGAGGACGAGATAGAGATCATCTACGAGATACTGGGTCGCAAGACGAAGGCCAACCTGCTCATCACCGGTGAGTCGGGCGTTGGTAAGTCGTCGCTGGTGAACGGTTTCATCCTGGAGCTCGCCGCTGGCAAGGTTCCCGGCTTCCTGGCTGATGCCGTAGCCTACGAGTTGGATACTGCCGCTCTGGGTAGCGACGCCCAATATAAAGGAGAGGTGGAAGACCGCTTTAAGAGTGTCATCAACGAGGTGGAAGCGCTGCCCAACGCTGTGCTCATCATCGACAAGATAGACAAGCTGTTCGACAAGCAGGGTTCGCTGTTTGGCGCCTCTACCCTACTGAAGAACGAGCTGAACAAAGGCCGTCTGCAACTCATCTGCACCTCAAGCATCGACGGATTCACCAAGAATATTGAGACCGACAAGGAGATGGTTTCCTGTCTGGAGAAGATATCCATCGAGGAGCCCGATGCAGACCACACGCTGGAGATTCTCAAGGGCATCATGCCTGAATACGAGAAATACCACGGGCTGACCGTCAGCGAAGCCGTGATGACTGATGCCATCCGACTGGCGAAGCGTTATCTGACGGAGAAGTCGCTGCCTGCTTCGGCCATCGACTTGTTGGACCGCACAATGGCAACCGTCAAGGTAGCCAACGATATGGGTGGCGACAAGCATACCGACCTGGAGATAGCCGACCTGAACACCGTAGTGGCCAAGCAGACGGGTATTCCTTTGGGTAAGGTAGAGACGAAGGAGCGCGACCGTCTGATGGGTGCCGAAGAGACACTGAAGAATCGTGTCGTAGGCCAGGATCACGCTGTCAAGAAAGTGCTTGACGCCGTTTACGAGTCACGCTCAGGTCTGAACAAGAAGGGCCAGCCCATGGGTTCGTTCTTCTTCCTCGGTCCGACGGGTACTGGTAAGACGGAGCTCTCAAAGGCATTGGCCGAGTTCCTGTTTGGTGACGAGTCGTCTCTGCTTCGCTTCGACATGTCAGAATTCAAGGAAGAGCACTCCGTAGCATTGCTCTATGGTGCGCCTCCGGGATATGTAGGTTACGAGGAGGGCGGTCTGTTGGTAAACAAGATTCGCCAGAACCCCTACTCCGTCGTGTTGTTCGACGAGATTGAGAAGGCCCACAAGTCGGTATTCGACCTGTTCCTGCAAATACTGGACGAGGGTAAGTTGCACGACCGTCTGGGACGTGTTGGCGACTTCTCCAATGCGCTGATCCTGTTCACTTCGAACATCGGTGCCCAGACCATCGTCGAGAAGTTCAACAGCGGTATTATCCCTGAGAACAACGAGCTGATGGATATCATGCAGGGCTACTTCCGTCCGGAGTTCCTGGCCCGTCTGACGGAGATTGTACCGTTCTCGCCCATCACGGAGCAGACGGTAACGAAGATCTTCGACATCCATATGAAGGGACTGCTGAAGCTGCTCGACGAGCAGAACATCACGCTGACGCTGACCCCCGAGGCTCGCAAGGCCATCGCTCTGCGCGGATTCAACCAGCAATACGGTGCACGTCCCATTCTGGGCATCATCCGCAAGGAGCTGCGTCACCCGTTGTCGAAGAAGCTCATCGCTGGCGACATCAAGTCAGGCGACCATGTGGTAGTCGACATCGACAAGGACGGCAACGTCATCTTTAAAGTAGAAAACAAATAATCATCAAATTAATTATTCACAAATAAAAACGTTACAACTATGGCAATGAAAGAGAATTTCATTTCGATGGCTCCAGATGAGGAGAGCAATGCGAAAGTCAGTCTGATTGACCAGAACAAGACCCTGATGATCGACCAGTACACTACCGATGTAGAAGCTGGCAATCCTGAGTTTGTGGAGGACATCCATAACATCAACGATGCTTTCGAGCACTTCAAGCCGAAGGTAAACGTGACCTTCACCGACGAAGAAGGCGGTGCCGTTGAGGAATCGCTGAAGTTCGGTGAGTTGCGCGACTTCGAGGCCAATGGCGGCAAGGGCCGTCTGGTTGAGAACAGCCCGTTCCTTTCTGGTACGAAGATGAAGATTGAGACCAACCAGAAGATTCGCAAGAGCATTGAGCAGAACCGCAAGCTGCGCGACATCCTGAAGGAAGCCGGTAGCCGCGATGAGCTGAAGACTATGCTTCAGTCAATGCTGGACGAGCTGAAGGAGGCCGAGTAAGACAAGAGAGAGACAAAGTAACCGACTTTCACTGCTTTATATATAACTAGGTATATCCATGAGTAAGGACGAAGAGATCAAGCAGCTCAAGGCTACCATAGCTCAACTGGAGGAAGAGAACCACCAGCTGGTGGTGCGCAACCTTCAGATTAGCGACCAGCTCTGCCTATGGTATGAGATGCGCCAGCGTGTAAACTGGCTGAAGCAGGAGATTCTGAACGACAAGCGTAGAATGCTGAAGGCTGACATGGCTGACGATGCAGAGCTCTTTGCATTGCTGGAGACCCGTCTGGAACAAGACCTGACGCTGCTGACTTCCGACTTCAATGCCGCCCAGTTGGCTGAGCTGATGGGTGTATCGCAGGCCCGACTGGCCAAACTCTTCCGCACCACCCAATATAAGTCGGCTGATGACTATCTGGACTACCTCCGTCTGATTCGTGGCATGCAACTGCTGCGCGAACACCCGGAGTACGGTATTGCATCAGTCAGCGAGGATGCTGGTTTCAACTCGGTACGCACCTTCCAACGTAAGGTCAACGAGGCCGTGGGTATGTCGCCCGTCGAATTCCGCATGCTGGTGGAAAAGGGAAAGATATAAAGTGGAAAGTCTTTGACCTAAAGGTACAAAGCGACCGAAGGTCGAGCGGAAAAGTGAAAAGATAAAAAATTAAAAGATAATTATGGCAGATACAGAAATGAAAAAAGCCCAGGCTACCGAACAAGCCGGTGCCGAGCTTCAAGAGAAAGGTAAAGACACCAGTAAACTGCTGGCATCGTTCGGTGGTTTCAACGCCATTCGTGGCTTCATGCCCGATGCTGACAACATGAACCCTGCACGCAAGGCCGCTAAGGACGTGTTCCTGAAGGACAAGCGTTTCAAGGACAAGCGTGCTGCATTGGCTCGCGAGATTAGCCGTTGGCTCGAACTGCTCGACGATAGCAGCATCGAGAGTGCTACAGGCTATGCTGATGCTTGTAAGCAGGACGAGGAGAAATACACCAGTCTGCTGAAGCAGGGTATCACCGATGCCCTCTATGCCACCAAGGATCTGGAGCGCAGCTATCGTGAGCTCGACTCTTTCTTCAAGACCTGTGGTACCGACAAGGTGAAGAACCTCCGCATCATCAACGTACGGAAGGAAGACATTGCCGATGCCGATTCAGGTTTCGCTGGCGAGGTAGACACCCTGCTGCGCAACGGTTTCGACCGTCTGAGCCTCAAGGATGCCTACAGCTTGGTATGTATCCCCGGTGCCGTGCTGAACGACAAGGTAGACCTGTTGCAATGGGCTAAGATGGCCTTCAAGTATAAGGTGATGCTGATTACCGACCATGCCGACGAGTATTCATTCGACGACCTGCAGGCTAACACCGAGGGCTATCGTGACAGCGACCAGGAGCTGATGAACGTGGTGATGACCGCCAACTGGATTGTTGGTCGTGAGTCAGAGAAGATGTCAAGCGACGAGGAAGACCAGAAGGCCTTCTACATCGCACCTTCTGCAGCCCTCTGCGGTAAGCTCTACAACGAGACCGCCAACATGGCGCAGGGAGCCGGTGGTAAGAAGTACGGTACTATTGACGGTGTGAAGGGCGTGAAGTGCGACCTGCTGAAGTCAGAGATTGCCGCCCTGATGGACAATCAGGTGATTCCTATGGTTTACTCTGAGGGTCGCGTGATGGCCTTCAACAACACCACCCTGTACAACGGCGATCTGGATGCCATGAAGGAGTATCCTATCGTTCGCGTATTCGACTGGGTGAAGAAGGTGCTGATGAACTTCGTTCACGAGGTAGCTCTCGAGAACTGGGATCCATACAACTCACCCAAGAACCTGAAGTCGAAGATTCAGGAGTTCCTGAACCAGTACAAGGGTTATGGCAACCTGTTCCAGAACTACGAGATCGGCGAGCCTCGTCAGGATCCTGTTACCAAGCAGATCACCTGCGACATCACGCTGACTCCGTTCTATGCCGCTAAGAACTTCATCATCAAGGTGGCTGCAGACAAGAAGGACAAGGAAGCCGCACTTGCATAACATTTTCAAGTCATTTCGGACACAAATTGGGGCATCGTCCCCGATTTGTCCGAAATAAGACTTTCTGTCCGAACAAACCTAAACAAAAAAACCTGGAAAAGTTGGAGGCAATAGTTTTTCGCTTTAACTTTGCACTCAGAAAACAACAAAAACATTATTTATTAACTTAAAAAATTTACGATTATGGCAACAACACCAGTTACAATGAAGATTGACGGTTACAAAGATCGCGAAGTATTGATGGTAACCTACGAGTTCGATCAGGCAACAGACGTAGAAGGCCAGATGGCCGGCATCCCCCGCGGTGGTAAGATTACAGTTCGCGTGAAGGCGCTGAATGACGGTACCCC
>ODAI010547974.1_pt1 | contig 12021 bp, 6 predicted proteins | sample 1539321 | NCBI WGS metagenome assembly ODAI01 (sample SAMN02144231, study PRJEB22623) | gut metagenome | biome: sheep rumen | host: Ovis aries | place: New Zealand
CTTCTAATGTTTGTAATTCTAGGAATTCACCAATACCTTGATATTCATGAACAACATAATCGCCAGGAGAAAGGTCTTCTCCACTTCTAACAATGGTGGCTTCTTTAAATCTATTATCAAATCTTGTAACTCTAATTTTATGGTTAAAGAGCTCTTTACTAGTCAAGAAAACCACTCTTTCATCATCAAGAACAAATCCTAGTGGCAAAGAAGAGATAGCTAAACCGACTTGTCTTTTTGAAGGTAAGGAGAAAGCATCCACCATTTCAAATGGGATATTCTCACTATTAAGTAAGTCGATCAAACTCTCTAATTGCTCTTTAGAATCGAGAGAAATATTAACTTTGTAATTTAAATTAGTGTATGAACGAATAATATTTACCGCATCAATGTCTTTATTTGACTCAAAAGGAACATTTTTACAGTTAAATGTGATATCACGTTCATCTCTTTGCAAGACTGCAGTTCTAATAAGTCTAGATCTATTAAAATGAAGTCGATCAAAATCAAAAAATAATGATAAATGAGAAATAGCCTTTCCAGATTCAAATAATTCATTTAGGAAAGTTAAGGCTTCCTCATTCATTAATTGAGCGCTTTCATTAAGCGCATGTTCATCAACTAAAGCAACATTATAATCAGAGCAATAATCCACTAAAGAAGTCTTGCTTTTACTAATCAAAGAATAATAACGATATAGGTTAGGAGAGTAGTTATATTCCAATATGTCTTGAATGTCACTTTCGACCACATTTCTTAAGTTATCAAAATCCGCAGGATGTAGATGCTCTTTATCTTTTTCAAGTTGAGACATTATTATCTCAGGAGCGGCTTTACTCTCCTCTTCAGTAAATAAGAAATCATTTGCAGGAAGAATATCAACTTTACTAATTTCATCCTTGCTAGTTTGAGTGGCAATATCAAAAAACCTAATTGATTCAATCTCATCTCCAAAGAGCTCAATTCTAATTGCGTCATCATAGTTAACAGAATAGATATCAAGGATGTCTCCTCTAGAGGCAAATTGAAGTGATTGATCAACTTTATTGACTTGGAAATATCCAGCTTTAACAAGTTTCTTTTTTACTTCAATCAAATTGATTTCTTGACCGACTTTAAACTTGATTGTGTTATCTAAAAATACTTGTTTTTCAGGCAAAAATCTTAAAACTGAGGCGAGATTTGCCACTATAATTTCATTTTTGCCATTTAAAATCTCGTTAAGTGTGTAGATTCTATTCGCCGCCATTTCCTTGCTTAAAGAAAGATTTTCTGCTCTTATTAATTCGTCATTAATGAACATCGAAATCTTGTTTTTTGGAAGTAAGGTTTTAAGTAAAGAATAGATCTTTTGGGCCTTGTATAAATTAGAAGCAATAAGTAAATATTTTTGACCTTCCTCTTTAAAAGCGGTTGCAGTTAATAGAGAGATTCCAGTTAAATCGTTAACGACAAAATGCCCACTTCTTGATAAGAAGGGGGGTATCGCTTTATTCGATTTGATGAGGTCAAATAGGTTCGTTCACTTACCTCCTAGTTATATTTTGTCATTGCTTTATCAAAGTTGCCCTTGAGAATATCTTTTAGCGCGTTAGCAGCGTCGACTATCGCTTCATCGATCAAGACTCTTTCTTCTTTGCTTGGTTTTGATAAGACATAATCAATACTATTGTAGGTTGGCTCTCCAATTCCTACTCTGATACGTTTAATATCTTGAGTTCCTAAATTATCAATGATATTTTGAATGCCGTTATGTCCGCCGCTAGAACCGCTTGGTCTAAGTCTAATTCTGCCTGGAGCAAGAGCCATATCATCATAGATAACAATAATATCTTCAATTTTAATTTTAAAATAGGAAACAATTTCTCTAACTGATTCTCCTGATAGATTCATAAATGTTTGAGGCTTGAGCAAAAAGACATCTTCATCAAAGACTTTTCCTCTTCCCACTAACCCTTTAAATGATTCTTTATCAATATCAATTTGAGCGAGTTCGCTGAAAAGATCAATAACATCGAATCCCATGTTATGTCTTGTATGCTCGTATTTCTTTCCAGGATTTCCTAAACCAACAATTAATTTCATAGCGACACTATTATATCAAACATTAATAATAATTAATGCTTATTTACTATTCTTTTTGAAATATGTATTTCTTTCTTTAATATAAGCTAAAGCTTCTTTTAATTCTTCTCTTCTACGAATAAAGCAACCCATTATTACTTTTTTGTTAATTGCTTTAATATACATTGAATCTTTTTTATCTTTGATAGCCAATTCTCCAAAAGGATATGTATAAGTTACTTCGTCTCCAGTAGCGAGTAATGTTGATTCTTCTACACGATCTTCAAACACTTTTAAAGATACAGGAGCCTTATTAGCGATTAATCTCTTATAGAAGTTAGCAGGGATAACATAGAATTGGAAAACATTAACAATAACGAATATAACGCCTAATATAGCGATTAAAACATAGAAGAGTGTCATATTAAACATCATGACAACAAACGCTAGTCCAAAGGCGAATGAAAGCGCTCCATCACTAACGATAATTGATCCACGTGTTAAAAATAACACAAAGTCATATATTTCAGTCTTAGTATAATTTCTTTCTTCGGATAAATATGAATATTTAGGAACCATAGGAGTCACCTCTATTGAATCATTATCTACCACGGATGCTTTCGTTAATTTAGTGAACTTTTTTATTTCTTCATTTCCGACCCCAAGATTAGTGGTCATCTTAACTGTAATTAAATCATTTTCGCCTTCATCTTTTCTTCTTCTATAAAACATAAAGACAGAAAATAAATAAATTAACAAATACACAATGAATAAAATAAAGAAGATTACTAAAAAGTAAATAAAATCATATGGAGCAACATATTCTCCACTTCCGTTTTTTGCTTGCATACCAGCGTCAATAAAAAGATAAGCAATAGAGCCTATTAAAGTTGCTGCACCAATCATACAGATGGTGAACAAGATGATATTAATTGGACTAGAGAAATATTTCTTTTTCATATGATTTTCTAAAAATAATGGCCTTCACCCTTGAAGGCAAAGGCCATTATATAATTTTTTTGGCTAATTTATAAGATTATTCTTGTTCGCCACCACTTGGCATTAAGCTGCCGATAATTTGCATAATATCGTTTGTATATGTTGCAGCTTGTGCATCTGTTAATGGTGTGTAGCCTGCTTGTGCATTGTAAGCAAATGCTAATTTAACGGAACCTTGAACGCTTCCGCCATCTTTTGTTTCGATTGCTGCTTTAGCAGAAATTTCTTCTGGAGCGATCTTTGTTGCACCTGTAGTTGTACCAACTAAGACTGAGACACCAGCTTTAACGGATTTAACTGGAAGAGCATCTAACACTTGATTAATTTGTTCTTCTGTTGGTTCAACACCTTGTTCAGCGGCTTGAGCAATAATTTGTTGTTTGTATAATTCGATAGCATCAACGTTCATTGCTGCACCGATTCTAGTAACTGTATCGCCTTCTTTCCAAACTTTAACTTCTGGTAAGAATGCTGCTGTTTGTTCTGACACTTTGGCAAGATCAACTGTTAAATCACCGATAAATTGTGTAAGTGCTGCAAGACCCATTTGAGTTCCGAAACCAACGACATCTGTGATGTATTGTGCTTCTGAGCCTTCTTCTTCACCACCAATTTGCATTGGTGGGAGAGTAATAAATCCTTTTCCACCTGGGAGTAATGTATCAAACATTTGTCCGACATCCATTTCTGGTGCGGTTTCCATTTGAGAGAATACGACGTCAGCAACGTTCTTAAGATTTCTCTTAACACTTGCATCAGATAAGTCTAAATAAACTTTAGCAACTGTTGTTTCTTGAACTGTTTCAACTCTGTAATAAGCGGCAAGGTTAAGTCCGTCGATACCGACTTCTTTACCGTTTAATTGAGGAATGCCTGAAACTTTAGCGGTTAAGCCTCTGACAAAGACTGCTGCAGTTGATGTAGCTGTTGCTGTTGGAGCTGCGACATAAGCATCAATGCCACCTTTTAATGTAGCGTTAACTTTAAATGAAGGAACTTCTTCTTCAGCTGCAACTGGTGCACTCATTTTTGGCATTGTCACTGAGCTTGGATCAAAATTCTTAACGCTTAAGTCTACATCCAACGAGACCTTTGTGACAGAATTGCTGAGGACTTCTGGAACGCTATCAGTAATTGCTTGTAATTGAGCTTCATAAGCGCTTCTTTTTGTTTCATCAGTAATGTCTGCTTCAACGGCTTCTCCACCTGCTGGTAAATTTTCTTGTGTGTTGTAACCAGCGGCTGGTTTGTTACAAGATGCCATCATTAAGACAACTGGTAAAACGAGTAATTTGAGTTTTTTCATAATTAACTTTCTTTTCTCCTTATGTTGGTATTATACAACAAAATTTATAATTTGTTATAAATATGTAAAGAAGATATACTATTAGTTGCTATGAAAATTAAAGAATGGTTTAAAACGTTTCTTGCCGGTATGGCAATAGGAGTTAGTAGCTCCATTCCAGGAGTTTCTGGTGGTACAATCGCAGTAATTTTAAAAGTATACGAAAGACTTTTATGGTCAATTAGTAATCTTTTTAAGTCCTTTAAAAAGGCAGTAATTTATCTAATTCCAATTTTATTGGGTGTCATTGTTGCAATGATTCCAACAATGTATTTAATGGATAAAGCACTTAATGGATTTTTATTCGCAATCGTGTCTTTATTTGCAGGATTCATCATTGGTAGTATCCCAGGTATCACTGATGAAGTAAAAGGTACTACAATTAAGAAAACTCATATTATTGCTTTAGTTGTCTCTTTACTATTAGCGGTTGGATTAGGCATTGCTTCAGTATTAGCAAAGGCTGATGTCACTAGTTTACTTATTGATCCTAAATGGTGGGTTTATCTTATTCTAATTCCAGTAGGATTTGTTGCTTCTGTCGCTTTAGTAGTTCCTGGTTTATCAGGAGGAATGCTTCTTTTATTATTAGGTTTCTATAAACCTTTAATCAGTTCTACAGTGGATGTCGCTAAAGAATGCCTAACAGGTGATTGGTCTAATTTTGGTCACCAAATTGGTATTCTTGCTTGTTTTGGTGTAGGTGTGATTATTGGGTTTTATATCATCTCAAAAATCATGCACTTCTTATTATCTAAATATCGCGTAACAACATTCTATGCGATTATCGGATTTGTTATTGGAAGCACTATCGCATTATATTTCAATTATGAAATATATGAATACTATGTAGCCTGGTCTACTAATGCCCCAATGGCGGTGCCAATATATATTGAAATACCAATTGGAGTTATCTTACTTGTCGTTGGATTAATTGGATCATATATGTTAGTAAGATATAAAAGAAAACAACCTCAGCAAGAAGTAAAAGAAAATGGCGCAAATTAATGCGTCATTTTTTAATCTAATCTATCAAGATTAACAATTATTGAATGATTGATAGTAAGGCCAAAGCTTATTGACCAATTGAATTCCTTGCCACTATTAAGGACATCCTTTTCTCCACCAAATTTATCTTTATAAGCAAATTGCTTACCATAGGTACCGAAATCAAATCTATCTCCAGTTCTAAACAGTGATGTAGCATTTAATAAATTGCCTGTGTTTCTTTGATAGATGTGAGTTGAGTTCACATCATTTCTAATCAAAGATAATAAATTAAAATAAGAATAATTAGGATTAGAACGCGCGAGCGGGGAAACGTGTGGCTCATAGGCGTTACTATTCATATAAGTGTTAGAGAATGCAGTTATGAGGTTACTATGACCTGATTTTGCATTACTCGTTAATTCTGTAGAGAAACTATATTGTCCTGGAAGAGTATAAGTTAATCTAGCGTCAACGTGCCACATTCTCACCCCGATAGCGTTAGGACCACGAGGATAAGAGGCTCCGTTAACTGTATATTGATAAGTAACATCAAAGTTATTTAAACCATCAGGAGTGTATAGTTCTAATAAGATATATTCATCAAATGGTGAATTATATGAATTCCATTCAGGAGTTAATAAAATTAACTCACCACTACCTTGGAACGAATGTAATAAGATTGAACAATCATCTGTAGGAATAAATGGTTTAACCCAGCCAAAAGACATTACTGAGAATGGATCATGACCTCCGACATTATAATCTTGCATAGAGAATCCACCTGCGGATAAATAAGCATTTTCACTATAATCGTAATAATCTTCTAATCCAAACACGTGACCCATTTCGTGAATATATGTGTGAGTGTCAATCTTACAATATGTGGTTGATCCTTTATAGTAGTTAGATCCTGTTTTGTCTCTAGCAGACTTCACTCCATACATAAAGTCATAACTTGCCCAGAAGAATGTTTTTGCAACAGGATTGCTTACATTGCTTACTGCTGATTCAACATAGAAGCAGAATGCCCAAAGGTTACTATATTTTTGATAATCTTCATCTACTCCATTAGATGCACAATCAGGAGCAGCGTAAATAACGATAACTCCATCAAGGTATCCGTCTCCATCACTATCGTAATCGCTTCTTGATTCGTCTTGATGGTTAGTAAAATACCAGTTAGTAGCTCTAGTCACTAAAGCCTGAGTATTAGTAGCTTTGCTAGAATCATCATTTCCAATATCTGACACTGTTAGGTTTGGTTCATACCATTCACTAACTGTACCAATGATATTTAAAGCGCCTCTACTTTCAGTGCGATAATAAGAAGAAACACTATGCCAACCAGTATCTCCTTCTGCTCCAAAATAAGCATCTTTAATATCGTTTCTAATATTAGTTTTAGCGTCATTAAGGCTAAAGAAGTCCGCTGAATCGGTTAACCATAGAGGAATAACGAGTAATTTTACATCGCCAGAAGTTGGGCAATTTCTCGCTGATAAATCTTTATATGTTTGAGCGATAGTAGTCTCATTAACTGCCGCCTCAACTGTGAAGTCAATGGTCTTAGAAATATATGTTTCAATTCCACTTAGTGCTCTTACAACGATGGTCGTTGTTCCTTCTCTAGATTCATAGAAAGAGAAACTATTTCGATCATTCTTTTTAATAACTGTTGATTCTTTATTTGAATATGCTTCAAACTCCACTGTACAATCGCTTGGAGTAATTCCAGTTACAGTAACAGTAACTTCATCCATTGTTTTAATTGTGCTTGGACTAGTAGTAGTCAATGAGAAGTCGGTGACATAAACTTGTTCACTATAAACTTTGACATCGATTGTGTTAGATTTTGTCGCACCTAAATAAGTAGTTAATTTATATGTTCCTTCTTCTGTAAATGGAGACTTATAATCATAAGTTCTGCCTTCTTTAACTAAAGAAACAGTTGTTTTATATAAAGGAACTTCTTCTGTGGCTCCATTACTATATGTAGCGGTTATTTTAAGTTCATTAGCGTCTTTAAAAACATCGCCTAATAAATAAGCATTATGTAAATCATTAATCTCTAAATTAGTAACTGTTTTAAGTCCAGTAGGAAAACCAGCACAACTAGAAAGCGCTAATCCTAAAATGGCAGAATAGAGAAATTTACGTAACTTATTCATATATGCACATATTTTATATCATGAAAGATAAAAATTCATCTATATAACAAAAAAGGACCATAAGGTCCTTTGAGTTGCTATATATACACTTTTAGAAAATGTTTGTCCAACTTGTGAATAATGTGTCACTAGATGAGTAGTCAATGTCTGCACCATAGTATCTAAATAATGGTACAAAGACACATAGTCCGTGTGATTCACCAGCTTCATTTCCTGCGGTGTTATGAATCACTACATTCTTAAGAGCGTTTCTACAGGCATTAACAGTTGTTTTGATGGATGAGAAGTCACTTGAACTATATAGTTTATTAAACATATCAAGTGCATCAAATGTTCCAAAGAAGATCCATCCGTGAGCGTAATAGTAATATGCTTGAGAGTCACTATCCCAAACCTTATCAAACCAATCTTCGTGATATCCATAATTTTCGACGAGTTCTTCGTACTCGCTTTCTTCGTAATAGTCACCACCATAGCTCTTTACATTTTTGTTAAGCATGTTTGCAAAGGCTTTTTCTTTAGTGCTATTAGAGATAACACTCTTCATAGATGATGCGAATGCATCAAACGCTGTCTTATATTCATCCATTTTGGTTAAATCTAAGACAGATAATGTTTGATCGTTAGCGTATCCTGGATAAGCGCTAGAATATGATTGAACAAATCCGTCACAGATATTGCTTAATACTGTCTCAGTATCTTCTCCACGATATAAGTCATCTAACCATGTATCATAATCCCAGCCTTCGCCAGCTTCTGATTCTTCAGCAGCCACCATATAGTTGAAATATTGGCTATTAAATAAGGCGATATCTTGAACTTGCATTAAGCAGCAATCGTATCCAACCCACTCCCAATTTTCAGTGATGTTTAATTGATTACGAACATTTGTAAATGCGTTATGACATTCAATTGGTGTTAATCCATCATCATAGTTTTCATCAAAGCAGCAGCCAGTCATCGCACCACCATGATTCCAGAAGATAACGCTTGTCTTGCTTGCTGGATAAGTTTCTAATCCCCATTTTAAGAAGGATTCAAATGTTGATTGCTTACCCATTGAAGCTTTAGTTAAAGAACTAATTTTCTTAAGTGCACCATTTCTAACTTCATATCTTTCTAGATATTTGGAACTGATTCCATATTTAGTGCTCCAAGATTTTGCACCACCAGTTTCCATAACGATGTTAACGTTTGCTGGTTGGTTTTTAACGGATAAGATTTCAGTGATATCTTTTGTTGCTAATTTATTTTTACTTTCAAGGTCAGCACCACAGATATAAAGAAGAATAGTATAGCTTCCATCATCAACAACACTATCTGCAACTGTAATAGCACAGTTAGCTTTAATAGATGATTTTGCTTTTAAAGAAGCAGTTACGATAGCAGTTTGGCCTGCTGTAGCAGTTTTGCTAATAGTAACTTTTCCGTTAGCGTCAACTGAAGCAACACTTGTATTACTTGAAGCCCAACTGACTTCTTTATATTGAATCGCATAGCGAGGTAATAAACTAACAGTTAATGTTTTGCTTTCACCTGGAGCGATTGATAATTCATTTTTGCTTAATTCAATTGAAGTAGGTGTGGTTGGAGTAGAGCTCTCAGCAGTAACCTTAATTGAATGGATGTATAAAGTATTTGTTACGCAGTTAACTGTGAATTTGATATTGCCATCAAATGATGTAGATCCAGTTTTGCTAATGGTCGCACTTCTAGGAGTTGCTCCTCCGCTTTTTGTAAGAGTTGCAGTACCAAAAGAGTTATTACCAATAGTAACTGAAATATTTCCAGAGCCACTAGTTGTGGTTGTTGAGTATTTAAATTCAATAGAACTAACATTTGTGTAAGTAAAAGAAGAAGTAGCACCTGCTCCGTTAGAAGTGTTATTTACTCCAACTGCATGTTTAAGGGAGTTATATGTAAATCCATCTAAATCAGAGACCCAGCCACTATTACTGGTTTCCCAAGAAGAACTGGTAAAAGATTCTTCATTACCTGAAGGACCAATAATCGTGCCTCCTCCACTAATGTTAATATTAATACAACTTGATAAGGACAAGGTCGCGAGAAGGATTAATGCTTTACTTAAATGTTTCATTTAAATTACTCCTTTCGTCATTGAGATATTATAGTATCCACTATTTGAAAAATAATTGCAACAACTTTTTGTTCACAAAAAACCGCATTGTTTACAAGCGGTCCTTTATATTAGTTGTCGGTTAAATTCGTTTTTTGTTTTTGATGAAATAAGTAAGCACAACACCACTAGAGATAATTAATATTGCACCAATCAAATAAAACATTGATGGATTCTCTTCTATATCAAAAGTGTTCTTATTACTTGCTAAAAGATTACTATTATTGATTGATTCTCCATTTGCTCTAGCCCAAGCATTTAATCTTGCCCATTCTAATGAATAAGCATTATTAGTGGATAAAATAACTCTTTGATGATTGTTTAATAAGTTAAATGCTTCTTTAGCGGTCGCATAGTAATGATGTTCATTATCTTTACAATATCCAAGGTTTTGGGTGTAATCCATGTGCAGATATCTGGTGATAAACGTTTCTATTCCAACACAGTCTTCGCCTCTACCAATATCAACACTAGTTGATCCTGAATATAGAGTGACAAGTTCAATATTTGCTCTTTTCTTGTTTGCGGTTGTTTCAATCTTTACAGAAGAGACAGGATTAGCAAAGCTAACTTCATAATTTGAATATGAAGATGTAATCGTTTTAGACGTCCCGCCAATTTTAAGAGATACACCGGTATCACTTCCATATGACTTAGCCTTAACCACTACTTTATTAATACTTGTAGAAGAGTATTTCACAGTAACATATCCAGTATTGCTACCAGAGCCTAATCGAATGCTGTTATTTTCAATTGTTGTGTATCCACCAGTTTCTACGGTTACTCCAGAACTTAATACTTGCTTATTTGTTGAATAATTAACAGTACCAATAACTGATTCAGTGCTTTCTCCTTCCATTACTGTTCGATATGAGTTAACAACTATCTCATAAGTTACTGACTTACTAACACCATTTTCGGTATAGGTAACAGTAATAGTTTTTACGCCTCTAGTAGACATGTTAGGAGACGAAATACTTGTAGGAAGTACGTTATTTTGGCTTCCATCGTCATAATGAGCAATGCAATTTCCGGTAAATGAAAATGCCTTATTTACTTCATATAAAGTAGTCTGTCCACTTAAGGAAATTGAAGTTAATTTCTTTTGAATAACAGGAGCAGTTACTTCAATCATTAATTCAATAGAAACATTAGGATTTTCCACTGATGTAAGAGTTAAAATCTCTGATCCTTCTTTTAAAGCAGTGATCCTTCCGTTTTCAAAAGAAATGGTTCCATCATCCATATAAAGTTCATAGTCTACTTCAGTAGAATATGTTCCAGTTCCATTAACGGTCCACTCTAAATCAAAAGTATCTCCAACTTCTAGACTAATAGAATCACCACTAACATTATCAAGTGTAATATCAGTTACTCCATCGCTATAGCTTTCTAAACCAAGGAATCTATCAACATTAAGTCTTCCGTGTCCTGCCCAACTTGGATTGCCAGGAATAGAATCACAAGAACTATATAAAGCCTCTTCTACTTCACTAACAGTTGCGCTTGGATATTTTTGCCTATATAAGGCAATTGCGCCAGCCACTAAAGGAGAAGAGAAAGATGTGCCTTGAGTCTTCTTATAAGAATTAGAGGCACCCTTATCAGCGACATAAACTGTTCCAGGCGCTACTAAATCAATTCCATAAGTATTAGAATAATCTGCTTTAGATGTTGAACTTGATTCCGCTAAAGAACCAACTGAAATAACATGGTTATTACTAGCAGGATAAGATGGTTCACTAGTGTTATAGTTTCCAGCAGCAGCCACTAAAACAATGTCATTGTTATAACATCTATTTAAATAATAAGTTAATATTGTTGAACAATTTGTAGATGCACCCATTGTGTAGCCATTATAAGTAACCTCATGTTCATAAGATTGGAAAGACATATTAATGACTTTTACACCTCTAGAGATGCAATCTTCTAACGCTAATTGGGTGGCACCAAATTCATATCCGTTTTTGGCATTAGTAACTTTATAAATATATAAATCAACATTAGGGGCAATACCTGCTCCACCTACTCCATTAATTAAGCTTGCTGCGCAAGCAGCAACATTAGTGCCGTGTCCTAAAGAGTCGTCTAATTTGCTTTGATGTCCTGAAGAATATTGGTAAATGGTCCAACGTGAATTGTCGTAATCATATCCATAATATTTAGAGTAGCCATTAATAACACTTACTCCATTATTAATGAAGTCTTCATGGTTATAATTAAGGCCGCTATCAATGATAGCAAGCTTAACTGATTCACCTCGATATGAAGTAGGAGCAAGCTTGAAATTCATACATGAAAAAGAATAACTATTTTGA
>ODAI011733901.1_pt1 | contig 12021 bp, 11 predicted proteins | sample 1539321 | NCBI WGS metagenome assembly ODAI01 (sample SAMN02144231, study PRJEB22623) | gut metagenome | biome: sheep rumen | host: Ovis aries | place: New Zealand
GATCGATGGCAAATATTATGACAATATGGGTGCCAGATTTGGGGCTTCTCAGCCGGCCATAACTGATTTCGAGGTTGAGCAAAAAGTAAAATTCTAGTGGAGTGTATTAATCGTGTCCCTTGTATCGAATATTTTTCTGATTTTCGTTATATTTTCAGTAATTACATACTATGTGGTTCCGGCAAAGATTAAGTGGGTAACACTTCTTATTTTCAGTTATATCTACTATCTGGCAGGTGGTGTTCGTTACCTATTTTTTATCCTATATTCTACGGTAGTGGTGTATCTTTTCGGACTCTGGATTGATAATCTCCAGCAGAAAGAAAAAGCCTCTAAAGTTCAGAAGAGAGTAGTCACCTTTGGAATAATTGCCAGCTTTTTAATGCTTGGAATAGTTAAGTATACCGGCTTTTTTGTTGATGTTATAAACTCAGCCTTCAAGCTGGATATACCCGGTGTAGCTATTCTTTTTCCTTTAGGAATCTCATTCTATACATTTCAATCAGTGGGTTATCTGCTGGATGTCTATTGGAAGAAAGCTAAAGCAGAAAAGAACATATTTAGATTTGCTCTTTTCATCTCATTTTTCCCTCAGCTCCTTCAGGGACCTATCGGTAATTTTAATCGTCTGCATCCCCAGCTCATAACACCGCATAAATTCTCCTGGGAATCTATTAAAAATGGGTTGGCCCGAATTGTTATCGGTTATGGGAAGAAAATGATCATTGCAGACTGGGCAGGCGTTTTTGCTGATGCCATATGGGATGATCCTGATCAATATAACGGAATAGTTTTACTTGGACTTATTTTTTATGGAATTCAGCTGTATGCAGATTTTTCCGGTGGAATGGATGTTGTGATAGGTATAGGAAGGCTCTTTGGAATTGAACTGGATGAAAATTTCCGTCAGCCATATCTTGCTATATCTATGGCGGATTTTTGGAAGAGATGGCATATAACTCTTGGTGAATGGATGATGAATTATGTCTTTTATCCGGTATCACTTTCCGGATGGATGATGAAATTCTCCAAGTGGTCCAGGAAAACCTTTGGAAAGAAAACCGGTAGAGTTGTGCCAATAGCTCTGGCGGACCTTATAGTATTCTTCCTTGTGGGAATCTGGCATGGTGCCAGCTGGAAATATGTTGTTTACGGTCTTCTGAATGGTGGAATCATAGCATTTAGTGAACTGATGGGTGGACCATACAAAAGCTGGAAAAAGGCCCTGCATATTTCGGGAAAGGAAGGCTGGTATCATATCTTCCAGATTGTGAGAACCTATATTCTTGTAAATCTTCGCTGGTTCTATGATCGTTCAGATACACTAAAGGATGGTAACTATCTTGTGAAGCAGGCATTTACACATTTTAACTGGTCACAGGTTTTTGATATATCTGCCGGAAGCGGTGGAACTGAGGCGGTTCCAAAGGCGCTTATTATCATTCTGTCAGGATGCATTATCATGGTGACAGTTGGTGTTCTGAAGGAAAGGGGAAAGGATCTTAGAGAAAAGATTCTGGCGCTTCCTGCTCCTGTGTCAGCAGCAATTTATATAATTATATTTTTACTGATTGGACTGTTTGGTTGTACTGCAGCTCCGAAAGGATTTATATATGCACAATTTTAAAAAAGTTTTGGCGGCGGTGGGAATAATAATAAGCCTGCTGGTTATTCTGTGGGCAGCTGACTTTATTCTCTATCCCTGTACATTTATGAGAAATGATATACATGCAATATCCACCAGGACCTTTGATGATGTGTATGTAGGAACTTCTCATGGAAAAATGAATATAGATCCGGAAACCATGGAAATAGTGTCGGGAAGAACAGGACATAATCTTTGTGTTGGTGGAGAATATCCGGAGGATGTTCTTTATCTGACTAAGCTTATGATTGAGAAGGGACATACTCCCAAAAGACTGATCTACGAAGTTTCTCCCGGTTATTTCGTGCGGGAAAAAGAAGAAGGAAATAACTACCTTCTCTTTTACCATGAATTCCCCATATCCTTATCAAAGCTGGATTACTTCAGGGATTCGCTTTTGAAATGTAATTTTCGAACTCTTTGTTTTCCCTGGTATGAATATGATCTATCCTATGAGCTTAAGCATGCAAAGGAAACTGTAAAGAAAAAATTATCAAGAGATTATAGTGAAAATGGATTTGCTACAGAAACCCAAAGGTACCATGAAAGTGGATTCATAGAAAGATATCCTGTGGATCTGTCTGATGCAGATATCAGTGATGTGGATGAGTGGTTCCCTGAAGACATAGTTAATAAGAATATGAAGGATCTGGAGGAAACGATTTCGCTATGTAAGGATAATGGAATTGAATTTGTGGCCATAACAACGCCACTTTCAGATATGACCTACGAAGGCTGCAAAGAGGGAAGTGATTCCCTTAATACTTATTATGCAGACTTTTTTGAAGGTCAGGGTGTGAGATATATTAATTTTAATTATGGAAGGTATTATGATATGACAGCCCATGATCTTAACTCCTACACAGATCTGGACGGTCATATGAATGGAGATGCTGCAAGGAAGTTCTCAGATATACTTGCAAAGGTTCTTGCTGAATAAAATAACCGGAGTTCCCGGTGGTCCGGGGAGAATAGAGAAGACGATTATGAAAAATGTATTGGAGTATCTAAACAAAACGGCAGATCGACTGCCGGATAAAAAAGCATTTGAAGATGAAGTAACAAGTATCACCTTCAGTGAACTGCGGGATAAAGCTAAAGTGATTGGATCAGAGCTTGCCGGAAAAGGGTGTCAGAAAAAACCTATTCCTATTCTTATGCAAAAAAAGGTTGCAACAGTTGAACTGATGATGGGAATAATATATTCAGGTGGATTCTATGTTATTCTGGATCCCGCTCAACCTGTTGCCAGACTAAGCCGGATCCTGAAAACTCTGGAGACTGATCTTCTAATAACAGATGAGGATAATCTGGACTATGCAGAAAAACTTGATTTTACCGGAGATATAATTCTTTCCGGGAATCTTTCAAAGGGTGCTTTTGATGATGAAATCCTTCAGGAGATTGAGGAGGAAAGACAGGATACGGATCCTTTATATGTTCTTTTTACCTCCGGCTCCACAGGTGTTCCCAAGGGTGTGGTGGTGAGTCATCGTTCTGTAATTGATTTTATAGATGAATTCACAAGTGTTTTTTCAATAACCGAAAATGATATTCTGGGAAATCAGGCTCCCTTTGATTTTGATGTTTCAGTAAAGGATATATACAGCGCTCTGGCGGTGGGTGCAACGGTTGAACTGATACCGAGAGAGTTCTTTTCAGTTCCGGTCCGACTTCTGGACTTCCTGGATGACAGAAAGGTGACCAACCTTACCTGGGCAGTTTCTGCACTTACGATAGTTTCTATAGTTGATGGTCTTTCCTATAAGAAGCCGGAGTCAATAAAGCGCATTATGTTCTCAGGTGAGACCATGGCAGTACGTCATCTAAATTATTGGAAAGAGTATTATCCGGATGCTAGATTCGTTAATCTGTACGGGCCGACGGAAATCACCTGTAACTGTACTTATTATGAGATTCAAAGGGAATTTAAAGTGGGAGAAAAAATACCCATTGGAAAACATTTTCCTAATGAAAAGGTGTTCCTCCTGGATGAAAAGGATCAGGAGGTTAAGGAGACAGGAGTTGAAGGAGAAATCTGTGTCAGTGGAACTGCACTGGCCCTTGGATATTATAATGATCCTGAGCAGACCGGAAAGGTTTTTGTTCAGAATCCTCTCAATGATAAATGGCAGGAGACCATATATCGTACAGGAGATCTTGCTTATTATGATGAAAATGGAGACCTCTTTTTTACTTCCCGAAAGGATTTTCAGATAAAACATATGGGACACAGGATTGAGCTTGGTGAGATTGAAGCGGCCCTTGAAAAAATAAGCTCCATCAAAAATAATTGCTGTGTTTATGATGAGAGAAAAAATAAGATAGTCTGCTTCTATCAGGGTGACATTAGCAAGAAGGAAATAATCATAGAAGCAAGAAAACATCTTCAGGATTTTATGATACCAAATGCATTTCGTCAGATGGAAGAACTGCCTGTGAATGATAACGGTAAACTTGACAGAAAAGCTCTTAAGGATTCGTTGATGTAATAATCAGATTTTTTTGGTACAATGTTATCTGGATTTTGAAATTTGTTTTGTTTGTTAAGGAGAAAAAATCAGTATGGAAGAATTAATGGAGATTTTGGAAGATATCTGTCCGGATGTGGATTTTGAAACTGAAACCAGCCTGATTGACGGCAAGGTAATATCATCCTTTGAAATCCTGTCTATAATAAGTGAAATAAGTGAAACCTACGGAATAAAGCTTTCACCGGCAGAAATCATTCCTGAAAATTTTAATTCAGCTGAAGCTCTTTGGAAGATGATACAGAGACTTAGAGGAAAGAAAGATGAATAAAATAAAAATTATATTAGCTTCCTTGACACTGCTTATTGGATTTCTGGTATTAGCCGGTAGGACTTACGAGGTTAATGCTGAGGGAACAAGTACGGCTCAGAATGACGGTAAAGCTGAGGATAACTACACAGGTCTTAAAACAGTTGAATATGATGATACCTTTGATCTTTATTACTATGTTGCCGGAAAGCCGGTGGTAAATAAGTGGGTGACTGTCAAAGAGAAGAAGGGCAAGTTCAGATATTATTTCGGAAAAGATGGAAAGGCTTATAAGGCTGCAAGCATTAAAGGAATGAGAACCACAAAGGTTCAGATCAGAACTGTCAAGGGAAAGAAATACGGCTTTGACGAAAACGGCCACCGTGTTAAAGGACTTTGGTCCACAGGTGAAAAGCTGGCCTTCTTTAGTAAGAAAAATGGTGTCTACAATAAGAAGGTAACAAAGAAATATCAAAAGGTAGTCAAGTACGGCAAAACATCTCCGGATATGATAAAGACCATTAAGAAGGTATTTGGAAAGCCTAAGAAGATAAAGGAAACCAACTCCTGTAATCCATTTGATATAACTGATGGATCCGGTTTTAGTGGTGATACTTTGAAAAAATATAAGGGTTATACCTGTACCTATAAGAATATAGTTATATCTCTGACTAAGAATGTGGAAACAGGTGTTTATCATATGGAGGGTGCAAGTCCTCTGGATGTGGAAATTTCTGCTAAGTCAAAGGGAAATGCTTACGGTGCCGAGGCAGTAAAGGCTGGTCTTATGGAGGATAACGGAGTGCTCCACTATTATGAAAATGGAGTGTTAGTCAAAGATAAATGTGCCATTAAGATTTCTGTAGATGGAAGAGACCAGTATTGTAAGATAGATGCTGAGGGCAATGTAATCCAGTGGAGGTCTGCTCAGGCTCTGGCTGCAAAGCAGCTGATCAAGCTCAAGGCAGTTCCGGCAAATACAAGTAATAAAAAGTCTGTAGAGAAATGCCTGAAGAAAGCATTTAAATGGTCAGCAAAAATCAAATATGTTAATATTTCAAAGAAAGTAAAAAAGGATTCCAAGGCTTTGGAATATTACGGAACTTACGGTTTTACAAATCTGAAGGGTGACTGTAATGTTCAGGCGGCAACCTTTACACTTATGGCACAGGTTCTGGGATATGATGCCACCTTCGTAAGAGGTCTTGTTCCACAGGCTTTGAAAAACGGAAAGCCGGCAAACTTTGGTAATCATGCATGGGTTACAATTAAGCAGGGAAAGAAAAAGTATGTATATGATCCAAACTTTGAAAGAACCCATAAAGCCGGATGGAAATTCAGATACGGAGCAAAAAAACATTACAGATATTTTTCAAAGAAAAAGAAAGAATTAAAAAAATAATCGGGAGAGATAAATGAAGTCGGATAGATATAAAGTATTACTTGTGACAGCAGCTTTGATGATGAGCTTTAGCCTGACTGCATGCGGAGGAAATGATACATCCGCAGAAATAGATAAAACAGAAAAGACAACTGTAGCTGAAACAGAAAAAACTACGGAAGCTACTACACAGAAAAGGACTGAGGCAGAGGAAGAAAAGGCTTCTGAGATTGCTACAGAAGCAAAATCAGAGGAGAAGCCGGAAGAGGAAAAGGCTGTAACGATGTATACAACAGAAAGTATTACTCTTCATAAGGATGCTTCAAAGGACGGAGAAGACCTTGGAGTGGTTCCAATCGGAAGTACTATTGAGGCTTTTGAAATCTCAGGAGATTATATAAGAATCATATATGATGGCAAGGAAGGCTATGTCCTTAAGGATTATGTGACAGAGGATAAGGCTGTCATGGAGAAGGCTGTAGAGGCATCGAAGGAAGCTGCGAAGCAGGCACAGACTTCGAATTCTGATTCATCAGCAAGCAGCTTAGGTGATGAAGAAATTGCTGAAAGTGAAAGCAGTTCCTCTGATGATGATTCAAAAAGTGAAACAAAGAAAAAGAAGAAAAAGAAAAATGAAGAATGTCTGGATGATGGACTTCTCAATTAAGATGTATCATGTTTTATTTGAGGAAAATAGTTTAATAGATAACTTTGTTCTTTCTATCAACCTCTTCTTCAAGATGCTTCAAAAGGACGGAGAATCTCCTGATGGAGCTCTTTGAAAAGGCAAGAGACCTGGAGCTGGCGGCGTCCGAGGAAAAGCTTGAATATGTCCTGGCTCATCACGAAGAGGTGATGAAAATCTACCGCGAACTGGTAGAAGTTTTATAATAAAAAATAGCCAGATTGGTTCTGTCTCTAAGATCCAGTTTGCTGAGAATTGTGCTGATATAGTTTCTTACTGTTCCTTCGGACAGGAAGAGCTTATCAGCTATTTCTTTGTTTGAAAGTCCGTCTGCAACACATTTGACTACTTCATATTCCTGTTGGGTGAGACCGTAGGCTTCGAAGTTAAAGGTTGATTCTGAAGCAGGTTTGTTAAGCAGGATATTCGGCAGCTTTTCTGTTACTTCATTCCCGAATACAGACTGGCCGCTGTGAACTGCTTTGAGAGATGGAATAATGGAATCAAAATCCTGTTTAATGATATAACCCTTGGCACCGATGGAAAGTGCTTTAACTATATACTCATCATCATTGAAGGTGGTGAGGTACAGAATTACAGCGTCAGGATGTTTTGCAAGAATAGCTTCACCGGCTCCGAGACCTGTCATTCCTTCCATACGAATGTCTGTCAGCAGGACATCCGGACTGTGTTTGTCATACAGCTGGATTGCCTCCTGACCGGAGGAGCCTGTTGCAGGAACTTCTATCTCCGGATCTGATTCAACTATTGTTTTTAAGGATGCAGCTACAAGTCTGTCATCATCTATAATTACAACTCTCATTTTGCTTTCCTTCCATGTTGAGATTATTTTTACATTCTATTTTGGAATGGTCACAAATATACGGAAACCATTTTTCTCTGATATTGTAAGAGTTCCGTTTACGGATTCGACACGGCTTCGGATATTTTCAAGTCCCATGCCGATTTCATTTTTAACATCATTTTTAACTTCGTTATTAGTTTCACTTCCGAAACTATTATAGTCGTGAATGATCAGCTGGTACATAGAGGGATGTTCATTTAGTGAAATGATAACATCACTGTTACTGCTATGTTTGATGATGTTGGAGATGCCTTCTTTTGTAATTCCGATTATAGCATATTTCACAGGCCGGGGCATGTTGTCACTTATATCAATCTCCATATTCAGATTGAAATTCTCCTTAAGGGGTTGTGCCACCTGGGCTATGCTTACCTTTACATCTATTGAGTCATCATGAAGGTCATGGACACTGGACCTTATGTTGTTCATGGCACTGTCAAGAGTCTGTCTTACTTCCTCAAGCTGTCCGTGAACAGGTTCTTCCTTATGAATCGCAAGCAGTGCACCCATCTGTAGAATTGCTCTTGAAAGAGTGTGGCCAACATTGTCGTGAATCTCTCTTGCTATACGGTTTCTTTCAGAAAGCTGTGCATTATGAATTTCCACATCTCTGGCTTGGAGCAGTTCACTGTTTTTGGAACTGAGAAGGGTGTTTTTTTCTTCGGAGTCATCCCTGAGTCTACGATACTGCTTTTGCAAAATATCCTGTCTTTCAGTATAGATACTGAGGATGATCGACAAAAACAGAATTGTGATCACATAAAGGAGTATTACCGAACTTACGTCCAAAGAAAGAAAGCTGTTTATAATTCCCATAACGGAAGATATTGCGGCGATATAGTTTCTGCTTCTGACCGAATCATACATCACGATTGGGAGTAATGTAACAGCCGGTGGGAAGAAAAGTGAAATGGTGGCAGTGAGTATTTCCAGAATAAATGCAATCCATTCTTTTACATTTTCCGGCTTCATTGACAGGGATGAGTTTTCTCTATTAATAAGATAATAGTTTAATCCACTGAGGATAATAGAGAGATATAGCAGCACAAGAAAAGTATTGCCATGCATTATATAACACATGGCGAATACTGAAAGTGCGTGTATTATTATCTTGTCAATCAATCTATGCATAATATCTCCTGAAGAACATATGTTCAAGCTAACTCAGAAAAAGCACTATGTTCATTCTAACACATGAGTGAACATAGTGCTATTAGTAAAACTTAAGGTTGAAGTTATGTCAGGCAAAATCAGCTGCTTGCTTTCTCTCCATATAATTTGGTTACCACCAGGCCGATAGAGAGACAAACAACTCCGAAGAGAAGCTGAAGTCCGTAGCAGCCCAGCAGATCCGGAAGTCCGGCACCTTCATACCAGATTTTCTTGCAGGCAATACTATACCAGTAGTTCGGTATAAATCTTCCAACCTTTGCAACTCCCTCACCCAGGATGTCAAGATCTACAAAGGTTCCACCGAGGAATGCGAAGGACAGACCAATTATTACTGTCAGGAAGGAGGCAGGATTTGTAGTACCTTTCTCTGTAGTAAGGAATGGAAAACTGGTTATCATGGAAAGCAGAAGTGTTGCAGTTATTGTATAAATAAATGTATTTAATACTGAGAACCACCAGCCCTCCGTAAAGGCGAATTCCTTTCCGTTTTTAAAAGTTATAACAGCAATAAATATAAATGCTACTGCAAATGCTACTGTGGTTGCACCAAGAATTAGTGATATATTTCTTGTTGTTAATTTGATAGCTGATACATTTGTTCTGTTTTTCTTTTCCTTCTCATTAAAGGCGATTATTACCGGAATAACTCCGGAGAATATTATTGAAAGAATACCGTATGGAAGTACAAGGAAAGATGTATATATAGTGTCATATTCATCAATATCTTCCTCTTGGAATGTTACAAATCCCGAGATGTCCAGGGCTTCATCAGCTTTCTTGGATGCATCCCTCAGGCTTTCTCCTGAAGACATATAATCAGTAACCGCATTTAGATACTGGTTTATCTGCATGTTAATGAAGATTCCTCTTGGCATTGCATCATCATAGGTTCCCTCCAGAAGATTTGGGAAGCTTTCTTCATCGATTTCTTCTCCGCTTTTCTTTGCATCAACCACAGAGTTCACATCGCTTCCAAAGCCTTTTGGAATAACTATGTATTCACTTATATTTTCGTAGAAGAGCATATCCTTTATCTGATCATCTGAATACTCTCCATCTATAAGCGTATGCTTCTTTCCCAGGTAGCTCATAAATTCCTTGGAAACTTCGGAATTATCCTCATCAACAACAAGAAGCTGATATTTTTTCTGAACTATTTCATTTGTTCCCGAGCTGCTCTGAGAAGCAAATATCCAGATCATAAAGATCATTATTGCACCATACATTATTAAGCTTACTTTATATTTTCTAAGCACTTTGAAAAATGTTTTATATATCTGCATGCTGCCTCCTATAAGCTTTTGTAGCTATTCTTTCGTGAAAGTATAAGTCCAATAAGTGTCATAACAAAACTAAGTCCGAATATGTAGATAAGTGATCTGTAATATCTTGGACCGACGCCAAAAACATTTAACGCATAGAATGCATCTGTAATAACAGCTGATGGATTTATGCGGTTAAAGAGAGGGAAGGTTTTTTCAACCCATATTTTTATATCTCCCAGCATCAGGCCTGCCATAAAACCTCCACCAAGGAGAATGGCCATAAGAATTCCTTCTTTTTTATCCCGGGCCATCTTACCGATGTGAGCAACCATATAACCAAGAGACAGTCCCAAAAGGTTTGCTGCTACTGATGTAAAGTAAACCAGAAGTGTATCTCCACCGTATTTTATTCCGAGAACAAATATGTAGTAGGACAGTGCGATAACTGTAATAACACTCTGAATTATCATTAGAGCTAAAAGCTGTGATAGTTCAAGAAGAATCTTATTAATAGGTGAACTGTCAAGTCTGAGACCTGTTGCTGACTGATTGGCCTGATTGCTTACAGTTGTATAGAGAGAGGCTATCGAAGCCATCATAGCAAGCATAGCTATAAGATTATAGAAGTAAGTGACAAATGGATCCCGGTTTTCACCACCTGAACTCTTTTCGGTAACAAAGTTGATACTTGCCGTGGATTCGTCCATGATTTCATCGGATCTTTCAAGGTCTTCGGGATTTTCATTTATTGTGTTTATTGCTTTATCAACCTGAACTCTGTATTCAGAAATAATACTGGAAAGGATACTGTGATTTACTCCCATTCCATTTACTTCCAGATAGATGTCCTTCATGCTTGATACTTTTATGATTCCGGCAATATCCCCATCCTCAAGAAGCTTCTCAGCTTCCGCATGATCTTTGACAGTTACTTCTTCCACCATTTTAGTTCCATCGTCATATTCAAGGTTATTAAGAACTTCTACAAATGGATGGTCTTTAATTGAAATATTATCTATCACTGATTTATCTTTTGTCATATATTCATAAGGGAAAAGATTTATATCATAGTCCTTCATGTCTTCGAAGCTCTTAACCTCTTCCAGTTTATCCAGGGTTTCTTCATTCAGAGGAAATTCCTCTGTGAAGTCCTTGCCCATAGCCTCAGCCACAGCTTTATCTTCTGCATACTTTTCAAGGTCATTTCTCAAACGATCTTTATCAAGATATGAAAAGGCCTGCATTACTTTGTATTCATCCATTGCCTCTTCATCTGCCTCAATCACTATAGGGATTGATTCATTCTTATTACTATCATAGATAGAAGAGAAGGCGAAATAGAAAAGAGTTCCCAGCAAAATAGGAAAGGCCAGAGTCCAGAAGACATAGATCTTTGATCTGAGGGATAGTTTAAGTTGTGCTATTAAAACTCTTCCAAACATTTTATTACTCCTTATCTCTGAGTTCTTTACCTGTAATTTCCAGGAATACATCATTAAGTGTTGGCAGTTCTGAATAAATTCTTTCGTACTTTACATTGTTTTCTGAGAGATACTCGATAACATGTGTGATGTTATGCTTGCCACCGCTGCACTTGATGGTGAGCTTGTCACCCATGTACTTAACGTCATAAACATGGTTCAGATTTCTGATAGCTTCGATATGTTCTTCCGGAAGCTTCTTGATGTCTACGATTACATTTTCCGTATTCTTTATACGGCCCTTAAGCTCTTCACTTGTTCCGGAAGCAACTTCCTTACCCTTGTCCATAATGAGTATTCTCGAACATATCTGTTCAACCTCTTCCATATAGTGAGAGGTGTAGATAATAGTTGCACCTGCTTTATTAAGATCAACAACTCCCTCGAGAATCTTGTTTCTCGACTGAGGGTCAACCGCAACAGTAGGCTCATCCAGAATTATGAGATCAGGCTTATGTGCAATCCCACAAGCGATGTTAAGTCGTCTGAGTAAACCACCCGAAAGCTTCTTAGGATAGAACTTTCTGAAATCATTCAGATCAACGAAGCTTATGGCATCCTCCACATACTGCTTACGGGTTTTCTTATCCTTGATATAAAGTCCGCAGAAGTAATCAATATTTTCATAAACCGTAAGCTCATCGAAAACTGCAACATTCTGACACACAACGCCAATCCTTTTCTTAAGGTCCCGTCTGTGTGGCCCCATCTTTTCTCCGAACAACTCAACTTCACCTTTATCATA
>ODAI014210155.1_pt1 | contig 12021 bp, 12 predicted proteins | sample 1539321 | NCBI WGS metagenome assembly ODAI01 (sample SAMN02144231, study PRJEB22623) | gut metagenome | biome: sheep rumen | host: Ovis aries | place: New Zealand
AGTTCAAACCAAGAAAGCAAGCCGCAAAGTTCGGCGCGCAAAATCATTTTCCGCATAGTTCTTGCCTTGGCCTGCGCTTACGGCATTTACGCCTTCATCATTCGCGGAGTTTGGAAGTATCTTTTCCTGCAGCAACAGTTTTTCTTCTTTGATTTGGAACGCGGCTACGTCCTTTTTGCTTTGGACTACATTTCCATCATCATTTTGTTTGCAACAATTTCGCATTTGCTGGCAACAAGATTAAAAGACGTCCGCTAAACCAGGAGGACTAAAATGGCAATCACAGTGAATCTTCGTTACACAGGAAAAAACGGCGCCGCCCAAGCCTTTGCCCGCGAAATGATTTCAAGCGGAACCGTAGAAAAAATCCGCGCCGAAAAAGGCAACCTTCGCTATGAGTGTTACCTTCCTTTTGGCGAAAACCGCCGACAGCGATGACTCAAACGAAACCATCCTCTTAATCGACTCTTGGGAAAACCAAGAAGCGATTGACCTGCACCACGCCAATGATGAAAACAATCGCCGTTCTCGCTCCAGCCTAAGATTTATCATTGTTTACCATGCAATCCGTGCCTTTCATGCCATTTCAAAAGCGCATCTTTTTCTTCTTCGTTTGGGTGAGCGTTGCGGTCAACTCGCTCTTGGTAAATTTCATTTCCTCGGACTTCTATGCAGATTTTGTATTGGCAGGCTTTTTGAGCGCACACAATCACGCAATTATTTTTATGAACATTTTCGGCGTAACTTGCAACGCAGTTGTGAAGGGCCGTTCCAATTTCGCACAACTGGTAGCTGTCTTTTGGCAGGCGGAAGGAATAACCTTCTATATCGTCTTCAAGTTTTCTTTGCTCAGGGCTGTATTTAAATACAATGTTTTTATTCTCCACCTGATAAGAAATGTTCGAAAGCGCGTCGTGGTTAAATTTTGTAAAGCCGTCTTCTAAAATGTCATTTTTCAGTCCGGAAGGAATGCGATTGCAATATTTTGCGAACATTTCCATTGCGTCGCTTTTTTCAAACCGTTCTTCGTTTCCGTCGTCGTCGTAAAATTTTTTTAGAAGAAGATTCATGCAGGGGATTTCTCCCCGCATCTTTATGCATTTTTTACAAAAGAAGACAAGGCTTTTTCGGTCAAAGCGGTTGATTTCTTCTATATTTTCCTGACTTTCGATTACGCGGTTGTAAAGGTTTATGTCCTTAAAACCCGCGTCATGCAAGCGCATGTAAGAAATCAAACACAATGCATTCTCTGAAAATGCTTTTCGTAAAACACGGTAGTTTTTAATGCGGGCCTTTCTTAAAAATCGATTCAAGACCTTTGTGTCTTTTCGACTGTAGCGAAAATGGAAGCCTATATTAAAAAGTTCTTCGCTCATAAGAATGCCGTAAAGGAGCGGCTCGCAGGGAAGCTTTGTAAAAATGTACATCTCGGAAAGATAGCGGCTCTTTCCTGTATTTTTGTCCTCTATGACAGAATCATGAAATGACAGCGGAGCGGCAAGGCCTGTGAATTTTTGGACGAGAAGGCAAAGTTTTTCATGGGCTGATTTTAAAACAAGCAAAGGAAGTTTTTTGCTTTCAAGCTCTCTGAAAAAACTTAAAATATTTTGATAAGTATGATATGGCTTTTGGGTTTTTTTAAGCTTTTTTATTTTTTTTTTAGTTGACAAAAACTCATGAATGTTCCAGGCAAAATCACAAGAAACTTTTCCCTGTTTCATGTCAAAGAAAATGCTTTCGTCTCTTAACTGAGGCTCTTCATTAAGCGGAACAAGAAATTCCTGAGTCGTCTTCCGGATAAAAATTATAAACGAAAGTCTTAAAGTGAGTTTCTTATAATCGATAGTGATTTTTGCCCCTGCGTAATTTTTTGAAATGCCTTCTTTGTCACGAAAATTTTCCTGCATAAAAGAAAAGCGATTAGATTGTTCATGCCAGCCTAAATATTTCTGCATTTCGTCAGGAGACAAATCTTCAATGTCGATATCATTGCTGTGAGTAAAAAAACTGTTTCCTGTAAACTCAGGCTTTACTGGCCTGATAGGACGCTCAGCAAATTCCACAGGAATAGAATCTTCGCTTTCTTTTGGAAGAGATTCCGCCATCTTCCATTTTTTTTCGTTTTCATCATAAACATAATTTGAATTGTTATACGGATTTTTTGGCCATACAGGAATGATTTTCTTTTCGTTGTCGGTTTTTATAAAATCAGATGAGATTAAATCTCTGTAAAAGTAAATTGTTTCCTGCATTTTTCCTCACCTAAAACTAAACAAACATTTCGCAAGAACCAACAGCTCCGTGAGGAATCACGATGTCGCCACGATCATTAAGTTTTTTAAGGATTTTTATCAATTTATTCTGGCTTTCAAGAACATCGCTTTTTCTAACCGGTCCCATAAACTCCATGTCTTCCTGCAGCATTGCGGAAGCGCGGCGGCTCATATTGCGGAAGATTTTATCCCGCACTTCCTCGGAAGAACCTTTTAAAGCTTTTGCAAGCTCCTCGTTAGAAACTTCCCTCAACCACTTTTGGACGCTTCTGTCGTCTATTTGTGTTAAGATTTCCATGCTCACAAGGTAATGCTCAAGGTTCAATGAAAGCAGAGGATTTTGTTCAAACAGAGAAGCTGCATTTTCCTGTATGGCGCTCATAAAAAGCGCGTCCTGTCCGCCAATGACTTCGCTTGCGGCCTTGCCTCCGTAAAAGCCAGCGTTCTTTAAAACGAATCCTGCCGCGCTCAAAACATCAGCGTCGCAATTTTTCTTTTGGGAATATGAATCAAGCAAAGCGGAAATTTTTTCTTGAACTTCTTCCGGCAACTTTTGAATGACTGACTTTCGCCTTTCTTTTGGAAGGTATATTAAAACTTTTGCAAGACTTTCCATGTAGCCCGAAGCGATAAAATCTTCAAGGATTTTAAAAGTCTTTTCGGTGGCCGCAGAAAAGCGAGCGTTTATTTTTTGCAAAATAAGCCTTTCATCATCGCCTGATGTGTCGTCAAGAATCACAGTTTTTTCTTTTGCCATGTTTTACGCCTCCGTCTTTTCTTTTGCCAGCCTTATAAACTCTTCCAAGCCGTCAAGACTTTTGTATTTTTCAAGGTAAAGATGAAAAAAAATTTTTGCAATTTCTACAGAAACATGGTCATCTTCCCATTCGCCGTCTACGCTGGATTTTTTTATGTCAACTTTTTTACGGCTCATCCATAAAGAGTCCGCTGCCATACCGCTATTTATGCTGTAAAGAGCGCGATAGGTATATTTTGCCCAAGACAAAGAATTTTTACCGACATTTTTCCGCTTGTAAGTTTCTGAGAGATTTTTTATTGATTCAAGAAAATCGCTTTCGGTCATGCGTTTGTTTATTTTCTAACGAAATATTTTTGAAAGGGCGTCATCTGCATATGAGCCGATTTTATTACCAAATTCTTTTATAAAGGAATTGTTGATTTCATCAGAGAGGGCGCGCGCTGCTTTTATTTTTACAATATCTTCATTTAATCCAGAAATATTTTGAACCTGTTTTGCATAAGAAAAAATTGAGGCGGATTTTCCTGCAACAAATAATTCCAGCGCTGGTTTTACAATATGAAGTGAATTTATAGGCTTATCATCAAGTTTTACGACTACATTCACAGAATACAAGGCTTCTTCACCCTTATTTTTTACGCTGTAACCAGATAGCCCTAATTCATCTTTTAGACTTTGATAAACAAGATTTTGAACATCACCTATTACTGTTATTGCAAATGTACATTTATTTTTTTCTTCCACTGCTTTTGCATTGATTGAAGAGACAAAATTTCTGTCATTCCCATAATTTTCTTTTGTCAACGCTGGTGAAATTATGTTAGAAAAGGAATATGAATCAAAAAAATCATCTTCGTAATTCATTGACTGAATGTAAATCATCATTTTGTATAATGGTTCTTCGCTTTTGTCTGCTGCTTCATAAAAGGCAAAAAGTCTATCGCGGGCATTCTGCAAGCTGGGCTGATACTGTTCCCAAAGTTTTTGCCGCATTACATAAGCAAGACAGTACCAAGTCTTTTCTTCTTTGTTGTACCATGGAGCAGTAAACTCTAAAGATGAAAGAGCTAAGTCAACAGAAAGTGTAATATCTTGAGAATTCTCTTTTTCACTTGAAGTTACAAGCCTGCCTTTTTCATCGCTTGAAGTGGAAAATTTTGAAGAGCTTTTTATTTCTGACTGAACATTTGTTCGAATGAATTGGGCTACAGTATTGGCGGCAATATTTTTTGTGTCATTACTGCTTTTTTTGCCAGCAGCTTTTCCCAACTGAGCAATATAAACTTCATCTGGATAAAGGGAGCGCCAGTTTTCAACCCAGTCAGGCTTTTCAATATATGTTTTTTTTGCGAATAATAAAGGGGAAGACAAAAAGAAAAGAAAGAAGAGCATGAATATTTTTCTTTTAAATTTTTTATCACTTCTTAGACTCATGTTTATTGTTTTCACTACAAAGATCCGATTCGTAATTAAAGGTGATATCCTGCAATGTATGTACATATTCTGTGCCGGAAATACGATTCCACTGATTTTCTGTACCTGTAAATTTTATCCTTGTATAGAAGCGGTAATCTATTGGGAACTCCACGCGGCCAAATGCGTACCAACCGATAACTTGCAAAGTATTTGGCAGTATAAGTTCTGTATCTCTCGATTCTGGAAGGACAAAACCATAGTAACAACCCCAAGATCCGAACGTCCCATCTGGGATTTCAGCCAAATTCGTTTCTGAAAAATCTATCACTTTTGCAACATTAATCAATGGATATAGTCTAGAAATATCAGTGCCAAATGATCCACTGCCCCTCGGATTGGATTCATAAATATACCCGCCAATTCTTAGAATTCTATTATTAATGGAACTTCCGCTTTGTACTATGTCTACCAATTCACCATAAGATTTTACGTCTTCAGGTACAGGTATAATTGACACGCTTCTTCCACCAGTCTGCGTTACTGTAATATAAAATTTTTCCGAATCTACATCCGAAACAGGAATATCCGATAATACTATGTCTGATAAGTTATACTTAAATTGTCCTTTTGGTTCTTTGTTTTCGCTGCTCATCACCCTGCAGCTACCAGGAAGCCTGTAACTAACTTCAAAATAAAAATTTCTTTCTGCTATCTTTTTTTTGTTAGCATTAAAAACTGAAAGCGCAAAATCAAATTTTTCAGTTTCATTATCACTCTCTTTTCTGGAATCTATCCAGCCACCATGCTTAAAATACAACTTGGAATTGCCAACCATATTGTCTGGAGTCTTTTCCCTGTAAGAGCTCGCTTTGTAGAACCAATTATCTGATGAAAAATCTGCTCCGTAACTGTAAGGAAAGCCTATGATTTTACTTCCCCAGTTTTTGCTTTCAGGAATCTTTGACAGCGCAGTTTTTAGCTTCAAAATAAGCTGCTCATTTTCACCACCGTTGTCAGTTTGTTTTAAATATGGCGCGCCTACTTTTAGGCTCATTGTATTGTTTTCATAATCAGCTTCCGTAAGTTCTGCGGCCCTAATGTTTGTAAAATACATGAGGCGGAATTCCGGCGCATTTTCTGCAATCATCTGGGCTGCCTCAGAAAGGAGTTTTTCCCAGTCGTTTCGGAGTTTTATCAGATTCTTTGCCTGCGCTCCAAAATTTCCACCTGAAACAGTTGCGGCCATATTTGCAATCCGCTTATTTGCTTCATCAAGATTTCTGTTGTTTTTCCTGGCCTGAATATAATATGTCAGCGCCTCGATGTTTGCGCCATTTTTTTCTGCAACAATACCTTTTGCAACGCTTGTTTGGGCAGCAATTTCGGCTGACTGTGCGGGAGAACCGTTTTCCTGCATTTTCTGCTTTAGTTCAGAAAGCTGATTTTCAGAAATTCCTATTCCTTGAAGTAGTTCATAAGATGCTGTATGAATGGCAGTTCCAGTGTTCAAACTTTGCCGACTAACATTCGCATTTGAATAGACCTTTCCCACGCTCTGACTTGTCTTTACATTGATTATCTTGCAGTCAAGGGAATACTGTTCCCCTTTGCCTAAAATGTTCATTATGACACTGTAATCAGCTGCTAAAAGCTGGGCATATTCAATGCTTACGCTGTCATTGCTTGCCTCTGCAAATATTTCCATTCTTTCCTGTTCGGCAGCTAAAGCGCTTGCGGCAGTTCTGTCTATGACCATATAGCCAGAATAATTCTGCAAATCTGCGGAAAGCTGTCCCTGAGCAAAAAGAGGAATCCATTTTTCATCTTCCTTCAAATTTTGCGCAAGAGGCGGAGCAACGGTCAGTTTGCTTTCCTTCGGTATTGTCTGAGCAGACACAAGGAATACAGCCACAAAATACAAAAAAAAGTGAGGAAAGATTTTTTTTGTCATTTTACATTCCCATCAGCATTGCAATAGGATCGTTCATTGCAGGTCCTGTCGGATTTTGATTCGGATTGTTTCCAGAAATATTTGGATTGCTTCCGAACTGTCCGGCTACTCCTGCGGCGGCGCCAGACTGAGCAACTGCCTGATTTGCATTAGACTGGGCATTTGCTTGAGCCATAGAAACATTTGCCCTATCACGGCTTTCTAACTGCTGGGTATTTCCCTGAATCTGCTGCTGGTTTGTGTCTATATTTCGATTATCAAGCTGATTCTGATATGACTGCTGTAAAGTCTGCTGATTGTAAAGGTTTGTAGCATTGCGGTTAGCTAAATCATTTTGATTGCGCTGATTTGCTTCTGCCATCTGCTGGGTATGGTTAAGACTGTCAAGCTGCTGGTCAACAAAGGCCTGCTGAATTCCCATCTGCTGGGCTTCCCATGCAAGCCGTTGCTTCTGCTGCTCTTCATCCATTTTCTGCTGAAATTCTGCAGAACGCCTATATTGCTCATCCATGGCCTGCAAACCGCGTTGCGCTATCATCGTAGCCTCTTCTTTTGTAAAGCCACCTTCCCGGACAATTTTCTGCAATGCAAGTGTGAGCTGAGTGTTATATGCATTCATGTCCATTGAATAGAAAGCATAAACATACCATACATGCTGCTTGCTTGTAACAGGCTTTCCTTTTTTATTCCGGCCTGTAACAACTTCCTTTTCAACCTCATACCAATGATAGCCTTCAAATTCAATGCCAGTCACTGTATTTATGGAAGAAAGAGCTATGTTCTGAATATTACTCTTTGCGCCGTTACTTAAATCGGAAGCGATTGCGCTGTTAATTGTAGTTGAAATTGTCTGTCCTAAAGCCATAAACTGCTGCGCGCGCGCGGCAACAAGCCCGTCTTCCCAACCAATATAAGATTCAACTCCCACAGGAACAAGCCACTGCCGATTAATCTTTGAATTTAGGCCAAATTCCTGACAATATGCCAGGGCATTTCCCCTTCTCATTGTTCTAAGCCAGGCAGGAATTTCTTCCTCGCCTTCAAGCCTTCCATTCCAGTCAATCCGTTTTTCTGCCGCAAATACATTTGTAGAAAAAACAACAGATAATAAAACTAAAAACGAAACAACAAAATTTCTTCTTTTCATAATTATAAACTCCTTGTAAAATCCTTATTTCTTTCCGAACAGACCGCCAAAGGCTTTTTTGAAAGCGTCTTTTGTTTCATTAATGGTATTCTGAATGTTGTCATTTTCTTTTAAAGAACTAACGGCACTGCCAAGCTTAGAGCCTAAAATTCCTCCGATTTTTTCAACAGTGGCAACCGTACTTTTTGTAGTAGTATGGGTAGTTTCTGTTTTAACTTTTACCTTATCTTTGTTGAGATCTTCTTTTTTCTTAAATTTATCAGGAAGTGTAACAGATGTGTATGAAAATGCAGATTCTGCAATTCTTTCCAGGTTTTCTGGGAATGCTATAGAATTAAGTTTTTTACAACCACCAAATGCACTGTTTTCTATGGATTTTAATGTACTGGGAAGAGAAACCGTTTCTAATGCCTTGCAAGCCAAGAATAAATCTTCCCCTATTTTTTCTATTCCTTCTGCAATAGTTACAGATTTTAGAGATTCACAATATGAAAATGCACCGTCTATGCGCTTACCAAAAAAATCACCTTCAATTTTGTATTCATAAGTTTTAAAAGTTTTTATATTTGCGGGAATTGTTATTTCTGTAACACCTGTATTCTTAAAAGCCCCTCCTTCCAATTCTTCCACCTGATTTAAAATATGTTGAACAGAAACAAGCGATTTACAATTCTCAAAAGCCCATATTCCTATCTTCTTTAATGTTGATGGAATTTGAATTTCTGAAAGAGATTTACATTCTTGGAACATTTCCTTAGGAATTTCTGTCATACCCTCAGGGAGTTTAACCTCTTTTAAAGAGACATCTTTATAAAATATAGCGCTATGGTATTTTTTAATACTTTCTGGAAGTGATACAGATTGTAAGTTTTTGCACTCAGCAAAAGCGGCTACACCAATCTCTTCAACCCCGTCCGGAATCTCAATTGTTTCAAGCCCTGTACCATAGAGCGCCCATTTTCCAATTATTTTTAAACTCTTAGGAAATTTAATTTCCCTGAGAGATGAACAAAATCCAAACGCATTTTCTTCTAGTTCTTCAAGGCTTTCTGGGAGTGTAACAGATTTTAATTCAGCGCAATCTTTACATGCTTCTTTTGCAATTTCTATAACACCATCCAGAACATTAAGGCGACGGACAGTCTTATCAACTTCTAGAAGAGTAGTTTTATCTTGTGAATAATAAGCGCCGTCAATATTTACACATTTGGCCAAAAAAGCCTGATGTTCTTCCTCTTTTCTTTTCTTCTCCGCTTGTTTTTGTTGCTGCTCAAGCATTGCTTGCTGTTGCTCAAGCATCCGCGCTTCACGTTCTCTTGATGCAGCCTCTAGACTTCTTCTTTCCCTTCGCTCCAGATAACGTCGTTGACATTCTTTGGAACAAAAATGCACGATTCCACAAACCCCTTCATTACGATTATCAACTTCTATCTCATACCTTGCTGCCTGATCATGTGTTATGAATGATGTGCAAAAATCACAAACATACATACCGCCATTTAGTCCCATACCTTGTCTCCTAATTTAGTCTAATTTTATTTTCTATAAGTTATTGGATTGTAAAATTGGTTTACATCATTCCATAGTTTTACAAGCGAATTTATTATACTTCCCTACAAGTAATTCTTATTATGAATAGATGTAAAATAACTTATGATTTTACTGCGCAAAACTTATGAAAAAATCATAAGTTTTTTATGAACGAGTGAAGAATTTTTACGGATTGTATTCCCGAAAAGTTGTAGGGAACTTTTACTCCCCGTATTTTTCGATTATTTCCTGAACGTTTTTGCAGCCGGTCTTTTCGTAAATGCGGGTAAAATAATTGTCTACCGAGCGTTCAACGATGTTCATTTCTTTTGCAATTTGTGAGCGGCTCTTGCGCTCAATCAGTTTTTTAAAAACTACCTGTTCCTGCCGGGTAAGACCGTCAAAGATTGTGCGGTAGGTAAAAAGCGGAGAAACAAGCGTCTGCTGAACATAGGTCTCTCCGCCAAGAACTGTTTCAATGGCCGCAAAAAGTTCAGTCTCTGGAGCGGACTTTAACACAAAGCCGTCCGCGCCGCCTTCAAGCGCAAGCGACACAATCCCGGGCTTTGCATACATGGAATAGACAATCACTTTTACGGAATGCAGCTTTGCCTTTACTTCGCGCAAAATGTCAAGGCCGCTCTCGTCTCCTAAAAACAAGTCGAGAATAAGGATGTCGGGAAGCCTTTTTTCCTTTGAAAGCTCGGTTAATTTTTCAAGGCTCTCTGATTTTGAAAACGCATAGCCGATGCAGGAATATTTGCTGCGCTCGCAAATGAGCTCGCGTATTCCCCGGTTTGTAAGAGTGTGGTCTTCCACTACAAAAAATGTTGTTTCGCTTTCCATAATTTATTTTTCCCGTTTAAAAATTCTTATTTGAGTTCCTTCGCCAGGAGCGGACGAAACCGAAAAATCCGCGCCGATAAGCTGGCACCTTTTTTCCATTCCAACAAGTCCAAAGCGCTTTGCGCCGCCGAGCCTTGAGATATTTGAAAAGCCTCCATACAGTTCCGCCTCGCTGTCAAAGCCCACGCCGTCGTCGCTTATAAAAATATAAAGGCCTTTTTCTTCATTTTCGCTGGCATTGCGAATCAAAATTACCGCTTCTTCGGCCTTTGAATGTTTTATGACATTTGTAAAAGATTCCTGCGCGATGCGGTAAATGTTTAGAATGTCATTTTCATCCAAAAAAGAAGTGTCTGTGTCGTCCGGCATTGAAAGGCGGAATTTTACGCTGCAAGTCTGGGACATTGAAGCGCAAAGATTTACAAGATTTGCCTTTAAGTCTTTTTTAGTAATGTCGGCCGGCGAAAGATTGTAGCTTATGAGCCGAACCTGGGATAAAGACTTTTCAAGAATTCCCGCAGCCTCTGCTATATTTGAAGCCGCGTCGCTTTTTTCCAAAAGGTTCCGGCAATAACGCAAGTCCTGAGCGATAGTGTCGTGCAGCTCCCGCGCGATTCTTGCCCGCTCTTCTTCCTGACCGCGAATCGTATAAACAAGATATTCGTTAGAATCTTTTAAGCTTTTCTTTGACTTAAAAAAGCGGATTAAAAGCAGAACGCTTACAAAAATCATCACAAAAAACAAAATGTCAAAGACGATAAAAATGTAATGTAATTTTCTATGATGCGTTCAAGTTCTTCAACAGTTTGAGTGTGGCCCATAATCATCTTCTCTCAATAAATCGCTCGCAAAGGCGGTAAACTCCATAACCGGCAAAAGTCGCAATAAGGCGGTCTGCAAAGGAAATTGGAATTTGAGCCAGGATGCATGAAACAAGCAGACTAAAGCGATGGTTGACAAAAGACTCCGTAAAGCTTTTAATTGGGTTCATCATGTCGGGAACGTCATAGTAAATGTAATGAAAGTAATCTATGATTCCGCTGGAAATTATTGTGCAGAACGAAGAAATCAAAGCGATGAGGACAAGATACAAAATTGTAACCACCGGCGAGATTTTAAATTCGGCTTTTCGGCGCGAAATAATCCATGTTGAAAACACAATCAGAATTCCGCAGATTGTATAAAAAAAGATAAATGGGTCTGCAACTCCCTTCTGCAAAACCCAGATTAGCGAATTGATAAGATTATATCCGACAGAAACGCAAAGGCCCGGCACAAGTCCGCAGTAAAAGACAACCGCCACCGTAAAAATCGTGTCAAAGAAAAGCGGAATTTTTAAGGTGTGATAAAAAACATCCGCCGCAAGAAAATTTAAAATTTCTGCGATAATACAAATAATAAGTATTCTAAGAGGCTTAGGCATATTATAGAGTATATCATAGAAATTGAATTTTGCGCGGAAAATCATTTTTGCCGAATTATTGCTTTCTGGTAAAGTATCCGGGGTTGCTTGGACCTCCGTCTATGCAGGCATAGGTTTTGTCTTGAGGATTTGAACCCAAGGGAAACTGCGCAAACAAACCGCCGCCAGCGGCAAAGCCCTCATACCGAGGAACCTGTGAATCTTCCTCTGCAAAAATGAAGAAAGCAATAAAGACAAGCAAAATAAAAAAAAGCAAACGTTTCATAAAAAAATCTTTTCCTTCGTATATATTAGTGAAGTTAAAGATTTTATATAGAGTTTGCCGTCATAAAAACTTATGAGAAATTACATAATTACTTGTGATAAATTCACATATTTTTGCAATAGATTACGCTTGCTTTTTATTTATATTCTCCCTGAATCCCTTCATCCCTTTTTCCAGGAGCGTCGTCGCAAGCTCAATCATTTCTTCCATTGGAATCTTTCTGCCGTCGGCAACCCACTGGCGGTAAAGCAGAACAACGCAGTTGTTGAAAGTCAAAAGGATGTTGCGCACGCTCTGGTCCAAACCTTTTAGAGGACGAGATTCCGCAGCCTGCCTTGTAACCCGGTTCTGCATTCTTTCGCGGATATAATCAAAACGGCTGTCGCAGGTCACACGCTTGAAAAAATCAT
>ODAI010436608.1_pt1 | contig 12019 bp, 13 predicted proteins | sample 1539321 | NCBI WGS metagenome assembly ODAI01 (sample SAMN02144231, study PRJEB22623) | gut metagenome | biome: sheep rumen | host: Ovis aries | place: New Zealand
AAACATCTTAAAAGAAGGGTTAAAACTTCTTACGTTATAAAAGAAATTATATAGGGTTGGGACGACCCAAATTTACGCCGGTGGAGACTGAGGATACGAAGTCGATGAAACTGGAAGCCCATTAACTTTAGATAATGGGTAGTTCACCCTTTAAATACAAAAAATAATGTAAAAAAAGTATAATTTTTGTTAAATGCCTCACAATAGTTATTAGGAGGGATTATAATGAAAAAAATATTATTTGTTGCTTTATCAGTGTTTATATTAACTGGCTGCGGAAATATGAATAATACTCCAACGAAGAAGGTTGAGGCTCTTTTAAGTAAGTATCAATCTAATGATAGCGAGGTTATGAACGATTTGGATAATGTTCTTCTTACGGATTCAAATTTTACTGATGATGAGAGAAGTGATTATAAAGAGTTTATGAAAAAACACTATCAGGATATGACTTATAAGGTTAAAAATGAGAGTATTGACGGAGATTCTGCAACTGTTGAAGTTGAGGTCACTGTTAGAAATTATTCTAATGCAGTTAACGAAGCAAATGACTATAGGCTTAATAATTCATCAGAGTTTGACGAAGATAATACTTTTGCTAAATACAGACTTGGTAAACTTAAAGATGTAACTGATACTGAGACTTATACAATTGTTTTTAGTTTAACTAAGAATAATGATGAGTGGCAGGTTAATCCACTTTCTTCAGATGATGAGAGTAAGTTAAATGGTCTTTATGGAGTTGCTGATATTACTATGCCTGAGTCTAGTAGTTCTACTGATAGTAATACTACTACAGATACAACTGATACAGAGACCGATAATAACAATCAAAATACTACTAGTGATAATATGCCAAATAATTCTGATAATGGAAATGAGTAAAATCATTTCTTTTTTTATATTTTTTTTCATATACTTTTTTAGGTGAATACTATGAAAAAGTTATTTTTTTTATTCTTGATTCTAATACCTTTTAATGTTAATGCTTTTGGTACTTCAGCTAAATCTGCTATTTTAATGGATATGGATTCTAAAAGAATACTTTATGGAAAAGATATTAATTATACACAAAGTGTAGCTTCTATTTCTAAGATAATGACTGCTATTAGTGTTATAGAAAATACTGATATTGATAAAGAGATAGTAGTAGGTGATGAAGTGCTTAAATCTTATGGATCTGGAATTTATGTTAAAAAAGGTGAGAGGCTTAAAATAAAAGATTTACTTTATGGACTTATGATGAGAAGTGGTAATGATGCTGCTTTAGTTTTAGCTTATAATACTTCTGGTAGTTTGGAAAAATTTGTAGATTTAATGAATAAAAATGCGATTAAAATAGGAATGAAAAATACGGTTTTTAAAAATCCATCTGGTCTTGATCAGGAGGATGGAGGTAATATTTCATCTAGTTATGATATGGCTTTACTTATGAGTTATGCGATGAAGAATAAGGATTTTAGGAAAATTGTCAGCAAAAAGAAATATTTTTTAAAAACAAATATGAATGTTTATAAGTGGACTAATAAGCATAAGCTTTTATATTCTTATAAGTATATGACTGGTGGCAAGACTGGTTTTACTAAAATAGCTAAAAGAACTTTGGTTTCTACAGCTTCTAAAGATGGACTTAATTTAGTTGCTGTTACTATAAACGATGGAAATGATTTTAAGGATCATGTTAATTTATTTGAAGAAGCTTTTAGTAAATATAATAATTATTTACTTATTAAAAAGGGTGAAATAGTTATTCCTGGGGAAGACTTTTATAATAAGAGATTTTATATTAAAAATAATGTTAGTTATCCATTAAATATCGATGAAAAGGGTATTATAAAGATGAAGTATGAGCTTAAAAAACTTAGAAAGTATAGAAATAACAGTAAGGTAGGGGTTGTTAAGGTTTATTTAGGTGATGAGGTAATAGATAAGGAAAATATTTATTTGAGGATGAAAAATGATAAATAAGCTTTGGTGTATACTTATATTTATTGGATCTTTTTTTCTTATTATAAATGGTAATGTTAATGTACTTAATAATCAGATTTTAAATAGTGGTAAGGTTGCACTTGAATTAATTATTCAAATTTTTCCTTTGATGAGTTTATGGCTTGGTATGATGAGGATTGCTAAAGATAGTGGTCTTTTATCTAAGATGTCTAAATTATTAGAACCTATTTTGATTAAAATATTTCCGAATATTCCTAAGGGACATGAGGCTTTTGGATATATATCATCTAATATAATTGCGAATTTATTTGGCCTTGGTAATGCCGCTACTCCTTTTGGAATAAAGGCAATGGAGAGTATGCAAAGTTTAAATAAAAATAAGGATACTGCAAGTGATAGTATGATTACTTTTTTGATTATCAATGCATGTGGTATGACTTTGGTTCCAACTACTATTATTTCTCTTAGAATGTTATATAAAAGCATTAATCCTACTATTATTGTTTTACCTTGTATGTTAGTTAGTTTTCTTTCTATAATATTTGGTTTAATAATAAACAAGGTGATTTTTAAATGATAATTCCTTTTATAGTTTTGTTTGTTATTATTTATGCTTTTTTTAAAAAGGTTGATGTTTTTGATAGTTTTTTGGATGGCTCTAAAGAAGGATTAATAATAATTAAGAAGATGTTTCCTTCGATGCTCGGTATGATTTTAGCTATTAATATATTTACGAGTAGTGGGGCTATTAATTATTTGTTTTCTTTTTTAAAACCTATTTTTTCTTTATTTAATGTCCCTTTTGAAGTTTTACCAATTGCTCTTTTAAGACCTATATCAGGTAGTTTTGGGTTGGGACTTTTAAATGATATTTTTAAGAGTTATGGCCCTGATAGTTTTATTGGTATTTTATCTTCTGTGATTCAAGGGTCTAGTGATACGACTATTTATATAATTACTTTATATTTTGGGGTGATAGGGATTAAAAAAATAAGGCATTCTCTGTTGGTAGGACTCTTATGTGATTTATTTATGGTTATTTGTTCGATTATAATTTTGACTTTATTTTATTCATAAAGTATAATTTATGTGGTGGTTTTTATGGAAAGACTTCAAAAAATAATAGCAAATTCTGGTTTTTGTTCTAGAAGAAAAGCAGAAGAGTATATTAAAGATGGCAAGGTTTTAGTAAATGGTGAAGTTATTACTAGTTTAGGAAGTAAAGCTAGTTATAGTGATCAAATAAGTGTATGCGGGCATAATTTAAAAAAGGAAGAAAATGAGTATATTTTACTTTATAAACCTAGAGGTGTTGTTACAACTACTGATGATGATAAGGGTAGGAAAACTGTTTTAGATTTAGTTGAAACTAGTAACAGACTTTATCCTGTTGGAAGGCTTGACTTTGATACTAGTGGGGTACTTCTTTTAACTAATGATGGAGAACTTACTAATCTTTTGATTCATCCTAGAAGTAATATTGAAAAGGTATATGTTGCTAAAATAGAAGGAATAGTTGATAAGGAAAAAATAAAAAAATTATGTTCGGGAGTTATTATTGATGGTAAGAAAACTTCTAAGGCTAAGGCTAGGATTAAAAAAATAGATAAGAAGAAGAATACTTCAATAGTCGAGCTTTCAATACATGAGGGAAGAAATCATCAGGTTAAGAAAATGTTTGAAGCTATCGGTTATAAGGTTATAAAACTTAAAAGGGAAGTTTTTGCAGGGCTTACTTTAGATGGACTTACTTCTTCTAAATATAGGCATTTATCTATTAAAGAAGTTAAGACTTTATATGCTTTGGCTAGAAAGTAGTTATTATGGAAAAATTATATGATTATATAGCTAGTAAATACGATTCTTCTCTTATTCATAAAATATATGGAATTTCTTTGAGAAAACTGTTAGATTATGGGGTAGATTACCATTATATTGATGATATTTATGTTTTGAAAATGTTTCATGATATATATTTAGATGTTAAGGATAAATTTGCAGATTTTTATTTGGAAGATATTAAAAATGTCAGTGATAAGTATTTGTTTTTAATAGATAGAATTAGTGAGTATAATAAATTTGGTAATTATAATAGAAGTAATTTTACTGTTACTCATAATACTTATGTAGATACTGAATGTATTAATTATGTCAGGAAAAATTCCGAGATGTTTTCTTTAAATGAAATGTTTAGTTTAGAAAATGATAGATCTTGGTTTTGCGGAGTTTGTTTGATTTCTAAAGTTCAAACAGTATGCATTTATAACGATGATACATTTGGTTATATGGGCTCTGGTTATCATAATGATAGTTTTCATGAAATTATGAAATCGATTTATAATGAAAGATTTATAGGTGAAGCAGGAGAAAAGTATGATAATGACGGGCAGGATATAAAGGTTAGTTTTTCAAATAAATTAGAGGTTAAAGGTAGAAAACCTATAAGGATAATTAAAGTATTTGTAGATATTCCGGTTCCTATAAATACTAGTCAGTTAGAATCTTTAAAAATATTAAATGATGAAATTAAAAAATATGAAAAGATAGATGGAATAAAAATGGAAGTTAGCACTTCTATAATTAATTATTTTGATAAGGATTTTTATTTGGAATTTGATAATTACAATAATTTAGATGAAGTTATTAAATGGACGGTTATTTCTGACAGTTATAAACTTTTTTATGAAGATAAAAATATAGTTGGTTTTATAAACGGGGAAAATCATTTTAATGATGGCATTAAAAATAATAGAAAACAAAAATAACAGTGGATTATTCTTCCACTGTTATTGCTTCTGTAGGGCAGCCTTCTGCAGCTGTTTTAACATCGTCATTTATATTGTTATTTACTGCTTTTGCTAGTCCATCGTCATCAAATTCGAATGTGTCTGGAGCTATGGCTGTACATGCCCCACATCCTATACATTTATCTTTATCTACTTTTACTTTTGCCATTTTTGTTCCTCCTTTAATAATTATAAATAATTAATTTATAAAAAGCAAGGTTGGTCTTTTAAAAAATAATAAAATATGGTATTATTATAATAAGAGGTGGCTTTTATGGCGTCAAGAATGGATAGATATAAAAAAAATGAGTCTAATAGTTCTAGGTCTAGTAGAAATAAAAATTTATATAATACTATGTATTCTTTTGATAGATATAGTAACATTGAAGGCGTTGCTTCTATGGATAATGCTAATGAGGTCGATATTTCTAAGGTAAAGGAGATGCTTCAAGCAAGAGAAAATTATCAAAGGGAAAGGCAGTATAGGAGACTTTCTAAAGAGGTCGATGATGATATTTCTATAAGTAAAAAAAGATATGAAGAAGATACTAATAGAAGTTATGATGTAAATGATGTCTTAAAAAGTGCTAGAGAAAAAAAGGAACCTGATAATAAGGAGAGGGTTTTAAATAATACTAATTATGATATTTTAAAGAAACTTAATTTAAAATCTGAAGGTGTTAAGGATGATTTAAAACAGGAATCTGATCTAAAAGAATTAATTGAGACTATTGCTAATACTAGCATGCTTAATAAGAACGAAGATATTAATATGTTTAATGATTTGGTTTCTGACGATACTAAGGTAGGCGACGTTAAAGATATAACTGAATTTATCGATAATAAAGAAAAAACTATGGATGATTCTTTTTTCACTCATAGTGTTAAAATTAAAAAAGCTGATTTTGTTGGCTCGGCTAAAAAAGGTGGAGGTTTGAAGAAATTTTTTATATTTTTGTTTGTACTTTTTATTTTAGCTGGTATTGTTTGTTTTGTTCTTTATTATTTAGGGATTTTAAAAGTGTAAGTAATGGCAAGAATATACATATGAAGTAGATAATATATAAAAGGTATGTATTAAAAAATTTTTCTCCTTCTTCATGTGAGATAAATATAGTATTACTTGTAATTATAGTAAATATGCAAATAAATATGATTATATATTTATTTGTTTTTTGTTTTGTTTTAAATGTTTTTGATATTATTTTTCTTGCATAATACATAATTATAATTATTAAAATAAAATCTGAAAATATTGCTTCTAGTGATAGTATGCTTTCTATTCTATCTAGGGCTCCTAATATGTTCACTCTTTTTAGTATTTGGAATGCTGGGTATTCATAAAGTAGGGTTAAGTCTATTCCAAATACGCATATGGTTGTAGTTATAATACTAAGCATGTTTGTGCATGAAGTTATATAAGTTATTAAGTTGATTTTTGAAGAGTAGTTTTTGATTTCTTTTTTTGAAATAATAGTTAGAAAAAATAATTTAGCTATATTATATCCTACAAAAATAAAGGAGCATGAGAATACTTTAGAAAATTTGTTTTCTAGTATTGGTTTAATTCCATTTATATCTATGTTTCCAGTAAGGCCTGTCATTATAACGATATTAAATATTATGTTTATGTAAAAAAGTATTAAACTTATTTTTCCTATTATGTGAATATTTTTAGTACTTGCGTATCCTATGGGGATTATCAGGGCTAGGCTTATTATCCATGGGCTTGTTTTGGATAAAAATAGGGCGTTTGTAAATTTGATTAACATCCAAAATAGGCAAAAAGATGCGATAAGGCAGCCTACAAATAATATAATATTGATAAGGCTGTTTTTGTATATTTTTTCGTTTAGGGTAATTAGGGTATCATTTGGAAATTTTTGTTTTAATAATTCATATATTGAAAACGGAATTAATCCTAATACTGATGCGATGATAATACTTATCCAGGAGTCTTGTTTTATTTGATTTATTAGGGTAGTGAATGTTAGCTCTATAAAACATGATCTAAGTATAAACCATATTAAGGTATTATATTCTAATGAGCTTATTTTTTTCATTTGCTATCCTCCTCTAAGGTTTTAGTAAGTGAGCCTGTTGATACTATTTTATTATTTGTATGAATGGTTATTTTTAGGTCTTTAAAGTATTTATCGTTCCATTTATTTTTTATTTTTTTCCATCTTTTAGGGTAGTTTTTATAAATCATATTCCCAAATCCAAAGATGTCGCTTTTATAATCTTCTTTTATTTTTTTTATCGTTTTTTCTATGTCTTTTTTTAGGTTTTTATTCCATTTTCTTTCTAGTTTTTTAATATTATTTATGTTATTTAAATTAATTTTTCCATCTATTTCATATATAGTTCCGGTTCCTTTTATATATATATCTAGGCTATTTGGATTATTTAATTTAGTTTTGGTTTTTATGTTATTTGAATATATATTTACATTGTTATCTTTGTATTTAATATTGTATATTAATTCTTTGGCTTCATTATTTATTATGTGAATCATTTCTGATTCTTTTTTAGTAGTGGTTTTAATTAGCTTATCTTCTTTATATATAGCTAGGTTTCCTAAGCTTAAATATGTGTTTGGCTCTGCAGTTTCTAAGTTTTCTTGTTTGGCTCCTTTTTTAGGGCTACCGTTTATGTTTATCGTCGGCATTATTGGTTCGTATCCTGTTTCTATTATTCTTCCAATGAAATTACTATATGATGCAGTGTCACCAATCGATCTTGAATTTTTATTTGACTCTATCAGTGTGGCAATGGACTGAGATGGAAACGATTCTAATGGAGATATTATTTTAAGTACATCACTTGCTTTATTTTTGTTTACTCCTACTAGGTAGAATCTATTTCTAGTTTTGGGATTTCTTATTAACCAGTCGGCTACTTTTAGGAAGCCTTCTTTTCCTATTTCTTCTGATATTACAACGACGTTTATATGAGAAAAGTATAACTCTTTTGGAGTTTTTTTGTCTATCTCTTTTATAGCTTCGGATACTGTTTTTCCTTTAGCTTTATATACGGTTGTTTTGGCTTCTCCTTCTTTTGATGATGTATCATTTTTAGGGGAGTTTGCGATTAAAAGGGTTACTTCGTATTTATCTTTATTTTTATCTATTGCGGCTGCGGTAACAAGTGATAGTTTATTTAGCTCGGCGTAGTCATTACACCCACATAGGGTTAAACATATAAGGATTATGATTATTTTTTTCATTTATTTTCTCCTTGTTTTGTTTGGTTTTTAGTACTTATGTATTTAGGCCTTTTAAATATGTTTTTATTTGAAAATTTAACTATCATATCTTTGTTAGCTTCTACTTCTAGTGGGGCGAGTGGTGATAGGAAGCTTGTTTCTAGGTTTTCTAAGGATGCTATTTTGGTAATTAGTATTAGGCACATAGATATTATTCCAATAGCTCCGAGAAGACTTGATGCGATTATAAATAAGAATCTCCAAAATCTTATTCCGTTTATAAAGTCTGTATCTTGAAATATTAAACTAGATATAGAGGTAATCGCTACTATGATAATGGTTATAGGGGAGACTATGGATGCGTCTACGGCGGCTTGTCCTAAAACTAGGGCTCCAACTATGCTCATGGCGGTGGTCATGTTACTTGGACTTCTAATGTCACTTTCTCTTAATACTTCAAAGATTGTCATGAATAATATGATTTCGAAAAAAGTCGGAAATGGTACTCCTTCTCTTTGTACTGCTAGTGATATTAGCAATCTATCTGGTATGGTGTTTTGGTCATAAGTTGCGACTGCAATATATATGGCTGGTGTTAGTAGTGTTATTATTAGGGCGATAAATCTAAGTAATCTTGTAAAGGTAATATTTACTGATTTTTGGTTTTGGTCTTCTGGTGATTTTATATAGTCTAAAAATACTGTTGGCAGTATTAATATAAATGGAGAGTTTTCGACGAAGATTATTATTTTTCCATTTAAAAGTTCTTGACATGCTATATCTGGTCTTTCGCTACTTTTTATTTGTGGGAAAATTGATTTTTGTTTGGTTAGGTAATCTCTTAGATTTCCGCTATCTAAAATACCATCGATGTCTATTTTACTTAGTCTTTTTTTAATCTCATTTATTTTATTAATATCGGCAATATTATTCATATATGCGATTGTTATTCTAGTCATAGTTTTTCTTCCTATTTTCATTTCTTCAAACCATAGGTTTTCATCTTTTATTCTTTTTCTGATTAGTCCTAGGTTTTTGGAATGACTTTCTGTAAAACTATCTTTTGAGCCTCTTATAATTGGTTCGCTTGTAGCTTCTGTTATACCTCTATCTAGGTTTGCTCTTGTTTCCATTACTATAGCTTTTCTCGAATTATCTACTACTATAATTGTAAAGCCACTCGACAGGTAATATGGGAATTCTTCGAAGTTTTCTATGGTAAATAATTGGCTATTGAATAATTTGTTTTCTAATAATTTTAATAGGCTATTAAATATGTTTTTATCCTTTTCTATGTATACGATGCTTTTTATGATGAAATCGCTGATGGTACTTGTCATTGATGAACTTTCTAAAAATAGGCATCCTACTTTTGTTTTTTTTATGTTAATTATTCTAGTATTTAAATCTGTACTATTACCATATTTTTGTTTTATTTTTTTTATTATTTGTTTTATGTCTTTATCTATTTTTTCCATATTATACCTTCTTACTTTTTTTATTATGTACGTTATTTTTAAAGATATGTTATAATTTTGTATGTAATTTATTATGTGTTTTATATTTAGGTGGTGACGAAAATGAATGATGTAGTTTGTGAGAGACTTGACGATTTTGGAAGAGGTGTGTGTCATGTAGATGGTAAGGTTTTATTTGTTTCTGATTTGCTTCCTTTAGAGAAGGCTAGGGTAAGAATAGTTTCTGATAAGAAGAAATATATGATTGGGGAAGTTTTAAAATATTTAGAAAAATCTAGTGAAAGGGTTTTACCTAAATGTCCTTATAAAAACTGTGGATGTACGTTGATGAATTTAAGCTATGAAAGAACTTTAGATTATAAAAAAAATAGGGTGATTTCTTTACTCAAAAAATTTGCCTCTATTGATTTATCTTCTTTAGATATAGTATCTGATTATAATAATTTTGGATATAGGAATAAGGTTAGTTTAAAGGTTAGAGATGGTAAGCTTGGTTATTATAAAAGTGGAACAAATGATTTAATAGAAATAGATAAATGTCTTATTTTAAGTGATAGGATAAATGAAGTAATTGGAGTTTTGAAAAAAGAGGATTTAAGTAAGGTTTCTTCTATTGTAATTAAAGATATGGATGAGATTTTAATAGATATAGAAGGTGCTTTAGATATAAGTAATTTAAAGAAGTATGCTTCTTCTATTTATGTTAATGGTAAATGTGTTTTTGGTTTGAAAACGGTTAAGTCTTCTTTGATGGATTATAAATTTTTAGTTTCTAGTGATTCTTTTTTTCAGGTTAATAGTGGGGTAACTGAGATGCTGTATTCTAAGGTTTTGGAGTATGCAGGTAAGGGTGATAAATTAATCGACTTATATTGTGGTACTGGGACTATTGGAATAATTCTTTCCAAAAATTTTAAGGAAGTTATTGGGATTGAGAAAAATAAAAGTGCGGTAGAGTGTGCTTTAGAGAATAAAAGAATTAATAATATTCAAAATATTTCTTTTAAATGTGGGGATGCGAATAGGTTATGTAAGGGACTTTCTTCGGATGTGGTAGTTGTGGATCCTGCTAGGGCAGGCCTATCTAAATTAGGGGTTAAAAATATACTTGAGATTGGTCCTGAAAAAATAGTATATGTATCTTGTAATCCTGTAACTTTGGCGCGAGATTTAAAAGATTTTTCTTTGAAATATGATTTAAAAGATATTTGCTTATTTGATATATTTCCTTGGACTTATCATGTTGAAATTGTATGTCTTCTTGAGAGACGTTAAGATTTTATAAAATAAGGTGTAGTAATAAGCTTTAGTGTTTAAAAATAGACTGTTTTTGTAAGAAATGGCTTTTTTTGAGAAAAAAATGTATGGCACGGTGTATGTACATGATATTTAATTAGTATAAGGATGATATATAAAATTTTGTTTGAAATATTGATGCGCGAATAAATGTTTGGTATAATAAGTAATAAATATGATTTTTGTGAAATTTATTTATGTTAATATAATTTGACTATCAATTTAAATAAGAATGGAGATGCGTGCATGAATAATAATTTAATAAGTAGTGAAAACAATATAATTTTTTATGAGGATGGTAATAATACAAAAATTGAAGTAAGATTACAGGATGAAGATGTGTGGTTAAATGTGAATGAAATTGCTAATTTATTTAATGTTAGGAGACCTGCAATTACAAAACATATTAACAATATATATAATGATGCAGAATTAGATGAGAATATCACATGTTCCATTTTGGAACATGTGGGTAATAATGGAAAACAACATTATAAGACAAAGTATTATAATCTTGATATGATTATATCTATTGGTTTTAGAGTTAATTCTAAAATAGCAATTAAATTTAGATCATGGGCAAACAAACTTATAAAGGAATATATTGTTAAAGGATTTAATTTGAATGATGATAGATTTATTAAAGGAAACAGATTTGATAAGAAGTATTTTGATGAGTTACTTGAGAGAATTAAAACAATTAGAGTTAGTGAGAGAATGTCTTATCAAAAAATAACTGATTTATTTATAGCAACATCAATCGATTATAATCCTAAGTCAGACGAAGCGTATACTTTCTTTAAAATTGTTCAAAATAAAATGCACTATGCCATTACTGGCCACACTGCTGCTGAACTAATATATGAAAGAGCAAATTCAAATAAAGAACACATGGGTTTAACCAATTGGAAGAATTCTCCAGATGGACTTATTTATAAATATGATGTTTCTATTGCAAAAAATTATTTAAATGAAAATGAGTTAAAAAAGTTAAATAATTTAACAAATTTATTTTTAGATTATGCAGAGGATATGGCAGAAGAAGAAAAAATAATGACTATGCAAAGTTGGATTGATACAACCGATAAATTATTAAAATTTAGAGATAAGAAAATATTATTGAATTCTGGTAATATATCACATAAAGAAGCAAAAGAAAAAGCAGAAAGTGAGTATGAAAGATTTAGAATTAAACAAGATCAAGAATATATTTCTTCAATGGATGAGATGTAAAAAAAATATTTAGAAGGCGAAAAGTAATATGTTCGTTTAAGAAATACAAGGAAGGTTGAATGTCGGCG
>ODAI012420271.1_pt1 | contig 12019 bp, 8 predicted proteins | sample 1539321 | NCBI WGS metagenome assembly ODAI01 (sample SAMN02144231, study PRJEB22623) | gut metagenome | biome: sheep rumen | host: Ovis aries | place: New Zealand
GGAGATCCTGGACACGGTCCCCGTCCCCACCGAGACCTTCTGATTATGGAAATGAAGACCGCGGCAGGCTGCCCGCGCAGCGCTGAGACGGAGTCGGCAGCCCGCGGATCTGTGTGAAACTGTACCCGCGGCATCCGGCCATGGAAAGCCGGCCGCGGCGGAGGTGCGCTATGCTGATCCTATGGATCCCCCTCGGGATATTTCTCCTATACTGGCTCTGGCAGCGGATTTTTCTGGAAATCTGGGACAAGGGCCTTTCAGCTGTGCTCACCTTTAAGGAGCGGGCCGTGACCGAAGGGGAGACGGCGACCCTCATTTATGAGGTGACCAACCGAAAACGGTTGCCCCTCCCGGTGGTCCGCCTCCAGTTCGCCATGTCCTCCGGCCTGGTGGCCGAGGACAATCCCAACGCCTCCGTCTCTGACCGCACCAATGTCGTCGAATATTTCACCATGGGCGGCTACGAGGCCGTGACCCGTGAGCAGAACCTGACCGCCAAAAAGCGCGGCTACTACCAGATCCTGGGCACCAGCTTTGTCGTCCCCGGCCTTTTTGACCGGCGGGCGGGCTACAAGGACATCACCCAGTTCACGGACCTCTACGTCCAGCCCAAAATGCTCCCCGCGGACGCCATGGACGACGCCTGGGAGCAGATCCTGGGCGAGGTCATCGCCAGAAAGCGCCTCTACGAGGACGTCTTCACCTTCCGGGGCATCCGCGAGTACGCGCCCTCGGACCCCATGCGGTCCGTCAACTGGAAGGCCAGCGCCCGCGCGGGGCAGCTCATGGTCAACCTCCGGGAGCACACCTCCGGGCAGGAGATCCGGATCCTCCTCAATCTGGAGGAGCCGGCGGTCTACTACGACCCGGAAATACTGGAGTACAGCATCCGCCTGGCCTTCACCCTGGCCGGGCGCTGCATCGACGGGCGCATCCCAGTTGGCCTCATTTCCAACGGGCGCGACTGCATGACGGACCAGGAGATCCGCATCGCGGGCGGCGGCTCGCCGGAGCACCTGGGCACCATCGCCGAGGCCCTGACCCGGGTGGCCCTGGAGAAAGGCGCCGGTCCCTTCTTCGAACTCGTGGAAAATGAAGCCCTCACCGAGCGCGCGGAAAATGTCACCTACTGCCTCATTTCCTCCAGCCGCGACGGCCGTCTCATGAAGGCCGCCGGCCGCTTGGCCTCCGTACAGGGCGGCCTGCTCTGGCTCTGCCCCCTCATGGAGAGCATGCTGGACGTGGCGGTGCCGGAGAATATCCATTTCATCCGCATGGACTGGAGCCGGGCCTGGTGAGTGGCGGACAGTCGGGCATGCTGGATGACAGCTATCCCGCTTCTATGCCCAACGAATCTGATAAGAAACTGACGGATCCCCCTGCTTAGATAGTTGCCCGCAGGGAACCGATCTAATCGAGCCCATACCCATGTGGCCGGAGCCGAACCCCTATGGATTTCAGAGACGATCAGGAAAAAAAGTACATGCCGGAGGAGCCTGGCTTCCTCATCATCCGGGTCATGACCAACGCGGCCATCATGGCCTATTTCGTCGTGGCCGGGCGTCTCTTTTTTGAGCCCGTGACCGCCTCCGTGCTCGCATCAGCCCTCGCCATGGCCATATCGGCCGTCATTTTCGCCTGGGTCCAGCGGAATATCAAGGGAATTTTCCTCTACGGCCTGATCCACGCGGCGATCGTGGTCGCTCTGGCCATCACCCGGGCCGGCTTGTTTGATCTCATTTTCCGGATGGTCGTGATCGTCTGGGCCACCTTCATGGCCTGCCAAGCGCGGATCCACAAGTCATATATGGTCTACCCGGGGCCGGCTCTACTGGCCATTCCCGGCTCGGTCTTCGTGCCTGCCTACACCCTGGGCAACCGGCCGGTCCAGACCGTCTGCATCCTCATGGTCACCTACATCATGCTCTCCTGGCTTTTCTACCGGAACCTCAGCACCTTCGCCGGCACCATTCGCGAGGCCAGGGCCTTCACCAAGGTCCCCTTCAACCGGATGCGCCGGGTAAATGCGGGCATTCTGGCCGTATTTCTTACAGTGTCCGCCGTTCTGGCGGCCGTGACGGCTCTGATTGTGGACGGCGAGGCCGTCCTTGCCATGCTCCGTGACGGCCTGGCAACAGTCATGCGCTGGGTCCTCTTCGGACTTGCCTGGCTCCTCTCGCGTCTCCTCCGCGGCGGCGGTGAGGAAATGGTCCAGGAGGCGGAAGGAGGGGGCCAGCCGAACATGCCCTTCGCCGGCGATGCGGCGTCCAACCCCATCCTGGAGGTGCTTTACAGGATATTCGAAGTGGCTCTCTTCATCGCGGTGACCGTGGCCCTCTGCTACCTGGCCTACCGGCTCATCGTGGACTTCTACCACGACTTCCGCGCCGCCGACATGGAAAATAAGGACAAGCGCCGCTACATCCTCCCCGAGGAGCGCGAGCGCACCCGTCTGGAGAGAGAGGGGCGGCTCAGCCCGCTGGACTTCTCACCCGACGCCCGGATCCGCAGGATCTACATCCGCCTCATGAAGCGCCATCCCGAGGCCGAAAAGATCCGGCCGCACCTGACGCCCGCCGAGATTGAAGCGGCGGTGCTGGGGGAATGGCGGCTTGCGGAATACGCGGATCCCCTGGCCAGGGCCCACGCCTGCTACGAGCTGGCCCGCTACGCCCCCGAGCGCGTGACCATGGAGGACGTGCGGATCATGCGGGAGGCTGCCCGGGAAATCAGATGAAAGAAAATCCTGCCAGAAGGCGAGGTATCCTATGAAGAAAATCATCATAGCGGGGACGATTGCGGCCCTCCTCATGCTGGGAATAGCGGCAATCGTATTCAGAACGCGCCCGCTGGAAGACCGAAGTGAGTCGTTGGACGTCTGCGACAGGCACTATGTTCTCATCACCAACGGCGAGAACACCGAGTTCTGGGACCGCGTGTACCAGAGCGCGAAGGCGGAAGGGCTGGCCCACAACGTCTACGTCGAGATGTTCGGCAGCGGCCTGTCCATGGCCTACAGCCGGGATGAACTGCTCAAAATCGCCAGGCAGGCCTCCGTGGACGGTATCATTGTGGAAGCCGACGAGGATGCGACGACGGGGAAGCTGATCGATGAGATCGTAAATGAAGGCATCCCTGTGGTGACCGCCATGCGGGACTGCTACTCCAGCCTCAGGCAGAGCTTCGTGGGCGTCAACCACTATGACACCGGCGTCCTCTATGGGCAGAAAATAGCCTCGCTCCTGGATGGGAAGCAGGAGGCCAGGGTCCTGGTCATAGCCGAGGGCAAGGCTGGCGACGTCCATGAGAACCTGGTCCTGCTCGGCATCCGCGAGACGCTGGCCAAGGAAATGCCAAACTGCCATGTGCAGGTGGACAGCGACAGCATCTCCCGCACCAGCTCCTTCGCCGAGGAGGAGTATTTCAACACCCTCTTTATGGGGGAGGACCTGCCGGATATCCTGATCTGCCAGGACGCGGTCGGCACTATCTGCGCCTACCAGTCCGCCGTCGACCACAACCAGGTGGGCTCTGTGGACATCATCGGCTTCTATGACTCCGATACGATCCTCTCCGAGGTCCAAAAGGGCGTCCTCACAGCCACCCTCTCCATCGACGCGGAGCAGGCCGGCCGGGCCTGCGTCGACGCGTTGGAAGACTACTATGCCTACGGGTATACAAATGAATACAATGCGCTCAGCATGGCCCTCATCGATGAGGACCGGGCGGAAGAGCTGCTTACGGAGGAGGTGACGGAAGAATGAAAAAGCTTCGCTCCATGTCCCTCCAAAAGAAGATCACGAGCAACGTGGTCGGGGCTCTTCTGATTGTTCTGGCCGTCAACATCGTTATGATGCGGGTCTTAAGCAGCATCAATCTCAAGATCGAGGAGGTCTATACCGGCAACGTCAGGCTGAATGAGCTGGATGACACCCTGGGCTCCCTCGAGTCCAATCTTGAGACCTACGTGAGGACCAAGAGCTCGGACGCCATGGAATCCTATTTCCGTGACGAGCAGGCCCTGCGGGATCTCCTGGGCGGCCTCAACGGCCAGGCTGTCGACGACCCGGAGCTCATTGCGGAGAAGAATATCCGCAGCCTGTCGGAGACCTACCTGGACCTCACAGCCCAGATCATACAGGCAAAGCGCGGACGGAACGTCCAGAAATATGCGGAGCTGGCGGAGGAAGCCTCCGCCCTCGGCAACACCATCCACGTCTACATCGACAGCCTGAACAATGAGCGCTTCCAGGTCAACTCCGCGATCTTCGGCCAGCTGATCGGGAGATGGAGGGCCCAGGAGGGGACATTGCAGTTCGTTCTGCTCGCCGTTATGGTGGCCGCCCTCCTAGTGGTCATCTTCATGACGTCTCTGATCATCAAGCCGCTGAAGGACCTGGCCTCCGCCGCCAACGAGGTGGCGGCGGGCAACCTGGAGCAGGAGGCCCTGCCGGTCAGGACCCGGGATGAGATCGGCATCGTGACGGAGGCCTTCAACCAGATGCTGGAGAGCATCCGCCGGTACATCCGCCAGATCAGGGAGAATCTTCTGCGCGAGCAGGAGCTGCGTGAGCGGGAGCTGCTCATGGAAAGCCATCTCAAGGACGCCCGGCTCAAGTATCTCCAGGCCCAGATCGATCCCCATTTCCTCTTCAACACCCTGAACGCGGCTGCCCAGCTGGCCATGATGGAGGGCGCGGAGAAGACGGAGGAGCTGCTGGACAATACGGCGGCCTTTTTCCGCTACAATGTGCGCAGGAATGACAAGGACACCACACTTCGGGATGAGGTGGGGCTGGTCGACAACTTTATCTTTATCTCAAAGGTCCGTTTCGGGGACACCTTCGTGTTCGAAAAGAATATCGACGAGAGCGTGCTGAACATCCCGGTCCCCAGCATGATGCTGCAGCCCCTGATAGAGAATTCCTTCAAATACGGCATCAGGGACCTGGAGCGGCAGGGCCGCATAGAGCTGAGCGTGAGCCGCAGAGACGGCTGGGCAGAGATCAGCGTCTGGGACAACGGCAGCGGCATGACGGAGGAGCGCATCGCCGCCGTCCTTTCGGGACAGTGGGAGAGCGCTTCGGACGACAGGGACCTTCCGGTCTCCAACGGCGTCGGCATCTGGAACGTGATGGAGCGGCTCAGACTGTATTTTGACGGAAAATCCACATTTGAAATCAACAGCGACGGTCCGGGGACCGGAACGGAAATCCTGATCCGTATCCCCCTCGGCGCGGAGGAGGCGTAATGTATCGAATTCTGCTGGCAGATGATGAAAAAATCGTGGTGGATTCCCTTTCCATGATCATAAAGAGAGAGTATCCGGACCAGTTCGAGATCCGCACGGTGCGGACGGGCCGCAGCCTCATCGAGCAGGCCCTGGAATTCCATCCGGACGTCGCCATCGTGGACATCTACATGCCGGGCATCAACGGCATCGACGCCATCAGCGAGATCTCCCGGGAGGTCGGCGGCATCATCTTTATCATCATGACGGCCTACGACCGCTTTGACTACGCCAAGGAAGCGGTCAAGCTGGGCGTTTTGGAGTACATGAACAAGCCCTTCAACAGCAGGGACATTGTAGGGGTTCTGGACAAGGCCATCCACAGCATCGAGGAGAAGCGGGAGAAGAGGCGGGAGAACCTGAGAGTCAGGGAGAAAATGGAGCAGGTCACGCCCATCATCGAGAGTGGCTTCATTTTCACCATGCTCTTCTCCGGCGGCCATTCCCAGGAGGATTTGCAGAGCTTCAAGGACCTGCTGGAGATCGACACGGATTACGGCTGCATGCTGGCCATCACCGTCGGGCAGGATTCGGGCGGAGGGCAGCTGACCAACATCGTCGGCAGCGGCGTCCTTCTCCAGAAGAATTATTCCGACGTCCGGGAGAAGATCCTCCGGATCTGGCCAAAGGCCATCGTGGGCACGGTGATTTCCAACCTGATTCCGGTCTTTTTGCCCTGCAAGGAGAAGAAGCCCTCCTACGAGCAGCGCGTCGCCCTCATCAACGACGGCCGCCGGCTCAGCATTGGGATCCAGCAGGAGCGGGAGTGGTCCTGTCGGGTCGGAATCGGTTCGGTGGTGGAGCTGAAGGACAGTATCGTTTCCTATAATGAGGCACTGCGGGCGCTGACGAGCGCTGAAGGCAGGGTGGCCCACGTGGACGACCTCGCCCTCTACTGCCAGTACGACGAGGAGTATCCCATCGACCTGGAAAATGCCCTTTTCGATGCCCTGAAGAGCGGCAACCCGGAGAAATGCGAGGAGCTGGCCTCCCAGTTCTTCGACTGGATGCTGACCACCTACGGGCAGAAAAATATCAGCGTGAAGCTAAAGACCCTGGAGTTCGTGCTCTATGCCGAGTACATCGCCTACAATAATGGCGGAAATATTTATCATTTCAGCGACCGGGCCGAATATTTGCCCCTGGTCTACAACGCGGAGAACAACAGCGACCTCAAGGGCTGGTTCGTGGAGCACTTCGGAGCCGCCTGCCGCAACATGTCCTCCAGAAACAACTATGAGAACCAGATGATCGTGAAGGGGAGAGAGTTCATCCAGGACAATTATTCCCGGGACATCTCCCTGGACGACGTGGCCCGGTACCTGAACCTGAGCCCCTACTATTTCAGCAAGCTCTTCAAGGCCGAGACCGGCATCACCTTTATGGATTATCTGACCGACCTGCGCATGGCGAGGGCCCAGGAGCTCCTCAAGGACGAGAGCCTGAGCATCAAGGAGGTCTGCGCGGAGGTGGGCTACTCCGATCCCAACTATTTCAGCCGCTCCTTCAAAAAGAATGTGGGCGTCACCCCGACCGTGTACAGGGAGGGAAGGAAGAGTGAAGAATAAGAACAAAAAAGTCTTGTCAATCAGGAAAATGACAGCCGTTCTCCTGATTCTTGTGATGGTGTTTTCATTTTCAGGCTGCGAGGCCAGCCAGACGGAGAAGGTGGAGGAGAATCCCGACGCCATAGAGATCGGACTCTGCTTTGACTCCTTCGTCATCGAGCGGTGGCACCGGGAGAGGGACATTTTTGTGTCAGCGGCCCAGGAGCTGGGGGCCGATGTGAATGTCCAGAACGCCAACGGCGACGTCCTCCAGCAGATCAAGCAGATCAATTATCTGATCGAGAAGGGCGTCGACGTGATCGTGGTGGTCCATGTGGCGGACGACGAGCACACCATCGCGGGGGCCCTTGAGAAGGCCAAGGACGCCGGCATCCCGGTGATCGCCTACGACCGGCTGGTGCGGGACGCGGACGTGGACCTCTACATCTCCTTTGACAACGAGAAGGTGGGGCGGCTCATGGCGGAGCACATGATTTCCCACATCGGCGAGGGGGAGGTCGTGATGGTTGAAGGCCCACTGGCGGACTACAATGTCGTACAGGTGGAAAAGGGCTTCTCCGACGTCCTTGCGGAGCACGGAAATCCCCTCACCGTCGTGGAGACCCAGCACGCCGAGAACTGGCTGGCGGAGACAGGCCTCTACGTGACGTCTGAGTATCTCAATAACCACGAGGCGCCCGCCGGCATTATGTGCGGAAATGACAGCATTGCCGGGCAGGCCGTGAAGGCCCTGGCCGAGCGCCGGCTGGCCGGCAGCGTCTGCGTCGTCGGCCAGGACGCCGACCTGGACGCCTGCCAGCGGATCATGGAAGGCACCCAGTGCATGACGGTCTACAAGCCCGTGGAAAAGCTGGCCAGAAAGGCCGCCGAGATCGCCGTCGGCATGGCCAAAGGCCGGATGCCCGAGGACGTGACGGACACCATCGACAACGGGAAGATGGCGGTGCCCTACTGCAAGCTGGAGCCCATCGCGGTGACGAAGGACAACATGGACGAGGAGATCACCGGGAAGTACCACGAGGCGGCGGATATTTATTTGAATGTGGAGCAGGAGGAGTAAAGAGTAGGGAGAGAAACTGGGGATCAGGGACGGCTCCTTTTGCGGGAAACTGGGAATCAGGGACGGTTCCTTTTCCCACTTTTCATTAAATGAAAAGTGGGAAAAGGAACCGTCCCTGATTCCCAGTTTCCCCCTTTGCGTCCCAAAAAGTGGGAAAAGGAACCGTCCCTGATTCCAGTAAGGAGCCGTCCTTGACTCTCAGTTCCCCCTAAAAGCAATAGCAAATTTTTGCGGTAGGACCTCCTTTTCACAACAATTTTGTCCTGCCGCCCCTTTTTTTCAGTCCGAATAGTCCACCGAAATGTATAGCAAGGAGTTGAGAAAGTGCGATAAGAGGTGTGGTAGTATTATCTCAACCAGGAAAATGCAATTGTTCAGCATCCCCGAAACCGTTGCAGAACCGTTGCAGAACCTAAATCCACACAAGGGAGGAACAAAGTAATGAAGAAAAAGTTATTAGCTATGGCTCTCGTAGCTGCTATGACCGTCTCTATGGCCGCATGCGGCGGTTCATCCAGCGCTCCGGCAGCTGACAACTCCGGTTCCGAGGCCGCTACTGAGGAAGCCGCGACCGAAGAAGCCGCAACCGAAGAGGCCGCTGCTCCTGCTGAAGGCGCCATGAAGATCGGTATCTCCATGCCGACCCAGTCTCTTGAGAGATGGAACCGTGACGGCCAGTACCTGGACGAGCAGTTCAAGGCCGCCGGCTATGAGACCATCCTGACCTACTCCGACAACCAGTCCGACCGCCAGGTCAACGACATCCAGAACATGATCGCTGAAGGCGTCAACCTTCTGATCGTCGCCGCCATCGACGGCGAGGCTCTGAACACCGCCATGAACGAGGCAGCCGAGCAGAACATTCCGGTCATCTCCTACGACCGTCTGATCCTGAACGACGCTGTTTCCTACTACGTCTCCTTCGATAACTACACTGTCGGTAAGCTCCAGGGCGAGTTCGTAAGGGATACCCTTGATCTGGACAATGCCGGCGACAAGGTCTACAACATCGAGTTCACCGCCGGTGACCCGGCCGACAACAACGCCGGCTACTTCTTCAACGGCGCTTTCGATACCCTTTCCCCGTACATTGAGAGCGGCGTCCTGAACGTTGTTTCCGGCCAGACCGATTTCGACTCCGTCGCCACCGACCAGTGGAGCACCGACACAGCTCTTGAGAGAGCTCAGAACATCCTTGGCTCCTACTACGCTGACGGCACTCAGCTCGACGTATGGCTCTGCTCCAATGACTCCACCGCCCTTGGCGTAGCCCAGGCCATCACCTCCGACTATGCCGGCAGCAACTCCGTCATCATCACCGGTCAGGACGGCGACGAAGCCAACCTCAAGAACATCGTCGACGGCATCCAGACCATGACCGTTTACAAGAACGTCGCCAACGAAGCCATTGTCACTATGGGCCTTGCCGAGGCTATGCTTAAGGGCGAGACCATCGACGCCAGCCTCTGCGACACCTTCGGCATCGAGTGCGCTTACGACACCGAGTCCTATCAGACCTCTGAAGGCAACAAGTGCCCGTCCTTCCTGCTGGTTCCCTCCGTCATCACCAAGGACAACCTCCAGGAGCTGGTTGACACTGGCCTCTACACCATGGGTGAGGACGGCTACCTGGCAGCCACCAAGTAATCCAATTAAACAAGTATGAACTGAATACGCAAGGAGCGGGACAGATTCCTGATTTGTCCCGCCCTTTTGCTTGAGAGGAGAAAGGGGGGAAATACTCTTGGCGGATATAATTCTGGAAATGAAGAACATCACCAAGGAGTTCCCGGGCGTCAAAGCCCTGTCGGACGTCAACCTGACGGTTGAGCGCGGCGAGATCCATGCTCTGATCGGAGAAAATGGAGCCGGCAAGTCCACGCTGATGAATGTTCTTTCCGGTACCTACCCCGTAGGAACCTACACCGGAGAAATTTACTATAATGGAGAGCTGTGCCAGTTCAAGACCCTGAAGGACAGCGAGGCAAAGGGCATTGTTATCATTCACCAGGAGCTCGCGCTGATCCCGCTGCTCACGATCGGCGAGAACATGTTCCTTGGAAATGAGATCCGCACGCCCAGGGGCACCATCGACTGGAACCGCACCTTCCACGAGGCGGAGAAGCACATGGCCCAGGTCGGCCTGCACGAATCTGCCCAGACGCTTATCAAGGATATCGGCACCGGCAAGCAGCAGCTGGTCGAAATTGCCAAGGCTCTGTCCAAGGAGGTCAAGCTCCTGATCCTGGACGAGCCCACGTCCTCCCTGAACGACGAGGATGCCAAGATGCTCCTCGACCTTCTGATTAGCTTTAAGAAGGAAGGACTTACTTCGATTATTATCACCCACAAGCTCAATGAGATCATCTACTGCGCCGACAAGGCCACCATCATCCGTGATGGATCCACCATTGAGACCTTGGTCAAGGGTGTGGATGAATTTTCCGAGGACCGGATCATCAAGGGCATGGTCGGACGCGCCATGGACGACCGCTATCCGGCCCGCGATCACAAGGTCTCCGACGAGGTCAGCCTGGAGGTCAGGAACTGGACCGTCCATCATCCCCTCTATGAGGAGAAGATCGTCGATGACAACATCAACTTCAAGGCCCACAAGGGCGAGGTCGTCGGCTTCTCCGGCCTTCAGGGCGCCGGCCGCACAGAGCTCGCCATGTCCGTATTCGGTCACAGCTACGGCACCGGCATCACCGGAGAGTTGTATCTGCACGGCAAGAAAACGGAGCTCAAGTCTCCGGAGGCTGCCATCAAGGCAGGCGTCGCCTACGTCACCGAGGACAGAAAGACCAACGGCCTGATCCTGGGCGAGAGCATCCAGTTCAACACGACCCTGGCCAGACTGGACAAGGTCTGCGACAGAGGCATCATCGATACCGTCAAGGAAGGCAGCGTCGCCGAGCAGATGACTGCCGAGATGGGCACCAAGACGCCCTCCGTCCTCCAGAAGGTCGGCAACCTCTCCGGTGGCAACCAGCAGAAGGCCCTGCTCGGCAAGTGGATGTTCACCGAGCCGGATATCCTCATCCTGGATGAGCCGACCCGAGGCATCGACGTCGGCGCCAAGTATGATATCTACTGTCTGATCAACAAGATGGTCGCGGACGGGAAGACCGTTATCATGATTTCCTCTGAGATGCCCGAGCTTCTGGGCATGTGCGACCGCATTTACGTCATGAATGAGGGCCGGATCGTGGGAGAATTCCCGGCGGCCGAGGCTACCCAGGAGATGATCATGGGCGCCATCATCCGTTCTTCCAAATAACGGGAAAGGGGACTTTGAACTATGAATGAAGAAAAGAAAAATGCAATAAACTGGAAGGATTTCCTGGGGAAGTACACGATGGTCATCGCGCTGGTGGTGGTCTTCTTCCTCTTCGTATATCTGACCGGCGGGCGTCTGTTATATCCTCAGAACATGTCCAACCTCCTGCTCCAGAACGGCTACGTTCTCGTCATGGCCTGCGGCATGCTCCTCTGCATCCTGACCGGCGGTAACATCGACCTCTCTGTCGGCTCCGTCATCTGCATGGTCGGCGGCGTCGCTGCCGTCATGATCACCAACCTCAACATGAGCCCCTTCCTGGCCATCATCGTCGGCCTGGCCATGGGTATCCTGGCCGGTATCTGGCACGGCTACTGGATCGGCTACGTCCGCATTCCTCCGTTCATCACCACGCTGGGCGGCATGTTCATCTTCCGCGGCATCGGCCGTCTGGTCCTTAACTCCAAGACCGTCGCTGTCCAGGATGCCACCTTCCTGAACATCTTCACGGCCTACATCAAGATTCCGGGCCTCGACGGTGACGGCCTTATGCTTTCTCCGATCATCGTCGGCGTGATCGCTTCCGTCGTCATGCTCGTCGGCGTTGCCCGCAGCCGCGCCAACAAGGCCAAGAACAACTATCGTCAGAACAGCGTTCTGGCCGACTATGGCAAGACGGCTGTCATCTGTGCGGTCCTCATTTTCTACTGCTGGAAGCTGGCCAACTACAAGGGCATCTCCGTCATGCTGGTATGGGTCGTCGCCATCTGCATGATCTACAACTTCATCACCTCCAAGACTGCTTTCGGCCGTTATTTCTA
>ODAI014124267.1_pt1 | contig 12019 bp, 11 predicted proteins | sample 1539321 | NCBI WGS metagenome assembly ODAI01 (sample SAMN02144231, study PRJEB22623) | gut metagenome | biome: sheep rumen | host: Ovis aries | place: New Zealand
AGCTCCTCAGCGGCCTGGAGGATGGAACGGGTCCACTCGAGGTCGTTGGTGTTGAAGGCGGGAATACCGTAGTGACCAGCAACAGCGGCGTCGAGCATGTACTTGGCATTAACAAGCATGTGTGGTACCTCCAATTGGTCGGTCTAACCCTAACTCGGGCTATAATACCGCGCTTTGCACAATACGGGAGCGCCGCATCCGCCAATATGCGCTTTTTTGGGTGAGCGTAGGTTTTGCCAGCAAAAGTGCGCTGACGGGTATAAGGTAGCTCGCCTATAGATGGGTCTCAGATGAAAGGATTTCAGTGACTCAGCAGCAACAGGGCGCCTCTTCAGGACAGCCCGCCGAGCAGAAGAAGCGCGGAATCTTCTCGCAGGTATCGATGCCTGCCATCCTCGCCGCCGTGCTCGCCTCGATAACGTCATTCCTCTTCTCCTCGCGGCTCGGCCTCACCGGATCGCTCATTGGCGCCGCGCTGGCAACCGCCGTCTCTACCATTGCCGCTCAGCTCTACAACGGCATGATCAGGACGTCCGTCGACGCCATCTCAGAGATCTCCGACCAGGTGCAGAGCATGGTCGAGAAGCGCCAGGACACCGTAGAGATCGCACCGCTCGAACGCACGCAGGTGCGCGCAACTCCTGTCGAGGTCAGCGAGCTCGAACCGCAAGAGGCAGTGGCGCAGACGGGTACGCCAGTGGCACCTCCCGCATACCGCGACGAGGCCGACCGACGCAAGGTCAAGGCCTTCAAGCAGCGCTCCTTTGCCATCGCAACCGCCCTTGCGCTGGCAACGCTTCTGGTTTATGGCGTTGTGGTACATGTGGTCACGCAAGGCAAGGGCATCGGACCCACGAGTATCGAGGAGATTGCCACCCCGCAGCCGGCCCCGCAGCAAGACGCCTCCTCCGAGCAGCAGGCATCGGAAGCCACCCCTGCGGAGACACCCGAGAAGGATTCCCCCGCAGACACAGGCGATGAGCAGACAACTGACGCGACCGCAGCGGCTGAGCAAGACGCCGTGACCGAGCCCACCACCTCCACGGAGGGCGAGACGGCGTCCCCCGACCCCAACACCACGCAGGAGCCAACCCAGCCCTCTGATGGAGGCACAACCGACGCGACGACGCCCACCGATAGCGGCGAGGGAGAAGGCACGTCCACCCCGCAGCCTGAAGCGGAGAGCTCTCCTGCCCCGTCTGCCTCCTCCTCGAAGCCTGCTACCGAGGGGTAGCCGCCGGCACACACCTCAAGACACCAAGCGGGCCAGACATGCTCCCACATGTCTGGCCCGCTTTTTCAGTACTTTGAAGCCGCGCGCAAGTTACACGTCAAAGCCCACCATAACCGAACCGGGCTCGGCATAATAGCTGCACAGGCCACGTGTCGGACGAATCTCAATGGACTGCGTGCCAAACTTCTTCACGATCATGTCGCGTAGCGCGCCGGCAGCCGCCGCGTTGTTGTGGTGCGTGATTACGACAGGCGACCCGTGATAGCAACACGTTTCCATGTGACCCACCAGCGCCGAGATGGTGCGCCTGTCGCCACGGCTCTTGCCGAGCGGCTTCAGGTGGCCTTCTTCGTCGGCCGTTCCCACAATACGAATGCCCAGCACCTGTAGGCCCTTTGCCAGAAGCGGGTTCACGCGGCCGTTCTTGGCCATATTCTCAAGCCCCGCCAGGGCAAAGTACAGGTAGCAATGCTCGTGGTACTCCTGTATCTCTTTGTAGACCTCTTCAGGCTCAAGGCCCTTGGAGATAAGCTCGCGCAGCTTGTAGCACAGAAGGACCATTTTGGATCCCGTGGCAAGCGAGTCGATGATGTACACCTTGCGATTGGGATACTTCTCCTCATAGATGCCCTTGGCCACCTCAGCCGAGCCATACGAGCCAGAAAGACCGCTGGTGATGGTCACGCAGAAGATGTTCTCGGCATCTTCGAAGGCCTTCAGCCAGTCTTCGGGCGAGGGGCAGGCCGATGACGAGGACTTCCCCATCAGCAGCGCTTCCTGCAGGAGCTCGGTATCAAGCTCCTCGTTATCGGTATAGTCGCGACCATCGACGATAATGTGAAGCGGCACGAACGAGAAGGGAACGTCCCCTTCCATCTCGATCATATCTGCGGCGGAATCCGCAACAATCTTGTACTTCACTTCGCCTCAACCCCCCAGATACGCAATTACAAACAGCTGAAAGGTTTTTCATAAACCTTTAACAGGAAGTATTATACTCTACTCATGTCAAAGGATGATGGAGGAACCATGCACGAGCAGGCGGGCGTCGAGGGATTCAGGCTTCCACGCTACCACGAGCTTCCAAACTTGGGGTTGTACCTTGAGCAGACCATCACGTATATCAACCAGGTGCTCGCACCTCTCGGCCAGCCTCCCCTCACGGCGTCGATGCTCAGCAACTACGTCAAGCAAGGCTACATCGAGCGGCCCATCAAGAAGCAGTACTACGCCGATCAGATTGGCTACCTCATCTTTCTGACCATCACCAAGCAGGCCATCACGCTCGACCACATTCGCGAGCTGTTTGAGATGCAGCAACACAGCTACTCGGCCGAGGATGCCTACAACAACTTTTGCCTGCGCTTTGAGAGCATGTTGGCCTACCTGTTTGGCGAATGCGCCAATCCAGTGCTCTACGGCGACGACGCCACCTTCGAGCAGCACGTTTTGCAGAGCGTCATTGTAGCAACGACGCACATCATTCATCTCAATTGGTGCCTTGAGCACGGTACGAGCCGGCGCACCATATAAGCACGCAAAGCACCCACGAAAGGCCGAGGCCCTCGTGGGTGCTTCAAAACTCATTCTTGCTCTTATACGTGCAGCTAGAGCGTGCGCAGTGCGTCCACCAGCGCAGTCTTCGATGCCGTCTTCTCGTCAACCATCTTGATCACCTTGGCGGGGCAGCCTGCCACGACAGCACCCGCAGGCACATCTTCGACCACCACGGCGCCGGCTGCCACCACGGCACCCTCGCCCACATGCACGCCCTCAATGACCACGGCGTTGGCGCCAATGAGCACGTTGTCCTCGATGATGACCGGCGTAGCGCTGGCAGGCTCAACCACGCCGGCAAGTACGGTGCCCGCGCCTACATGGCAGTGAGCGCCTACGATGGCGCGCCCGCCCAGCACAGCACCCATGTCGATCATCGTGCCCTCGCCCACCACGGCGCCAATGTTGATGACGGCGCCCATCATGATGACGGCGTTGTCGCCAATCTCCACCTTCTCGCGAATGAGCGCGCCAGGCTCGATGCGGGCATTGACCCCCTTGATATCGAGCAGGGGCACGCCGGAGTTGCGTCGGTCGCACTCGATGACGAGGTCGTCGATGGCATCGGCATGGGCCTCGAGCACCGGCGCCAGCTCAGGCCAGTCGCCAAAGACAATCTTGCTGCCCACGCCAAAGACCTTGGCCTGGCCGTAATCGATCGTGGCGCCCTCCACCTCCTTGATGTAGAGCTTCACGGGCGTCTTCTTAGGGGCGGTCGCAATGTAGTTGATAATCTCCTGTGCGTCCACAGCACATCCTCTCTTCTTGGGGTGTTGCGGGTGCGTGTTTGCTGCGAGAGCTCACCCCACTCCTCAAGATAGTTAGTCAAACATCAGATCGTCGAAGGTGTAGAAACCGGGCTCGCGCACAAGCAGGCGCTTTGCCGCCGCAACGGCGCCGTTCACAAAGATCTGCCTGCTGGTAGCCCGATGCGTGAGGCACAGCTCCTCGTCTTGTCCGAAGAAGTGGACCTCGTGCGTGCCGGCCACCGTACCGCCCCGCAGGGCATGCATGCCAATCTCGCGCTGAGGGCGCGCGCCAATCATGCCTTGGCGTCCATGCACCACGGGCACCTCGTCGGTGGGGTCAACACAGGCGCGCAGCATCTCGGCTGTTCCCGAGGGCGCATCGGCCTTCTGGTTGTGGTGGGTCTCCACAATCTCGACGTCCCAGCCAGGCACTGCCTCAGCCACGAGCCTGGTTGCATGCCGCAGCGCCGCCACGCCGAGCGAGTAGTTGCCACTCCACACCACGCGCGCGGCTGCACCCAGCTCGCGGAGCTGTGCCTGGTCGGCAGCATCGAATCCCGTCGTGCCACTCACCAGAGCAGCGCCCGTCCGCTGCACATAAGCAGCCACATGAGGCAAAGCCGCTTTGTTCGAGAAGTCAATGACGAGGTCGGCCGCAGGAGCCGTCTCGTCAAGCTCCTGTGCGTTGTTCACGTCGTAGGTTCCCAACACCGTGAAGCCGCCATCGGCCTCGAGCGCCTGCGCGATGAGCGTGCCCATGCGGCCGCCACCCACAAGCACCACCGTGGTCTGCGTGCTAGTCAATGAGACCAACTCCCCTCATGGCGCTGTAGAGGCGCTCGCGACCGGCGTCGGCCATCGGCCACAGCGGCTGGCGATAGGCCTCGGTGATGAGCCCCATCTTGGCTAGCGCCGCCTTGACGGGAATGGGATTGACCTCGCAGAACAGCGAGTGGATGAGCTCGAGCTCCTCCAGCTGAATCGCAAGGGCGCCCTGGTAATCGTGGTTGAGGTACTTAGCCACCATGTCGTGCACCTGCTGCGGACGGATGTTGGCCCACACGCTGATGACGCCCGAGCCGCCAAGCGACAGGATGGGCACTACCATGTCGTCGTTGCCCGAGTACATGCGGAAGTCGTCGGAGAGGTACTGGGCGACGGTCGTGGCATAGCTGATGGAGCCGGAGGCCTCCTTGATGCCCATCACGTTGGGATGCTCGCACAGGCGGGCAACATTGCGCTCGCTGATGGAGCAGCCGGTACGACCGGGGATGTTGTACAGAATCGAGGGGATCTCGGTGGTATCCAGCACGTCGAGGAAGTGGTGGTAGATGCCCTCCTCGTTGGACTTGTTGTAGTACGGGGTGATGAGCAAGAGGGCATCGCAGCCAATCATCTGCAGGCTCTTAGCCTTGGCGAGGCTCTCGTGCGTGGCGTTGGAGCCCGCGCCGCCAATGGTGGGGATGGCGCCGTTCACGCGGTTGACCACATGCTGGGCCACGGCCACGTCCTCGGCGTCGGTCATCGTGGAGCTCTCGCCCGTGGTGCCCAGCACCAGGATGCCGTCGGTGCCATTCTCAAGGTGGAAGTCGACCAAGCGGTCGAGGGCCTCAAAGTCGACATCGCCATTGCTCTTGAAGGGTGTGACCAAAGCCACGATCGATCCAGTAAGATTGCGCACGTCACTCATATTGTTCTCCTTCTCCAAAGGATTGCTCACCTAAGTCGGACCCGGCAAAGAAGGGCGTGTCCCTTTGTTGCCGGCAAAGAAGGGACACGCCCTTTGTTGCCGGCCCTTCGTTGCCCCTCGCTTTGCTCCCTCGGGGAGCGCGCCCACTACGGACGCAACTGCTTCAAACGCTCCCCCACGGGCAGTACGTCAAGCGTGGCAAAGTAGTCGGCCGGCGTCTCGGCGCGACGAATAAGCTGCGTAGAGCCGTCCGAGCGCAACAGCACCTCTGCCGAGCGCAGCCGCCCGTTGTAGTTGTACCCCATGGAGTGGCCGTGGGCGCCACAGTCGTGGATGAACAGAAGGTCGCCCACTTCCACCTCGGGAAGCTCGCGCGCATTGGCAAAGCGGTCGGAGTTCTCGCAGAGCATGCCGCACACGTCGTAGACGTTTGTAGCCGGAGCGTCCTCCTTGCCCATCACGGTGATGTGGTGGTAGGCCCCGTACAGCATCGGACGCATGAGGTTGGCCGCACAGGCGTCCACGCCCAGGTACTCGTGATAGATATGCTTCTGGTGGATGACGCGCGTGACAAGCGCACCGTATGGCGCCATCATGTAGCGGCCCAGCTCGGTGTAGAGGGCCACGTCGTCCATGCCCGCAGGCACCAGAATCTGGTCGTACGCCTGGTGCACGCCCGCGCCGATGGCCGCGATGTCGTTTTCGGGCTCGTCCGGTCGGTAGGCAATGCCCACGCCACCCGAGAGGTTGACAAAGGCCACATGCAGGCCCACTTCGTGCTGAATGCGCACCGCCAGCGCAAAGAGCGTGCGCGCCAGTGCCGGGTAGTACTCGTTGGTCACGGTGTTTGACGCCAGAAGGGCATGAATGCCCACGTGCTCAACGTCCAGCTCTTTCAGCTGACGCGCGGCCTCGAGCATCTGGGGCTCGGTTAGGCCAAACTTCGCGTCTTCGGGCGATCCGAAGATGCCGTTGGCAAAGGCGAAGTCACCGCCCGGATTGAAGCGCAGGCTCATGGTCTTGGGCATCGCACTTGGGGCAATGGCCTGCGTAAACGTGCTCACATGAGTCAGGTCGTCGAGGTTGACGATGGCTCCCAAGCGATGGGCGTAGGCAAACTCAGCTGGCGGCGTGTCGTTGGACGAGAACATGATGCGCTCGCCGGTAAACCCCATGGCCTCAGCCAGCATAAGCTCGGTCAGGCTGCTGCAGTCAACACCACAGCCGTACTCGGCAAGTATGCCGATAAGCGCCGGATTCGGCGTTGCCTTGACGGCAAAGTACTCTCTGAAGCCGGGGTTCCACGCAAACGCGTCGAGCAAGCGCTCTGCGTTGGCGCGAATACCCGCCTCGTCGTACAGGTAAAACGGCGTGGGATAGCGCTCGGTGAGCGCCTCAAGCTGGTCTTTTGTGGTAAATGGCCTCTTCTGTGCCACGATGCCTCCCGACTTTGCCATGGCTTTGGGTGCTCCCGCTGCGATGGCTCGCGTCAGGATAGCGCACCCGTTGGCAGCCAGCCAACAGACAGTCCTGCGGGTGTTTCCCGCAGACCCACCCCCTGCATGTGCCCATCCAGAGAGTTCGGCGGATTAAGCCTCCTCGCGCACTCGAATGCTTGCCAGCTCGTACGCGACTCATCGTTTCCGCGCCTCTATCGTGTCTATAAGTGTATGCGAGCAATGCCCCTTGCATAATGGTGCGTAACAGGATGGATAAAATGCAGATGTCCGGTAGGCACAGACGGGCACCGATCCGGGCGGCCACAAGGGGTGCCTGCGGTGTCAGCCGCTCGGCCGAGACAAGGTCGCTTACCTGCCCGTAACGTGCATGGCTTACAATGCGCTCAAAACACAACGTTGGGAGCCCCATGGAACGCGAGCTTGTTGCACGGCTGACCGAGCTTCGGCGCAGCCTCCACCGCATACCCGAGATTGACTTCTGCCTGCCCGAGACCCTCGCGGCTGTACACGGAGTACTCGACCCCCTTGCCGCGCGGGCGCAGGCCGCGGGTCATCGCGTGGAAGTGTTTGAGCCCGCACGCTCGACCATCTGCGCATTCTTCGACCGAGGCACCCCAACTGCCACCGCCATCCGTTCTGACATGGACGCCCTTCCTGTCACCGAACGCACGGGGCTTCCCTTTGCCTCCGAGCACCCAGGCATGATGCACGCCTGCGGACACGATGGCCACATGGCTATGGTGCTTGGCCTAGCAGAGCTCTTGGAACAGCGCTTTGAGGAGCTGACCGAGAGCGTGCTTCTGGTCTTTCAGCCTGCGGAGGAGACCACCGGCGGAGCCAAGCTCGTGTGTGAGAGCGGCGTTTTTGAGCGCCTGAAGGTGCGCCGGATCTTTGGGTTCCACCTGTGGCCCGACCTTCCCGAGGGTGTCATTGCCAGTCGGCCGGGTGCCCTGCTGGCAGCCTCGAACGAGGCCACTTTTACGTTTGAGGGCGTGGCGTCTCACATTGCCAAGGCAGAGCAGGGCTGCGACTCGCTTGAGGCGGGCTGTCGTTTTCTTGCGCGGGCCTACGACTACCTGGACCGCCGCCGGGCAGAGGAGCCCTGTCTGCTGAAGTTTGGTCACATGACGTCGGGCACGGTGCGCAACCAAATCTCGGCCCACACGGTGCTGGAAGGCAGCCTGCGGACGTTTTCGCTCGAAATGGGCCAAAGATGTCGCGCCGACCTCTCCGTGATTGCGCATCGGTGCGCTGGCGAGACGGGATGCTCCGTTGAGGTCAACTTCTCTGAGGGCTACCCGCCCGTAGTGAACGATGCCACCGTATTTGCGCAGGTAACCGAGGCACTACCGCACCTACAGACGATTGCTGAGCCCCTGCTCATTGCCGAGGACTTCGCATGGTACCAGCAGTGGATACCCGGAGTCTTCCTGCTGCTGGGTACCGGCACTGGCATTCCCCTGCACGCCGACACGTTCACCTTCGACGAGAAGATTCTCGCCGAAGGCGTCACGTGCTACCTGCGGCTTTTGGGACTGTCTGCGTAAAGGGCCTGCGAGAAGCCACCGTGCGGTGGCGCGCGATGCGCCTGTGTCGCACAGCCGCTTTCCGCAGCGGGCGGCGCTCTGCGTCAACGCCGCGGGGCCACGGTCCCTGCATCCCGCAATCGCCCTCCGCTACGACAGCCGCGCCACAAACGCCTCAAGCCGGTCGAGACCGCGCCTGAGCGTAATGGCGTCGCAGGCATACGAGAGCCGCACGTGCCCCTCGAGGCCAAAAACCGAACCGGGCACAAGGGCAACGCCAGCCTCCTCGATAGCCCGCGAGCAGAATTCCTCCGAGCTCAACCCAAACTTGCGGATTGAGGGGAACGCATAGAACGCTCCGCCGGGACGGGCGCACGCCAGGCCCATGCGGGCCAACCGCGCGATAACAAAGTCGCGCCGCACGCGGTAGCTGTCGCGGAAAGAGCTCACATCGGTCGCGAGCGCCTCGATAGCCGCATCCTGCGTAAAGGAGACCACACTTGAGATGGTGTACTGATGTACCTTGGCAATCTGGTTGGTCAAGCGCTGCGGCCCCGCAAGCCAGCCCAGGCGCCACCCGGTCATGGCATAAGGCTTCGAGAAGCTGTTGACCACCACCGTCTGATGGCGTAGCTCGGGGTGACGGCAGGCAAAACGCTCGAAACCCTCGTCATACACAAGCTGGTCGTACACGTCATCGCAGATGACGTAGAAGCGGTGCATCTGAGCGAAGCGGGCAACCGCATCAAGGCTCTGAGGTGTCAGGCAGACACCGGTGGGGTTGTTGGGCGAGGTCAGTACGATGGCCTTCGTGCGCTCGGAAGCCACGTTGGCGAGCGCCTTGGCCGTAATCTGGAACCCATCGGCTTCAGTCTGAAGCGGAACCACCGTCGCGCGCGCCAGCCGCACCACCGACTCATAGAGCAGAAAGGCTGGCATGGGTACAATGACCTCGTCGCCTGGATTGAGCATGGCTGTCAGCGTGGCATAGAGCGCCTCGGTGGCGCCGCTGGTGACAATGATCTCGTCGGACTCATACGCTAGGCCTTGGTTCGCCATATGCGAGCTGAGGGCTTGGCGCAGCTCAGGCCAGCCGTTGTTGGGCGGATAGTGGGTGCGGCGCGCATCCAAGCCCTTCTGAACCGCATGGCAGATGGCCTGCGGGGTGTCTTCCCCTGGCTCGCCTAGCGTCAGCGAAATGCAGCCTGGTGTTGCTGCCGCAAGAGCTGAAAAGCGCCTGATGCCCGAGGGCTGCAGACTGTCGAGAGCCGTGTTGAGCGAAAGCGACATGGCATGCCTTTCTCTTTAGTGGGAAAACCATGGTAGCGCGAAACCGCGCATGCGCACGTGCACTAGCAGGAGTTGTTATGCGGGCGGCAACACTGTGTTTGGGCTTCTTTGGCTCCCGCAGGCCATGCAAGCGGGTTGACGCGCCTTTATGCCGGTGAGATTTGCACCACTGACACCTACAACCCGGCGTTGCCGCAAGGTTTTCCTTGCAAAAGGGCCGTGTTGTAGGTGTGCGAGCGCCCATAGGCACCCCACCGGCCCACCATACACCACCACATAGAAAGGGTTAACGCCAAAACGGGCCCAGAAGTTAGCCCAAAAGCTCCAAAACCTGACGCTTGCACGCCACATACGTGGGCGTGAGGGCAAAGTCGTCAACATCGGATGCCGCCAGTGCCTCCGCACGTGGCACCAGCACCTCGCCAGCCACCACAGTGGGTTCGCCCCCCTTGGGGTTACCCTCGAGCACATAGATGCGGTTTGCCATGGTAACGGCCTCGTCCACGTCATGGGTGATCACCACTGATGCCATGCCAAGATCGGAGGCCATTTGGCAATACCAAGAGCGAAGGTCGGTGCGCGTGATGGCGTCAAGCGCACTAAAAGGCTCGTCCAAAAGAGCCACGTCGTTTCCCATGAGGTAGGTGCGCAAGAAAGCCGCTCGCTGACGCATGCCACCCGAAAGCTGCGACGGCCACTGCTGCTCAGTTCCTTCGAGTCCAAAGCGCGCAAAGAGCGGCGCCGCCTTAGCACGTGCCTCGGAAATGCTCATGCCCCCAATGACAAGAGGGAGGCACACGTTGTCGATAATGCGTCGCGAGGGAATCAGCAGGTCTTTCTGGAGCATATACGACACGCGCCCGGGAACGCCCGACACGTCCTGCCCATGGAGTAGCACCCGCCCCTCAAGGGGCTGCGTGAGGCCCGAGAGGGCATGCAGAATGGTGGTTTTGCCGCAGCCCGACTTGCCCACCAGGCAGACAACCTCACCACTTTCCACTGTCAGGCTGATATCGCGCACCACAAGGTGCGCTCCCCCATCCCACGACAGGGTAAGATGCTGTGCCTCAAGCGCCGGCGCACCCATGTGCCGCCCCTCTCTGTTGGTTCTCGTTTGCGCAGGCAAAGAACAGCCCCGCGCAGCTCTCGCCAAAACGCAGGGCTGTTGAAGTCCCGTGCGCTACGCTTCGAGATACTCCATCGTCCAGCCCGCATTGACATCGAGCTGGGTCTCGACCAGCTCGTTGTCGTTCAGCCACTGGAAGAACGCCGCCCAGCTGTCGGCATCAATAACACCCCAGCTTGCAGCGTCCGACTGGTACTCCCCTGCCAGGAAGCTGGAGCTCTGGTGCACCAGCGCCGAATCAAGCTCAGGCACCGCCGCGCAGAGGATGTCCGCCGCGGCATCCGGGTCGGAAATCGCAAACTCGTAGCCCTTCTTGGCGGCACGCAGGAAGGCCTTGACCGCATCGGGGTTGCTCTCGCAGAACTCGCTGCTAGCCGCAATGACGGGCGTGTAGTAGTCAAACACATCGTCGATGGAGATGAAGCTGAAGTAGTTGGCGTCAAAGCCTTGCACAATGGCATTCTGCACAGCCCAGCCCTCATAGACCCACACGGTGTCGAACAGATCGGCCTTGAAACCGCTGATCTCGTCGTCAACGGTGTAGGGAACAAGCTTGACCTTGGAGAAGTCGCCGCCATCCTTCTCGACCACCTGTTTGACGGTTGCTTGCTCAACAGGCATTTCCCACGTGGCATAGCGCAGACCCTCCATGCCCTTTGCGCTGGTCACGCCCAATTCCTTGGGGCTCATGATGCCACTGGTGTTGTGTTGGATGACCGCCGCAACTGCCGTGAGACCCGTATTACCGCCTGCGTAGGCGTTGGCAATATAGTCTTGGTAGCTGATACCCAGCTGCGCCTGGTTGGTGCCCAGCATGGCCTCGGCCGTGTCCTCGGCGGGCTGCACGATGGTCACCTCAAGCCCCTCATCGGCAAAGAAGCCCTGCTCCTGTGCCACATAAATGCCCGTATGGTTGGTGTTGGGCGTGTAGTCGAGGCAGAAGGTAATAGGCGTGAGAGCGCCGGCATCGGTAGCCGCATCGGATGCGCCCGACCCTCCACAGGCAGCAAGCGAGAGGCCAGCGGTAGCAGTTGCGGCAGTCACAAACGAGCGACGGGTGAGATTGCGAGACATGGGTTACTTCCTTTCTGCCCTTTTCCAGGGCATGGACACGCGCTCTCCGAGGTCGACAAGCCTCATGAGCGCAAGCGAGAGAACCGAGATGAGAAGGATGACCGCAAACATGCGGTCGTAGGCAAACGACTTACGAACGCGCGTCATGTACACGCCCAGGCCAGAGAAGCCGCCAAGCCATTCCGAGATGACGGCGCCGACGATGGCGTAGGTAGCACTGATGCGCAGCCCACTGTAAAACTGCTCAAGTGCGCCGGGAAGCTTGACCCACAGAAAGATCTGCAGGTCGGAGGCACCCATCGTGCGCATGAGG
>ODAI010735855.1_pt1 | contig 12016 bp, 18 predicted proteins | sample 1539321 | NCBI WGS metagenome assembly ODAI01 (sample SAMN02144231, study PRJEB22623) | gut metagenome | biome: sheep rumen | host: Ovis aries | place: New Zealand
CGGCGAGAATACAATGTTCGCCATTGCGAACTATATCAACGACAAGAAGGCAGCGGGCGTCGATCTCGGCGATCCGAACGGCTGGGGTCCTCTCTGCTGGAATTCCCTCGGATGGGAAGCTGTTTAATCGGCACATACAGACATTTGAAAGGCGGGCATATTGCCCGCCTTTTTTTGCTTATTTTTCAATCTGCTTTGTAATCCAGGCTGTAAGGCTGAGCCCTTCGGCTCTTGCCTTTGCCGTCCATTCCGCTTTCTTGTCCTTCGGAATCTTCAGCTCGATGCGAGCGTAGTTTTCCTTGTTGTACTCTGCGGTGTATGTGGCCTGATTAAACTTCTTTTCCATGGCGCTTCTCCTCGACTTAGAAAGATGCTGTCTTGGTCTGCCTGTCAACAGTGCACAGGAGAGTGACCTTTGTCTCTTCGGGATTTGCAAAGCCGTTCTTTCTGAGAGTTTCCGTATTCATCTGCGATTCTTTTGTGAGGCAGATGATCTTGTGCAAACCGGAGCCGCCAAAAGCCGCACCGCGGACATCCTTAGCATCGTACAGGTATGCGACGTTGCTTGTTTTTAATGCTTCGGCTACTTCCGGGATTTCGATGGCCGCGTTGTAAGCGGCTGATAAGATTTTGTTATACTCTTTGATCTTCATTGCTCTATCCTCCTTAGATCTCAACTCCGAGAATCTCAGCGGCCTTGTATGCGACCTGCTCAAATGTCTCTCCGTCGGCTTCCTGCCACTCCTTTACGAGTCCTGCCATCTCGCAAAGCTCTGCGAGGTCTTCGGCGTTCCATTCGTCTGCGTTCTTGATTCTTTCTGCGAGCTCGACTGCTTCTTCGGAAGGATAATTCTCAGCGACATACGCTTCAACATCTTCTTCTGTCTGCAGGTCTCCGAAAAGGTCCGCAAGTACATTGATGTCTGTATTGTTGATCACATCCTGTGCTCTCTGGCTAAGGTTCATGCCTGCGAGTCTGTTTGCTACTTCCTGATTTCTGTTCTTCATGGTTTTGCCCTCCTTGGTGGTTTTCTTTGTTTTCCCTTTCTGTAATTATAATATATCACATATTCCGTAATATGTCAATAAAAATATTACGGAATATGTAAAAATAAAAGCCATCCTAAATGGACAGCTTTTACTAAAAGTTGTTTTGTGGGTTGTAGAAAAATGAGAAAACAGGCGGGTTTATCAATAATATCGCGCTTTTCCACTCTGCCTCTTAATCAGGGTGTCCGGGGTTCGAGTCCCCGGAGGCGCAGGACTTTCCATCAGCCGAAAATGCCGTAAGTATGCGGGTTTTCGGCTCTTTTTGTTCTATCGACCAAAATAGAATGTAATGCATTGTAGCAGATTGTAGATGTTGTAATCCGGTTGTTTTTTGCCCCGGCTGTTGTTTTTTTGTTGTACAACAGCCGGTTTTTTATGCCAATCTTGATTGACAGTTGACCATTACTTGACTAATGCTTGACTATTGCTTTTGTCAGCCGAGAGCTGCATTGACAGCTGCGTGCGCGTCCTCTCTCTCCATGTTGATATGAGAATAAACACGCATCACGACGGCTTCCGTGTCGCCGATCAGCTTCGCAATGTGCTTGATCGATATCGCGGGGATCTGATAGCACAGCTCTGTCACGTAGTTGTGCCGGAAGACATGCGCGGTAAGATCTTCGACCGGCTCAGCTGATGCCGCCCTGAGACCTTTAAGGATCCGACGCCACATCTTATCATATGAGCTCTTGGTCATCAGCTCGCCGCCCCTCATCGGGAAGAGGCACGCGGTCTTGCAATTCTTCACGTAGCTCTCCAGGAACGGCCTCACGGAGTCCGGGATCGGGACGGAGCGCGTCCCGTTGACGGTCTTCGGCTCCTTGTCTTCAGTCTTCGAGCCTACTAGCGCGTGGGCCTTTGTGATCGAGACCTCTTTCCGGATCCAGTTAAAATCGAATTTGGTAAGCGCGAGCGCTTCCTCGCGTCTGAGTCCGCATCCGTAGATTAGGAAGAGGAAGGCCTTGTCCCGCGGATCAAGGTCCGCCGAGAAGACTGCAGCCTTTTCGGCAGCGGTCAGAGCGCGCCTCTCTCTTGGCTTGTATCTGACTGTTGGGAAGGCCGCGAACAGATCTTCCGCGGCTGTCGCCGTGTAAAGCCGGTCGCGAACTGCCTGGTTGATGATCTGCCGAATCGTCATTAAGATCTGCTGCTGTGTCCGCTTGTGCCCATCTGCCTGCTGGTAGATACTTAGCATATGATAAGCCCGAAAGTCGCTGAGCTTTACATACGGCTCTTTAGAGATATGGACTTCAATGACGCGGTCATACATATCCTTTGTATTGAGGGCACCGGTCGACTTGTAAGCACTCCGCCATGCCCTGGCATAATCCAAAAAGGTGACGTCCGACTTCACAAGGTTCTGCCGGTCGTTGACGTCCCGCTGGTAAGCGGCGACCTTCTTCTCAAGATCCTTCGAGGACTTGGAGGAGTAAAGATATTTCCTGTGCTTCGTCCCGTCCTTGTTGTACGTCCCGTCCCAGACAGCGGCGACGTACTTTCCGTTTTTTTGTTTTTTGTACTTCTGCATTTTCTAACCTCTCTTTGTGCCCGCCTGTTTTCCCATCGTTCACGCCGGAGAGGCGGCCGCAGGTGGCCGCTTTCGCCGGTGACATCACCGGCCTTAATCAACCTCTTTCTCGTAGTTATTCGGAGTTATTCGTAGTAGTCCGTAGTTAACGCAACAAATTAAGTTAAAACACAACAACTAAAGTCGTAACTCAACAATTTAAGTTACAAAAAACGCAGCAAAATTGTGTTAAATCGTAGCAAATCGTATAAAAACCCCAATAAATCGCATTTAAACACGTTAAATCGTCAAAAACATGCAAAAATCACGCGATAAACGCAAATAAAAGCGATAAATGCGACCGACATGTATGCCGGCCGCACCCTTCTCATGCTTCCTTACCTTTGCCGCTGTCTTCTGTAGTCTGTGAAGCTTGTGATTTTTTTGAAGCCTCTTCAGCTTCCAGCTCGGCGCGGTAAGCGGCGACCTTCTCATCGATCGTCGGCTCGCGTTCCTCCGGATCCGTGGCGGGCATGGTCAGAAGTTCCGCGGCGACCTTGCGGATGTACTGCCGGAAGACTTCCCTTCCATCCTCGCTAAGGTCGAGGTATCCCCGGATCAAGACCTCTTCGAGCCTGCCGAGACCGTTCTCGCGAGAGAATCTTGCGACGGCATCGTCCAAAAGATCTCCGAACATTTCTCCTTCGCCATATTTAAGCCAGTCTTCCGAAACGCCAAATTCTCGGCAAATGGATTTGAGCATCTGATCCGTAAGGCTCCGATTCCCATTTTCAATGTTAGAAATTGCAGCTCTTGAAACGCCCAACCTCAGCCCGAATGCTTCTGTAGTGAGGGATTTTGATTTTCTGATTTCACTAACTCTTTCGTTTGGTGTGCTCAATGTATCACCTCCTTTAAGCTAAATTTATCATGCCGTGAATAACGCGTCAACAAAAAAACGTTTCAAAGAATACAAAAAGTTGTTGACAAACGTTTCAACGAATGATAATTTGTATTCAAAGAAACAAACAATGAAGTACAAAATGACAAGGAGGTGGCACACAGTGGCACAGAACATTGAGCAGACCGCGGCGGCCGCCAAGCCGGTAGCGGTCGAGGATGTAATCAGGGAGATCAACCCGGATATCAACACGATTGCCGAAAAGAAACCGGAGCTTCTCCCGATGTTGATCGGCGTGGTCAAAGGCATCAAGCTCTCTCTGGATGGTCGCGCCGATGGCATCGCGTAAAAAGGTTCTCAAATCGAAAGTATCTGCATAATTTACTCCTTACACATGGCCGGCCTGTCGATCGGCAGGCCGGAAGGCCCGGAGCACATGCAGGTTAACTCACAGCCGGCGGATGCAGTGATCCCGCAAGCGGGGGAGATCGCCGGAGGCAGCTAATAAAGACATCGTCTAAGCATTGGTATTTACTCCCTCATACACACCGGCCTGTCTCAGGGCAGGCCGGGCACACAAAAGGAGGTGAGCGGTGTGGTGTTTCCGCAACCGGTTATGCGCAAATCTCAGCTCGTCAAGATGGGATTCTCTCCCCAACTTCTGGACACGGCTTTCAGGGAGCGCGGACAGCGATTCGCCTACAAACTTAATCCTGGCAAACAGAACTCCCCGATCGTTTTCGAGACAGACGGCTTTTCGGCCTGGCTCGCGAAGCGGATCCGGGCGGCAGCATCAGAACGTGAGCTGCATATGCGTGCATAGCATTTCTATAGCATTTCTATAGCATTTCGACAGCATCGGCCAAATGAAAACCTCTTTCGACCCTGCCGCTGGTCGGCGGCAGGGGACGGATGGCCCTAACATATTACGGCGAATGCAGTGATCCCGAAGAGGGGGAGATCGCCGGCATAAATCAGCTGACACTTTTTCATCTTAATACCTTTCTCATGTGTGACCCGGCCGTCGATCGGCGGCCGGGCAGCGGGAGAAAAAACAACCACAAGGAGGCAAAAAAACATGAAGTTACTTAAGAAGTGCCCGCAATGCGGGAAAATCTACAGCGGCCCTTCAGCCCTGTCAAGGTCTGACAACACAACTGAGATCTGTCCGGCCTGCGGGATGGCCGAAGCGTTAAAAGCAATGGACGCTGTCAAAGCAGACACTGCGCGCGATCGGGACGATTCAAACGATGCAGACACGAAGGATGATTCCTGGTATGCCAAAATGGAAGACATGGTCACATCCAACGGCCCGGATATGATGCCGGAAGTCGGCAAGATCTACTGCGAAGCAGTCAAGGATTTTACGACCAGGCTTAATGCGGCCTCCACAAATCCGCCGATTACCCGTGGAGACCTGATCTTCTTATACGAGGCCCTTTCCCTTTTGAAGACCGCCACAGAAAAGCAGCTCAGCGATAAAGACCGCGGCCTTCTGGATCTCCTTCGGTCCGCATTTAAGTTCAAGGTCGCCACGATCAGCAAGGACGGAGGCAAGCTTCCGGAGAACACAGAGGAACTCTTCTATTCTGGCCGGCTGCAGGAGCTCAAAGACCAGGGCGCTGAGATCAATGTCAGTGGATACGAAAGCTCGGACTCTCCGGATCCTTTGGCGGATGCCAGCATTGGAGGCAAGAATCACTCGAAGACGGTCATCGACCTGAGCAGCGGGAGCAAGGCGGAGAAGATCGACAAGCTGTGCGGCCTGATCAACATGATACTGAAGCCCGCCGATCCGGTAGTAAAGCATGGCGCGCTGATCGCTGTCCAGACTATGCTCTTCGAGAAACATGAAGATTCTATCGAGCCTGTCCTGGAATAGTTCCATGACACAATGAATCAGTATTTCGATGAATACCGCAGCTATCTTACAGACGAGCAGCGGCAGCTCATTCTCTCCGCATTTGAATGAGATTTTATGACGGCCGGGAAAGACCGGCACTTTCGGGACGTAAGCTCAGCGGTCAGAGCGGATGGATTCGCGATTCCCAATCAGTCGCAGGTTCAAATCCTGCCGCCCCGATGTAGTCAGGGAAAGTACCTGTTAATTTCGCTCACGCGGATGCATACGCGAAGACACCCAAAATAAGGAGCGTAAATAAGGGGCTGAGTCCAGCGGTACAGGCAGAAACGGGATGCCCATCTGGACGACCGTGACAGTATGGAGAGACCTATCCGGTCAGGCGGCGCAATATCAGCCGCTCATAATCCGGCGCTCAGTGTTTCGTGCGATAACGAAACGGCAACGGAACGTAGCTCAAGTTAACGGAAGAGTGCGGATAGCGCATATACTCATGAGATTCGAGATGCAGGTTCAAGTCCTGCCGTTCCGGCGAGGTGGACGTTCTTACTCTTTATTCATCACCTCACAAAAAGGAATAAAGGGCGGTCGAGTCAGCATGTACGCAGAGGACCGACACTGACGTCTGCGGCATCTGTGAAACTTCAGCAGGTTGGAGTGAACGCAAGGGACAGTAACGATGCAACCGCATTGACCGCGAACTGTTCAGCCGTCGGTCAAAAAACATAACGGCAGAACTTTTCGGGACGTAGCTTAAAAGGGAAAGCAATATGCATACGGTGGCGGATATGCAGGTTCAAATCCTGCCGTCCTGGCTAGATGATAGGCTCTCCTTCTAATCGAGGGGGACGCGCTCTATTCATCTGATATTATATTTTTCTTCTTTACAAGGCTGGCGAGCGATCCCCGCGCTCGCCACATAGCAGGGTGGAGCAGTCCGGTAGCTCGCGAGGCCCATAACCTCGAGGACGCGGGTCCAAATCCCGCCCCTGCCACTCGCCCGGCCTGCCCCGGGCGAAATGCACTCATGTGGTTGGCGTCGGCGTGCCCCTCATCACGCCGACGCAGTATCAGGGAGGACGCCAATGGAATGGGTAGTCATTATATTCGGCTTCGCGGCATTTGTGGCCGCAGCACTCTGGCCGGGGCTTAAGGTAGCCAGCGACGAGGACGACCTTATGGGTCTCGATCCTCTTTATGAACACGACAGACATTCTTCATAATTTTTTCTCCATTTCTTGACCGCTGCCGGCCAGCATTCCCGGCAGCGGTCAACACCAGGCAAGGTCACTACGGCAATGACGCCGATGATAATATTTTCAATCGAAAGGATATTGAACCATGAAAACCAAACAGAGAAAGGCCCGCAGGGCGATTCTTGCCATCACGCTGGCAATGATCATGTGCATGATGACAGCCGTGCCGGCAGCGGCTGCGCAGAGATTCCCGTATCTTAAGGCGACAGGAACGGATGGCTACTGGAACGGCGAGTGGGCAGGTATGCAGAGCGTGCTCCTTGAGTGCGAACACTTCCGCGGGAGATACTGGACGAAAAGACCTTCAGACGGATGGTTGACTCTCGCGCCGCTTGCCGACGACCCTATAGCAGCCGGACAGGTATTCAACTTCGATAGATCTATACAGGTAATCACTCCTGGCGATCCGCACGGATCGCATTGGGAACGAGGGAAATGGCACAAGGTTTGTTGTGCACAAAGCACATATTCTTGGCTCGAACAGAGACCGGACGGATTTTTCTTCGGGTCTTACAGAATGCTTGACAAGTCCGAGGGGATACTCAACGCTCCGGAACAGCTCTGGCGGATCCGCGTCATCCGCGACGAGGGCGCGTATCAGGTCGTAAGGATATCTAGCATGAGCGGATACAGCGCAGCTGCAGCCGGATGGGGAGAAGCTGTCCCACACGAATGGGTCGGATAATTTGAATCCACCGCCGCGAGGCGTTGGCTGCCGCCGGTCCCGTTTTTTCCTGTAAACGTATTGATCAAAGAAACCTCCATAGAATGATTGTTTGCATACATAACAGCGCGTTTTCTGAAACTGATAACATCGGGCCGGCGGCTATAAATAAGATCTTAGCGCGGGAAGCAATAAGAGACCGTATAAGGAGGGCGGGACGGCCGAACGCGTCAAGGATATAGAAACAGTTATACAACACAAAAGAGACGGTTTTCCCATAACCAGAACACAACTACATACGACTTAAAGCGGCGGACTGCGACTCGTGCGCGCCACGGCGACCATACCAGGTCCGCCGCCTTTTTTGACCTTTTTTGGACTGATCAGGTTTCCGGATCTCTTCCGGGGATGTGATAAGACCAAAAAACGAAAGGGAGGTCATGAAATGAAGGAACTTAATATTTACTATCGCGCATTTCGCCGGGACAACCCGGATGGAGAGACGCAGCTCCTCAACGTCATGGTGACGGACGAGGCAGCGGAGACGATCACACGCGCGCTCCATACCGACAGGGATCGCATTCTTGAGACATTCGGCGGCAGCAAGGAGCTGACCACGCTCAACACGCTGAACAAGGTATGCGAGGGACTTGAGCAGCTCTGCGGTCAAAGCATCTACAAGCATGGAGAGTCGAGGCCGTACAGGTACGTGCGGAACGGAGGCTTCGCGCTGGAACTTGAAGCGGTTGAAGACGTCACTGATCAGGATCCCGGCGCTGCGTTTATGGGATACGATCCCGCAGATCCGGAAGGCGACGTTACCGTTTACGGCGCGCCGGAATATGCAGGAGGCGAATGATGCGCAAGGATCCGGAAGTCTTCGACCTGATCCCGATGGAACTCCGCAGCGCTGTCGACAGCTGCTGGGTGGATCCAGTGAACGGGACCGTCTGGATCATCCTCCTGCCCGGGTGGGAAGGGAAGAACGGGCGCTGCATGCACATGACAGATCTGTCGGAAGTGGCCGGCCGGGCAACGGAGATCCACGAAAAATAAAAAAATGGGGGGGGTGCGAATCCCTCCCCTGCTTCATTTTCATGGAGCGCAAACGTGTTTGAAATGGGTACTGTCGCCCTCATCGGCGTTCATGCTGTGCCCTTTCACTATAAATTTTCACAGATCCAGAAGGAAAACGCACGGGCGGACAGCCCGGAAAGGAGGCGCGCAGAAAAATGATAGAGTTCTTTGTCCCAGGCCCACCGCAGGGAAAGGCCAGGGCGCGGACGTTCACTACGATGACCGGACGCGTCAGGTCATGCACTCCGCCCAAGACGGCAGCCTATGAGGCAATGATCCGCAGCTGCTACAGAAAAGCGGCCCAAGGACAGGCGGAGCCGTACTACGGCCCTGGGACTCCGGTAAGGATCGCCGTGACAGCCTTCTATAAGATCCCGGTCAGGACCAGCAAGAGGACGATCGTCAGGATGCAGCACGGTCTCGTCCGCCCAATGCGCAAGCCGGATCTGGACAACATTTTGAAGGCAGTATGCGACGCGCTCAACGGTATCGCGTACAAGGACGACGCTCAGATCGTTGATATTGCAACAAGTAAATTCTACTCCTGCGAGGCGGACGAGGGACTTCGGATCGAGGTCGCAGCCGCAACGGAGGACGTGATCCGGGGCTGACAGCCCATGGAGGGAACCATGTCGGAGTCTAAAAGGCGCGGCGCGCCATATAAAGCAGGCCTCGACTATATCCCGCAAACCGTCGACCCAATGTCCGACATGCGGATCTATGATCTCACCGACAAATACGGGCCTCTTGGATATATGGTCTATGACCTGACCTTAAAATATATCATGAGCCAGGGCTACTACGTAGAATGCAGCCTGCCCGTATTCGTCCGGATGATCCAAAGCCGGATCGGGAATCGATGGATCAGAAACCGCGCCGTCGTGGAGCAAGTCATCCACTACATGGCAGATATAGGTCTCCTCGATGATGACCTCTTGTCCGTGGGTGTGATAACCTCTGCAGACGCTCAACGACTTTACTATGAGACTGCTGTGAAGCGTTTGAGAAGACGGCCAAATACTGAAAAATACTGGCTGCTTGACCAGCCTTCCGGGAACGTTGAGGGACAGGAAGAGGCGTCAGGTTTATTAAATTTACCCTCCGGCCAGATTAATGCGGAAGAAAGTCGAATTAATGCGGAATTAAATCGAATTAATGCGGAATTAATTCACACAGAAAAGAAAGAAAAGGAAAAAGAAAATAATATAGATATAGGCTCCGCCGAATCGCTTGGCAACAGTGAGGTGGACAAGGCGCTTTCAGCCTATATCATGATGCGCCGTACACGCGGCCGGCTGTCAGATATACAGATCCAGGAGCTGATCACGGTCCTCACGGGGATCACGATAGATCCGGCGGAACAGGTACAGGTCATTAGGCAGGCCACGGTCCACGGGTGGAGCTCCTTCTACCCGGTCACGAAACCGAAGGCAGCGGAACGGCAGGCCAAGACCGGCAGCGGCCGGAAGACGAGCAGCTTCTACAATTTCGAGCAGCGCAAATATGATTACGACCAGCTCGAGGCGGCGATGCTCAACATGCCGATCGAGACCGGAGAGGCAGCGGCGGAGGGCGATGAATGCAAGACAGGCTAGTCGATGAATTCCGGGAATACCTTCTCGAGGAAGAGCGGAGCCCGTCGACGATCAGGTCTTACCTGTACGCGGTCAGGCTGTACCTGCGGGAGTTCGGAGATCTGTCCAAGGCGGGGATGGTCGAATTCAAGCGCCAGCAGATCGAGAAGGTCTCTCCAAGGACGGCGGCCAACAGGATCACAGCGCTCAACTGCTTCTGTTCGTTCCGCGGGGATTACGGCTCGCGGGTCCGGTCGATCCGGATACAGCAGCGGCCGACGCTCGAGAATGTGATCACACTGGAACAGTTTGAACGGCTGACGGCCGGCCTGCTGGATGACGGCAACATCAAAGGATACTGGACGGTCGTCTTCCTGGCGCGGACCGGCGCGAGGGCCTCCGAGTTCGTAAGGCTCGACAAGTCCTGCCTCGAGACTGGCGTGTGCGAGCTGTGGACAAAGGGAAAGATCCGCCGGATCAGGATCCCGGATTTCGTGATCCGGGAGAGCCGGAGCTACTTCGAAACTGTCTCGGGGACGCTGCTCTTCCCGAATCGGTGGGGGCAACAGATGACGACCAGAGGCGTGGCAAAGAACCTCGCAAGGTGGGCGGCTAAGTACGGCATACCGAGGGAAGTCGCCCACCCTCACGGCTTCCGTCATTTCTTCGCGCTGGAATTCATTAAACGCAACAAAGACATCGCCCTGCTGAAAGACCTGCTCGGGCATGAGTCGGTCGACACGACCGCCATCTATCTGCGGATGTCCGAGGAGCAGCAGCGGGACGAGTTCAACAAGACCATGGAGGAGGCAGAGCCGCACAGGGCTCCGGAGCTGCGTGCGGTGTCCTCCGGGAAATAATCATAAACGAAAGGAAGAACGAAATGGGAATTATAACAACAGAACTTAGTGACGAAATGGCAGCAGACGAGTCGATAAGGATCGCGGCACAGCGCAAAAACGTGGTCGCCATAGGCTGGGACCCGATGGAAGACAAAGACATGCTTGAATTCTCGCTCGGGATCAAGGTGGACGACGACAGAAATCATATCATCCACGCCATTGGATCGCTCGTCGTGAACGTGTTCCGCCAGATGGCAAAAGATAACATCGCAAAGGAGCTAGAGCTGACCGCATCCATGATGGATGTGATCGCTCAACGTCAGGCGGAAAGGATCGCTGCCAGCGATTTAATGGACGGCGCCACGAGCTGAAAATGTGGTGAAAAACAGGTAACTATAAATCGGCATATTTGCCGAATTTTCAACAAAAAACGATGTTCTGTGAATTCCTATTATCAGAACATGAGGCAGGAAGTATTGTGCACATTTAACAAAAACATGCATGAAACGGAAGGAGGCAGAGAAGTGTCAAGAGCACTCGTTGATATCGTCGACGCGGCATTCGATGCCGGCAGGAGACACGACCGGCAGCAGCTGGAGATCCTCAAGACGGAGACCATGGCAGCAGCCAGTAAGATCGCATCAGATACAGTAGAGGACCCGCCGGATCCGGAGAGCGGCTACAGTAACGTCAAACTGGCCAGCATGCTGCGCATGCTCTCCAGGGCATATCACATGACGAACCCGGAATCGCCACGCTGGCAGATCGAGCAGCAGGCGGCGGGAATCGTTGAACAGATCTCCGACAGTAACCGAGAACTGGCCGTTGGTAAGACAATGTATTATGCATCGTGCGATGAGGATGAGCTTCCCGGCCTCCGGTGGTCTGTAAGCGCGATGATGATCGCTGACATATCATACTGCGGGCGCTTCCTCGACAAGGAATCGAAGATGTGGATTGACATTGCGGATCTCGACAAGGACCGGAGCTTCTGGAATTACGAAGTCTGCCGCGGATACTGCAGGGCGATGAATTTTAAGGAAATCGACGAGGTGAACAAGGCATGAATGAACATATCTGCGACGAGTGCAGGAACAGAGACGTCCCGCTGTATGCATATCCCTGTTGTAATTGCGTCGACGGGAACAAGTACGAACCAGACGAAGGAAGTGAAACTGAATGAAACTAAAAGGTTTCGACGCGTATATGGAGCCGTGCCCGTTCTGCGGGAATGACAATCTTTCAGCCAGATTTTCTTGCGAGGCAATTATGGTTGAACTCCGC
>ODAI013597176.1_pt1 | contig 12016 bp, 7 predicted proteins | sample 1539321 | NCBI WGS metagenome assembly ODAI01 (sample SAMN02144231, study PRJEB22623) | gut metagenome | biome: sheep rumen | host: Ovis aries | place: New Zealand
AGCGCATTCTTCGCGATCCTGGGAGCCTCCACGTCCATCAGAAAGATGTTCGGAGCAAGATTTTCTTTTTTAAGAATCCTGAACATGTTTTCCTCCTACTCTGAATACATTGTTATATCTTGAAGATATATGGTTCCATCCAAAACTCCGATTTATGGAAGTTCTGTATAAATCATACCATACTCATTTTCTCCGAATGTGCCGAATCGGGCAAAGTATGTGCCGGCACACAGACACTGACAACCGTTTTTTATCCGGTAAAAACACTCAGAAAAACGAAATAAAAAACCAGTACACCAGACTTGTTTTGTGCACAGCAGACTGCATTTTATGCCGGAGTGAATGATTATGAATACAATACTGTATTTTGCCAGACTAAAGCGCAATAATCAATGGTAAATTTTATCAGATGGGTTATTCGCTTTTTTCAAAAAGCGAAATATCATAAATTACATATATTTCTGACCTGGTCTCTAAGCAAATTCTTTTCCGTCTTATTTTCCAAAAAAATAATAACTGCAGGCCGCCCACACGGACTGCCCGCAGTTATTATCAATCAGTTCTCATTTTCAAGATATGCCTCGAACTCGGGCATGGTCATAAGAACCTGTCTGGCACGGGTAGAACTCTCCTCGCTTACGACACCTGCCTCAGCCAGCTGGTCCATGATACGTGCGGCGCGGTTAAAACCGATTTTGAAAACACGCTGCAGAAGTCCAATCGAAGCCTTGTTTTTCTCGATGATAAAACGTCCGGCTTCCACGAAATACTCGTCACGTCCGGGATCTGTCTTCACTTCTCCGGATGATGTCCCCGGGACACCATTCACGACGATATCCTCAATCTGGCGGTCGACTTCCTCATCGTGCATCTCTGCCGTGTTGTTCTTTTTGATATATTCCACGACTTTCGTGACTTCATCATCCGACACAAAGGCGCCCTGGATTCTGGCCGGCTTCTGGTAATTCTGCGGGAAAAACAGCATATCGCCGCGGCCGATCAGCTTTTCGGCGCCGGCCATATCCAGAATAGTCCTGGAATCGACCTGACTGGAAACAGCAAAGGCGATCCGGCTGGGCATGTTGGCCTTGATCAGTCCGGTGATCACGTCCACGGAGGGGCGCTGAGTGGCAATGATCAGGTGGATGCCTGCAGCGCGGGCAAGCTGGGCCAGACGGCAGATGGCGCTTTCGACTTCACTCTTGGCGACCATCATGAGATCTGCGAGCTCATCTACGATGATGACGATCCTGGGGAGAGGCTCTCTCTCAAGTTCACCGTCCTCATTGCGGTAGGAAGCCGCCATGGCATTATATCCGTTCAAGTCCCTGGCTCCTGCTGCCGCAAAGAGCTTGTAGCGCTTCTCCATCTCGGCAACTGCCCAGTTGAGAGCGGCCGAAGCCTTGCGGGCATCGGTGACCACAGGAATGATCAGATGCGGGATCTTTTTATAGACACTGAGTTCGACTACCTTGGGATCGATCATCAGAAGTCTGACATTCTCTGGAGATGTCCTGTAGAGAATACTCAGAATGATGGTATTGATACATACGGACTTTCCCGATCCGGTCGCACCGGCAATGAGAAGATGCGGCATGCGGGCAATATCCGCAATGACTGTCTTTCCGCCGATATCCTTTCCGACCGCAAAGGGAAGCTTCCCCTCAAAGCGGCGGAATTCCCTGGACTCCAGAAGCTCCCGCAGATGAACTGTCGTCTCTTTCTTGTTGGGCACCTCAATGCCGATGGCGGATTTGCCCGGGATCGGCGCCTCGATCCGGATATCTGTCGCGGCAAGCCGCAGTTTAATATCATCCGAAAGATTGACGATCTTGCTGACCTTGACACCCTTGTCAGGCTTCAGCTCATATCTTGTCACAGAAGGCCCCTGGCTGATATCCGTGATCGTGACCTGTACACCGAAGGTTCGAAGTGTCTCCTGAAGACGGTAGGCAGTCTCCTTGAGTTCACGTTCAGTCTCATCATTTGTTCCGCTGCTTCCCTTTTCAAGAAGAGAAAAAGTCGGAGCAATGTAGCTGCTGTTCTTGCGCGCAGCGGCTGTCCGGACGGGATTTCGCAGTCCGGATCCGGATTTATCCGGCTCTCTGTGGACAGCGATCCCCTGCAGTTCTTCCTCGGAGGGAGTAGAAAAGCCTCCGTTCCCGGATGATGAAGCTGCTGCGGGAATACTGCCGGTGTCAGGCCCTGCTCCTATACCTGCCGTGCCCGAAGCACCTGCCGGTCCGGCAGTCCTGTCAGGTCCATCCGAAGATCCGGCTGCTATGACGGGTATGTCAGGCCCGTTCGTGTATCCGGCAGTTCCGGCTGCCCTCTCTGATCTGCCCGGGGTTCCTTCAGTTCCGGCTGCCAATTCCGGTCTGTCCGGGAATCCTCCGGTTCCGGCCCTCTTTTCCGGTCGGCCTGTCATATCAACAGAACTGCTCTTTCCTGCCGCTTCCGGCCGTATATTCAGAGCAGAAGCAACTGCAGTGCCGGTTTTGCCATCTGCGCCGGCGCCAGCCGTCTTTCCTGCTGCCAGGTCTGCCGCAAACGCATCCGCTCCGGTGTGTCCTGAGATATAGCCCATGGATGCAGCAGTGCCTCTTTTGCCTCCGGGAATGCTGTAAATCTTTTCTGCCGCATGGTCATCGTCAAAAACGTTAAGATCATCGGCAGCATCAAAATCATTGAAATCATCGAAATCCGGTTCCTCCCCGAAGTACCGATCCCGGGAAGGATCAAAGGCGGGAGATTCCCCGTCTTTTCTGCGTCTTCCGACAACTACAGCAGCTTCTTCTCCCGGATCTTCCGGCAGTACGACAATCTCATGAACATCTTTTCGCCTGTCCATATTGTTGATCCGGCCTCTGCTGCGTGTCTTGGCAGACTGTTTTTTCGAGGATTTCTCAGTGCCGCTGCCGTCATCCAGCAGTGTATGTTCAAGGTTGAGTGACCGGGCACCGGTTCTTTTACGGCGTATTCTGCTGTTTTCTTCAGCCAGCTGTCTCTTTTGGGCTCTTGCAGCAGCCCTGTCCTCCCTTCTCAGGATCCGCTCCGCATCACGCTCAAGCCTCTCCTCTTCCTCTTCCTCCAGAGCCTGCCGCCTGCGTTCCCTGCGAATTGCCCGTCGCTCGGAAAAGCCGGGGATTCCTTCCTCCTCCCGGTATTCCCGCCAGCTCCGCAGAATCCCCGCGGGGGATCGCTGGAAGAAAAGCATGAGCGCGATCAGCAAAAATCCGACATATACAAGCCAGCTTCCGGTAACCCCGAAAGCACGGTACATTAGATTGGAAAACCATCCGCCCGGGATTCCGCCTCCGAGACAGGTCTCCGCACAGAGGCGGAAGGCTGCTTTAACATCAAAGGGAACATCCAGAGAAATCGCACCCGATAAGTGCAGGTACAGATGTCCCACGGACTGTATGATCAGGATCAGAAGCGCACTCGCCAGAAGACGGACCGGCATATTCCTTCCGCCTTTTTGAAAAAGAAGAAAGCTGCAGAAGGCAAAGAGCCATACAGGCAGAAGCCAGGCGCCGATTCCGAACAGTCCGTACAGGATCTTACCCAGAGCGGCCCCTACACTGCCGCCGAACCCTGACAGCGACATATAGATGAAAGCCATCGCGATCAGCATCACAACAAGCGCGATGGTCATACGGACCTCGCGCTCTCTGATCTGATTCTGACGGCGGGCTTTTTCTACAGCTGCCTCCTTGCGGGTGCCGGAAGTCCCTGAGGATGTCCTCTTTGAGGAGGAGCCTTTCCTGCCGCTTCCGGACCTGCTGCCGGAATAAGTCTTTGTACTGGAAGCACGTCTGCCGCTGCTCTTTCCCGAGCCCGGTTTTCTTCGGGACGCAGACGCTGCCGATGAGGACCCGGACTTCTTCCGGGAAGTACTGGTCTTTGTCTTCTGTGCCATTTATTACCTCTGTGTCTGTCCGTTCTGAAACATAAACAGCCGCCGCATCATGCAGCGGATCAGATATCGAAATCGTCGTCATCGGAAATATCGATATCAAAATGCTCCTGTCCCACGGGGATATCCCAGTCATCCATCAGATCAAATTCCATCCTCACATGCGGACGGCGCTTTGGAACGGGGAGCGGATTCTTGAGGAACCGTCCTTCATCCCTTTCTGAATGATCCTGCAGACTGTCGTCGGGACGATATTTGTTTTCAATGTCCATAACAGGCAGCCTCCTTTCAGAATCTCACCGCAGGCAGCTGATTCATTCCTGCAGCCGTGATCTCGCGGCCGCAGAAATGTCCGCAGGTAAAAGGGGAACAGTAAAAATACACATAGCAGCCCCGCGCATGATACGCGAAGCTGCTGTGCGAATAAAATCCGATGGAAAAGCTGAAACAAGCGCTGTTAAGGCCTGAAAAGGACCCGGCTCCGGACCTTGTATAAAGTCCCGGCCGATCAGTCGTCACCCTCGTCCCAGTTGTGATAGACTGCCTGGACATCATCATCCTCATCGAGGATGTCGAGGATACGGCGGATCTGCTTGATCGCGTTTTCGTCTGTCAGGGTCACATAATTCTGAGGGATCATGGTGACTTCCGCAGAGACGGTCTCAATTCCCGCCTCGTCAATGGCTGCCTTGACTGCGTCGAAATCATCCTCGGAAGTAATGATCTCAAAGCTGTCCTCTTCCTCCTTCAGATCCTCGGCACCAGCGTCCAGAGCGATCATCATAAGGTCATCCGCGCTCATATCGCACTCTTCGCGGTCGATGATGATCTGGCCGCGCTTGTCAAACATGTAGGATACACATCCGGGAGTACCGATGTTGCCGGAACCCTTGGCAAAAGCGGCGCGGACATTTGCCGCGGTGCGGTTCTGGTTGTCGGTAAGTGTGTCGACGATGACAGCAATCCCGTTGGGGCCGTAACCCTCGTAGGTATTGTACTGATAATTTACATTGCCGACATCTCCCGCCGCCTTCTTGATACCGCGCTCGATGGTATCGTTGGGGACGTTATTGGATTTGGCCTTCTCGATGACCTTGGCGAGCTTATAGTTGTTGGAAGGATCGGGGCCGCCCTCTTTAACAGCGACTGCAATCTCTCTGCCGATAATGGTAAAGATTTTGCCCTTGGCGGCATCGTTTTTTTCCTTTTTGTGTTTAATGTTTGCGAATTTCGAATGTCCTGACATGATAATTCCTCACTCTGAATATATTACTCAGGAACTGTAGATCGATTCACTCTGCAGATCAATCACCTACAGGTCCTTGGGTATACAAGCCACTAATGTACTTTCTCAGGCTGTATGCAAAGCCACATTTAAATATATCATCACACCGGTCAATCGTCAATGAATACTCTCGGAACACGGGGTGAAATATCACAGGCCAGCTCATAATTGAAGCGTCCCGACAGATCTCCCAGCTCTTCCATTGTAATAGAAAGCTCTCCGTCGCAGCCGATCAGTGTAACAGGGTCGCCTTCCCGCACATCGGGAATATGACTTACATCGACCATCATCTGGTCCATGCACACACGGCCTCGGATGGGAGCCTTCTGTCCCCGTATCAGCACATATCCTTTATTGGACAGACTCCTGGGATAGCCGTCGCCGTATCCGACCGGAACGGTCGCAAGCCTCTCCTCTTTCTGTGTCACATAGGTACCGCCGTAGCTCACCTGCGTTCCGGCGGGCACAGTCTTGACATAGACCACGTGTGAATGCAGTGAAAGGACAGGGCGGAGGGGGACCGGTTCATGCGGGACATCCGAAGACGGCCAGAGGCCGTAGAGGGTGATCCCTGCGCGGACCAGGTCGAAATTGGCCTCGGAAAGGCGGATGATGCCTGCGCTGTTCGACGCATGCCGGAAAGGAATCCTGTATCCCAGTTCCTTTTGAATCCGGTCGGTAAAATCCGAAAAAGACCCGATCTGTGTGCGGGTATGCGCAAGATCCGTCTCATCTGCCCTTGAGAAATGGGTGAAAATACCTTCCAGACAGATGGAGCCCTTTTCCTGCAGTTCGAGCACACGCCGGATAAAAGCCATTCCGGAGTCGTCAGGCCTTATTCCGATCCTGCTCATGCCGGTGTCCACAGCCGTGTGGATACGCACCGCTTTTCCGGCTTTCCTGCCCGCCTGCGCCAGCTCCTCCAGCATATCCGGACGGAAAACCGCAGGACGGATCTCCAGCCTTGCCAGATCCTCATAGCAGTAAGGAAAAACATATCCCAGGATCAGGATGGGCTTTTCAATACCGCAGGCACGCAGCTGCGCCGCCTCCTCAAATGTGGCGACCGCAAATCCCCACAGATACGGCAGTGCCTCGATCTTTTCCGCAATCTCGCATGCGCCGTGACCGTAACCGTCGGTCTTGATGACTGCGATCATCTTTGTTCCCGGATTGAGATTGCGGTGCATGCTTTCCATATTGTAGGAAAGTGCGGAAAGATTGATTTCCGCACAGATTCTTTCATTACTCATTTTTCACTTCCATAAAACTGATGTGTCTGTCCGCTCAGGTTACAGAAAAGCTGACACGCCCGTTTTCAGGCGGAGAAGAAACTGATCACTTTTTCCAGAAAGAAGCCCTTGCCAGTTCCGTGATCAGATCCCCGGCTTTCATGCCCTGCTCTCCGTGCACTTCTTTGGCAAGGTCACCCGCTCTGCCGTGCATGCAGACAGCGCTTACGGCAGCCGCAAATCCGCTTCCGTACTCGCTCTCTGTAAATAAAAGTCCGGAACAGAAAGAGGAAGAAACAGCCGCCCCCCGGAAATCCTGAGCAAGAAAAGCTGCGGTGATTCCTGTCAGGACATCGCCGCTGCCTGCCGTCGACATTCCGCTGTTGCCGGTGCAGTTGAGATAGAGCCTTGCTCCGTTCTCCTTCTGTAAGGGCTGTGCCACAAGTGTCCGTGCATCTTTGCAGGCAATCGTAGACCTGAGCCTGTCAGCCTGTTCCTGCACAACAGCAGTGCGGCCCGCAATGCATTCACGAACACTCAGACCGGCAAGCGCGGCAAACTCCGCCATATGAGGAGTCAGAATACAGGCAAGGCCGGAGCGGCGGTTTGCCAGAAGCTCTCTCAGACGGCTGTCCCCGGCAAGAAGACGGATCGCGTCGGCGTCGAACACAAGTCCGCGCAGAGATTTTCCGGGTGACTTTTTCGAATCTTCAGCACTTCCGTTTTCCTGCACATAATCCAGAATTCTGCGCAGAAGGGCTTTTGCCGTCTCATCGATTCCCATCGCAGGACCGGCCGCTGTAATATCTGCCCAGTCCAGTGAGGCAATCAGTCTCTGAGCCGCCTGTTCGGGAGTGTCCTCATCGGTAAAAGTATCCAGCAGAGCCTCCGGAAGAGACTGCTGTATGATCAGACGGTTAGCCTCATGAGTGAAGATCTTTACCATTCCGGCACCGGATGTCATACAGGCATGGGCTGCCAGAAGGGCTGCGCCGCACATATTGCGCCGTCCTGCCACAATCAGAACCTTTCCGAAAGTGCCCTTGTTGCCTCCCCGGTCGCGGGCAGGAAGAAGATCCTCCGCATGCGCGTTCATCAGGGTGAACATGCCGGGTTCTTTTTCAAAAGCCCTCTGCGTAATGCCGATCTGTGCCAGATGGCAGTCCCCCGCAAAAACAGTTCCGGGATACATGAAATGTCCCCTTTTGTAGAAGGCAAAAGTCCTGGTCTCATCACACCTGACCGCGCACCCCATTACACGGCCGTCATCCGATGAAATACCGGAAGGGATGTCCACTGCGGTCACATAAGTGCCGTAAAGGTCTCTGCAGCGGTTGATGGACTCCACACAATCTGCAGCTTCGCCGGAAAGTTCTCTGCTCAGACCGGTTCCGAAAAGGCCGTCTATGATCACATCCGGAATCTGCATCTTTCCGCAGGGAGTTTCCAAAAAGGATGAACCCCCCTGCCCTCCTGCCGCAGAAGCAGAAACAGAATCGGGAGATTCATTCTGTTTACTCATCAGGTCATAAAAAAATGACGTGGGATACTCTTGTACATACACACCGTACTGCCTGAGAATATTTTCCTGGACAGCAAAACTGCTTTCCGGAGATACTTTTCCGGAAAGCCTCAGAAAGCGGACTTCATACCCGCGGTCAAGCAGGATCCTTCCTGCCGCGAGCGCATCCGCGCCGTTATTGCCGCGTCCTGCGGCCGCAAGAACCAGAGGCCGGCGTCCATATCTTTCAGGACTGAATTTTCCGCACAAAAAAACGTCAACGCCGTCCGCAACGGACAGCGCTGCTCGTTCCATCAGGACCAGCGAAGGGATCCCGATCATATTGGACGTTCTTGCATCACAGGATGCCATTTCCCCGCCCGTCAATAAATATTCTCTTTTCATGACTCTTTTTACTGATCAACATCCTGAGAAATCGAATTTCTGTGGATATTATAAGACAGTTTCATGAGACTGTCCTGCAGATGGACATTTTCCACCTGGATACTGGCGGGAAGCTCCAGATCAATGTGCGCAAAATTCCAGATTGCTTTAATGTTTGTCCTTGTGAGGGAATGCGCAACTTCACGGGCATCGGACTTTGGAATGGTAAGAACTACGATATCCACGTCATTGGCATCCACATAATCCTTCAGTTCCTGGAGCGGACGAATCGGTATCCCCCCGATCGTCTGTCCGTAAAGCTGAGGATTGATGTCAAATGCACAGATAAAATTAAAACCACTCTTTTTGAATTTCAAATATTTTACAAGCGCCTGTCCCAGGTTGCCGGCACCGACCAGAACCATATTATGGACGTGGTCCAGTCCCAGTATCTTTCCGATCTCCTCATACAGATAATTGGTATTATCCCCGTATCCCTGCTGACCAAAACCTCCGAAATTATTAAAATCCTGCCGGATCTGCGAAGCCGTGACCTTCATGATCCGGCTCAGTTCCTGGGAGGAAATCCTCTCCTTGCCGGAATCCTTCAGATCCTTTAAATAACGATAGTACCTGGGCAGTCTCCCTATAACTGCCTGCGATATTTCTTTCTCTTCCACTAAGCACCTCATATTATGTAAATGACGGAAGCATTTCGTACAGACACCCCATGTCTTCTATTCAAATACAGTCAAATGCACAAATCATAGTATATCCAACTGCAGCTTCCTTTTGTTTATTACAATCCCAACACATTATAAATTGAGAATATATTGATGTCAAATACGCATCAAGCACTAAAACACTCATCGGTGCTATCGATGTTACTGTTCACTGTCCCTTCGGAACTGTGAATAGTAACTTGCGTTTGCCCATTCCAAATGCTCTTCGAGCATGGGCAAACGCCGTTTTATTCATGTTTTTCATGAAAAACCCATGCCAAAACATCTCGAGCGCGGAGGCCGTGAACAGTAACCTGTCGATTCTATCGGATTGACAGCTTATTTGATTCCGATTAAACTGTTCTGGTGCCTGTTCTCCCTTCACCTCCTGACGGGGGTTAATAAGGAAAACAAGCAGGAACTGTCATTTTGCCGTCAACAATAACTCAACACAGGAAAACCATACATGATCATAGCATGTCATCATATTACTAAAGAATTTGTAGATAAGACCGTCCTGTCTGACATCACTTTTCATCTTGAAAAAGGTGACCGGGCAGCAATCGTAGGAATCAACGGGGCAGGCAAGACTACCCTCCTGCGCATCATGGCCGGTGAAATGGAAGCAGACAGCGGCACAGTCACTTTATCGGGCGGAGCACGACTCGGATACCTTGCACAGGACCAGGGTCTGGATGCTTCCAGCACAATCTATGAGGAAGCCCTGGAAGCCAAGCGCGAGATCATCGAAATGGAGGAGCATCTGGCGCAGTACGAGCGGGAAATGGAGGTCGTCAAGGGAAATGCCCTCAATGAGCTGATCGAGACTTACACGAATCTGCTGCACCGCTTCGAGATGATGAACGGCTACGCCTACAAGGGCGAGATCACCGGCGTCCTGCGCGGACTCGGTTTTACGGACGATGAGTTTGACAAACAGATATCCACCCTCTCCGGCGGTCAGAAGACCCGCGTTGCTCTGGCGCGTCTGCTTCTTCAGAGTCCCGATGTCATTATGCTGGACGAGCCTACCAACCACCTGGACCTGGGAAGCATACGCTGGCTGGAAAACTATCTGACAAACTACCGCGGAACCGTCCTCATTGTCTCTCACGACCGATATTTCCTGGACCGCACCGTCACCAAGGTCATTGAAATCGAAAATGCCTCTGCCACCTTTTTTACCGGCAATTACACAGTCTATGCCGAAAAAAAGAAAGCTCTGCGTGAACAGCAGCAGCGTGCCTGGCTCAATAACCAGGCCCAGATCCGCCATCAGGAGGAGGTCATCGCAAAGCTCAGACAGTTCAATCGGGAAAAGTCCATCAAACGCGCCGAAAGCCGCGAAAAGATGCTCGGGAAAATGGAAGTGGTCGACAAGCCATTCAGCCTGCGCGACGATATGCATCTGAAACTGACTCCCTGTATCCGCAGCGGCCGGGAAGTCCTGACCGTTGAAGATCTCGCCAAATCCTTTGACGGGATCACACTCTTCTCCGGTCTGAGCTTCCATATCCGCAGAGGTGAACATGTCGCCCTGATCGGCGACAACGGCACAGGCAAGACGACCATCCTCAAGATCCTGAACGGACTTCTGGGACAGGACCGCGGCCATATCCGTCTGGGAACAAACGTCCACATCGGTTACTACGACCAGGAGCATCATGTTCTGGACGATCACAATACGGTTTTCGAAGAGATCGCCTATGCCTTTCCCTCCATGACCAACACCGAGGTGCGTAATCTCCTGGCATCCTTCCTTTTTACCGGTGACGACGTCTTCAAGCTGATCGGCGAACTCTCGGGCGGTGAAAAAGGACGTGTCTCTCTTGCCAAGCTCATGCTCTCGGAGGCAAATCTGCTCATCCTGGATGAGCCCACCAACCACCTGGACATTGTCTCCAGGGAGGTTCTCGAGAACGCCCTCAACTCCTATGACGGGACAGTCCTCTATGTATCCCACGACCGGTATTTCATCAACCGGACTGCCAGCCGGATCATGGAACTCACCCAGAGGGTCCTGGTCAATTATCCGGGCAATAATTCCGAATCCGTCCCCGAGCGCTTTATCGGAAATTATGATTTTTATGTCGAAAAATCCGCTCAGGTCGGCGAGAATCTGATCGCGAATCTTCGCGGCGATTCAGCTGCGGATCAAAAGGCAGCTTTCTCCGGGTCCTCAAAAGGCTCTCCCGCCAATGCAGTCAGACCTGCTGATAAAATGACAGACGGCAGTGCCTCGGCACAGTCATCATCCTCATCAGCTTCCTCAGGCTCAGGGACAGGCGGAGTTGACGACTGGAAGACACGAAAAGAGGAACAGGCCCGCCGCCGCAAGATCGCCAACGACCTCAAAAAGTGCGAAAACGAGATCGCCCGCCTTGAAGCAGAGGGCGAGGCGCTCGACGAAGAAATCTCTCTGCCGGAGAACAGCACCAACCCCGACAGGCTGCGCGAACTCACCGCAAAGCGCGAAGACATTGACCTGCAGCTCGCTTCCCTCTATGAACAGTGGGAAACTCTGGGCGAACTGGCCGAACCGGCTGAATAAACCGAGCCGGCCGAATAGGCCCTACAAACCGAATAGACCAAACAGGCTGAACCGGTCCAACCAGCCCAATAGATCAAACAGGCTGAGCCGGCTGATTCGGCTGAATGGAAAATCACAGCTTCCACCGGAAAAACAAAGTACTGAACTGCGGGTTCCGCAGATTGAAAAAAGCCCGTCCGGACAGAGCCTCTTTCGAGCGCCCTGTCCGGACGGGCTTTTTTCTTTTTTCTTGCTCAGACTTCGCAACCTGTGAAGCATGAGTTCTTATTATATGATGTAAGGGTCAAAAGGTATCCAATGGCTCTGAGTCTCGTCAAGTTGCACAAACAGCCGAAGGGCCTTGGGCAGCTCCGAAGGAGATGCTGCGTGCCAGGTACTTGGCCGCTGATTTTTAGCGGCCTTAGTACCGCTGCCAGCGAGGG
>ODAI013485918.1_pt1 | contig 12015 bp, 6 predicted proteins | sample 1539321 | NCBI WGS metagenome assembly ODAI01 (sample SAMN02144231, study PRJEB22623) | gut metagenome | biome: sheep rumen | host: Ovis aries | place: New Zealand
GAATGCCACAGGGTTCCTGACAAATCGCGCACGGGGTCCCCACCGTGCGCTTCTGTTTTATCCTTTCATTCTTTTTTCGTTCACAGATCGGGAATCTTATCCTTTTATTCTTCTTTCGGGCAAAGATCGGGAATCTTATCCTTTTATTCTTCTTTCGATCAGAGATCGGGAATCTTATCCCTTTATTCTTTTTTCGGTCAGAGATCGATAATCTGCAGACCTTCTTTTTCCCCGGACAGGAAATTCTCGATCGCCTCACGGGACGCGGAGACGGAGCCCTGCAGGAAAAATGGTTTTCCGCCGCCTCTCCCGTTCAGTTCCTGATTCATCTTTCTGACAAGTTCCTTCAGATCACCGCCGCTCTCACCGGCCGCATACCTGTAGCCCGCATCGTCCGTCCCGGAAAATGAGAAACAGCTTCCGCCGCACTCTTCCATCACCTTCGCGGTCAGCTTCTGTACCAGCAGCGGACTGAAATCTTCCGCGAAGAGAAGGACGTCCCCTGTGCCTCTGAGTTCCCGGGCTTTGCGGTCTATCACGCTGTAGAGCAGCTGTGTGATCCGGAATTTCAGGGCTGCATCCTCCTGAAGGAGCTTTTGCGCGGCGCTTCCTGTCTCGTTCATTTTCGCGCTCAGGGCCATCGATACTTCGTGATTCTGAATAAAGATACCGGTCATGTAATTATAGGCCCATCTGCCGCACATCAGTTCCATGCGGACGCCTCCCTTGAAGCGGACATGGGAAATAATGCGGATGGATCCGATCTCACCGGTTCTTAAAACGTGCGTCCCGCAGCAGGCACAGACATCCGCCCCAGGAATCCTGACAACCCTGATCGTCCCGTGAAGCTCTTTCTTGCTGCGGAACTCCACATTTTCCGCCTCTTCTTCTGTATAGAGATCTGTATATACCGGAACGTCGGACCATACGATTTCATTTGCACGTCTCTCGATCTCACGGATCTCTTCCTCTGTGAGCGCACCGCTGAGGTCAATCGTCATGCGGTCACTGCTCATATGAAAACCGACATTCTCATAGCCGAATCTTTCATGGATCAGGCCGCTCACAATATGCTCTCCCGTATGATTCTGCATGCGGTCAAAGCGGTATTCCCAGTCCAGATGACCTTCGATCCGCTCCCCTTCCGCTGCCGGCGCGTCACAGCAGAGGATCAGATCCCCGTCGCGCTCCTGGGTGTCAAGTACATGAATCACGGCATGGCCTGCGCCGCCTTCCCCTGATTCCGGCGTCCTGTCCGGGCACAGCAGGAACCCGCGGTCACCGCTCTGCCCGCCGCCTTCCGGGTAAAAGGCCGAGCGGTCAGGTATGATCTCAAACCGGTCTCCCCTCTGCCTGCAGCTCAGCACTTTCGCTTCGAAAACACTGCACATTACATCTTCATAATATATTTTTTCTGTCATATCTTCTTTCGGTTTTTTAGCCGTCTCCTTCTTCATCTAAGCCAGCCCGCGCAGAAACCGGTCTTTACATTCTCTGCTGCCGCATGGACGATTATACCCCTCCGCGGCCGGAATTGACAAGGCAGCCGGATAGCATTTATACTGTGGAGAGTTGTGAATTATAAACATGAAACAGTCGGCTGCAGCTTTTATTCACGGCTCTCCACAGATCAGACTGCAGGCCGGAATAATCGTTTGAAACTACTACAATGAAGAAGGAGCAGAAGTTCCATGAAAGATCAGTCAGATCAGTACATACTCGACAGATCCCGTATAGACCGGCCGGAAGGCTGCGAACTTGCGGATTTTCACACACATTCCACCGCCTCCGACGGTACGCTCACGCCGTCTGAAAATGTAGCACTTGCGGCAGAACGCGGCCTGAGGGCGATCGCCGTGACGGACCATGACACCGTGGGCGGTGTTGAAGAAGCTCTGGCCGCCGGAAAGGAATACGGCGTGGAGATCATCGCGGGGATTGAATTCTCCTGCGCCTGGGAAGGACTTGATATTCATATCGTGGGGCTGGATCTTGATCTTGGCAATGAAGAGCTCATGAGCCGGATCAGCCAGTGCAGAGATGCCCGGGAAAACCGCAATCAGATGATGATCGACAGGATGGCGGAGGACGGAATCGACATCTCACGCGAGCAGATGATCGCGGAATTCGGAGATATGAAATGGACGCGCGCGCATTTTGCAAGGCATCTGATCAGCAAAGGGGTGGTTCAGTCCGTCCCGGAAGCCTTTGACGGTCTTCTGGATGACAATGGGAAATATTTTATTCCCCGCTCTTCCGTCCGGCCGGATGAGATGGTCAATCTCATCTTCAGAACGGGCGGCATCCCTGTCATGGCGCATCCTTTCCAGTATAAGCTTCCGGATCCGGACCTCATGCGCCTGGTCACTCTTCTTAAGGAAAACGGATTGATCGGTATCGAAGCGTTCTATTCCACGCATACGCCGCAGCAGACTGCCCATGTGAAAGAGATCGCTTCCGGGATGGATCTCTGCCTCTCCGGCGGATCCGATTTCCATGGAAAGAACAAACCTCTGATTGATCTCGGTACAGGCTGGGGGGATCTGCGTATACCCTATGAACTGATCACGATCATGAGAAAAAGGCGCGCTGCACTGTGATTTCTCTGTCTGACGCAGTTGGAAGAATGCATGATTATTCCGGCAGTTCCTCAGCCGGTTGGACACAGTGAAAGAAGAAGGCAGTGTGTGCCCGTCCGGGTCACAGTAGCACCGCCGGACACAGCGAGAGAATTAGGCAGTACAGACAGTGTATGCCCGCCCGGGTCACAGTAGTATCGCCCGACACAGTGAGACAATAGGACAGCACAGGGCCGGGAAATGACAGAAGACTGTTCATTCCGCATACGCACAGAAGGAGAAAGTGCTATGGCAGTTTCAGAGAAAGGCAAAAAAATATTTTTTACGGATATTGATGAAACGCTTGTCAATACAGATAAAAGCTTAAGCGAAGAAAACCGGCGTGCTCTCGAAGCTTATGTAAACACGGGAAGTTACCTTGTGATATCGACAGGGCGTGTCCTGTGCGCTTCCATTCGACTTCTGAAGGATCTTGGCATATATGATTTTCCGAATACCTTTATCAGCACCTGCAACGGCGGCCTGATCTATGATACCGGCAGCGAACGCGTCATCTCGGACAGTCTGATACCCCTGGATCTGGTAACGGAGGTCTTCCGCTGCGCAGGGGAATTCGGCATCCACATCCAGACCTACACAGATACGGAAGTTGTTTCAGAAAAAGACACGCCGGATCTTCATCGCTACTGCGCCATCCAGAAGATGCCGCCCCTGGTCGTCAGCCATGTGGAAGACGTACTCAGACAGTCCCCTGCAAAGATCCTTGCCATCGACTACAGCAGTCCGGAGCATGTGACAGAGTTCCGCAATTACCTGGAACCGAAAGTGAACGGGACGCTGGACCTGTACAAATCAAATCCCTATCTTCTGGAAATCGTCCGCAGGGGAGTCAATAAAGGCAGCGCGCTTCGCTTCATGGCAGATTACCTGTCCGTACCGGTAGAGAATACCATATCCGCCGGAGATGAGGAAAATGACCTGACGATGATCCAGGCTGCCGGAATCGGCTGCGCGATGTGCAATGGAAAGGATTCATTAAAGGAAATCGCCGATTATGTGACGGAGAATGACAACAATCACGGGGGCGTCGCTGAAATCCTCTATAAATTCTGCATCTGACTATAATATAATGGTGCGAACGGCAAAAGTCCGGACGCAAACCGTATTTAAAGGCAGCAGACCTCTGATTCTTTCAGAGGCCTGCTGCCTTTTTATAAACAATCTCTGTCTGCGCAGCTTCTGCTGCCTTTTCTCTTATCTTCTTCTCTTTGTAAGGACAATCACCAGGATGATGATGACGAGCAGTGCAGCTCCCGCGGCGCAGATCAGCGGGATCAGGGGACTGCTGTCTCCGGTCTCCACTGACAGGGCATTCACGACATGGAAATGTACCGACTTTGAAACGGCAGTTCCATCCGGATTCCAGGATGTCCCGTTGTAGAACTGTTTTGCAAAATGAACCGTGAGCGTATAATCGCCAGCCGCGTTGATCGCCATCGATGTGGTATAGGGCGCGGAGGACCAGCTGCCGCTTACGGTACTGATCTGATAATCCGTCGGCAGGAAGCGGTAATCTCCGGGATTCGGGGATGTATCATCCATTCCTCCGCCTGAAGCTGTGAAGGTGAGCGTCGTTCCTTTTAAGTATTCGGCGCCTTCCCCGATGCCGCTGATGACGCAGTCATCTGCGGTCGGCCCGGCTTTGTAGGAAGCTTTCACCGCCGTGTCTGAGCTTTTCGCGTAAGCTGTTGTAGTCAGGCTCGTGACATCATCAAGCTGTATCTCTCCCTTTTCCACCTGCCAGCTGTCAAATACCTGTCCGGAGGCAGGATAATCCCCCTGCAGCATGATCGCCTGATCCGGCCCGTAATTCCCGCTTCCGGAGCCGCTCTCCACAGACACCTTATAGGTGAGGGCTGCGTAGTTCGCGGCAACGGTGGAAGCCGAATTCCCCACCGTGATCGTCGTTGTCGGCTGGGAAGCGTCCGCGATCACTGCGTCGCCGGATACTACGGACCAGCCGCGGAAGCTGTATCCTTCCTGAGGCGCGTTGGCTTCGATGGTAACCTGGTCGCCCGCTTTATAGGCCGTCTCCCCGGAGGCACCGACAATCGTGCCTTCACTTACGGAGATACCGTACTTTGAAACAGCCACATAAGAGGCCGAAGCGATCAGGTCCGCCGGAGGCGCCGTAAGGGTCACTGCCCCGTTCTCTTTCTGAGCAAGTTCCACTTCGTTGCCATAGACGTCCGTCACGCTGATGCCAGCAAAGGTATAGCCGTCCGGAGCCGTATCCGGAATAATCGTCACCAGGTCCCCTTCGGCAAAGGTCAGAGGATCGGCACTGCAGTTGTTTACAGTGACTGTATGTGTATTCTTGACGTAATTCAGGATTACCGTGCTGTCCGCCTGAATGCTGAATATATAAGATCCGTCCTCGGCAGGTGTGATCTGGATATTATCCACCGTGACGGAAACCTGCTCATCCGAAGGTGCCGCTCCGATCACAACTGTGGCGTACTCCGCCGTGTCGGTGGAAACCGTATAGCAGACGGAACCGTCCTCGAGGGCCTCACCGCCGGTTACGCCGGTATCCTGTCCGCCGTAGATAAAGGAGGTCTTTCCGTACACCTTGAGACGGAGCCCTTTTACATTCTTCACGACCTTTGTGACCGTCACCGTCACTGCAGATTCCGGTACCACGAATGAGTAGGTATGGTATTCTTCATTGGCATCCAGCTGCAGCGGATTCCCGTTCTGGTCTGTCACCGCCACACTGCTCCTGCCTGCCGTGCCGGCGACGACAACGGAGACCGGAGTCCCTGCCGGGAAGGAGCTTCCGGAATCATAGGCATTCCCGTCGCTCACAAGGCTGACGGACGCTTCCGGATCCTGGTTCAAAACAGTTACGCTGTAAAGCGGAGCCGGAATCTCGGTATAAGCGGCCGTAAGGGAAATATTCCCCGCAGGCATCTCAAAGGTCAGAGAGGGTGAAGCTGCCTGCTCCGGAGAGAGCGTGAAAGAGGTTCCGCCTGCATCCGTCACTGTCCATCCCGCGAATGCAAACCCTTCTTTCTGCAGAGCATTCACCGTTACAGGTTCCCCGGCTTTCAGGGCGGAAGCTGTCTCTCCGGTCAGGCCTGAAACAGCGTTTCCTTCAGATACCGTCACACTGTAGGTTTCCGGAATAATCTCATTGTAGGCGGCTGCGAAAGACAGATCCCCCTCGGGCATGGAGAAACTGAAGGAGGAGGCGCAGCGCATGGCGTCGTCAAGAGCGAAGCCCTCCGGTCCGCCTGTAATAGTCCAGCCGGCGAACGTATAACCTTCTCTCTGGGAAGCCGTCACGGTAACGATCGTGCCGGCTCTCAGCCCCGTCAGCCGGCTCTGTCCGGCTGCTCCGTCATATGCGGCTGTCCCGTCGCTGACTGAAACAGAGTAAACCGATACATAAACCGGTGAAATCTCCACATCAGCGGAAGGCCGCGAAGAAACGGCGTAGCCTGTGGTCGCCGAGGACGCGTCCGCGAACTGCACAGCCTCCGGATCGGAGGTCTTCCAGTATGCGAACACCTGCCCTTTCAGCGTTCCGGAAGTGCTGACCGTACCCGCAAGTCCCTCTGCCCAGGGAATCAGGTTCGCGGATGACTCGCTGCTGCCTTCCGGATACCAGCTGATGATAATGTTCCCCGCAGGAGCCTGCTGTTCCGCTGCCGCCTGCTGTGCGGCTGCCTGTTCCCCGGCCAGTGTCGACGGATCCGCCAGTTCGCTGAGGGAAATCACTGTTCCGTCCGGAGCCATGTTGTCATCCGCGTCGTCCGTGAGAGGTTCCACATAATCCTGAAGCTGCTGGGGAACTTCTTCCGGCCCGCTCTCAGCCTCCGGAGACGGATTATCAGTTCCCTCCGGCTGACTGCCGGCATCCTCCGTGCTCTTCATTCCGAAAAGCGGGGTGAACAGATACAGCCGGTCCGCTTTCCCGATCGAGAAAGTCAGGTTCTCCTGCGTGAGCGTATCACTCCTCAGGCCCTCCCAGGGGATCGCATCAGGATCCGCGGGCTGAAGATTGTGATTCCCGTCCACATACTGGATCTGCCATCCGGAGAATACCTGCCCTTCCGGAACCGCAGCCGGATCCACAGCCAGTGTCACAAGATCTCCTTCGGACCAGGAACAGCCCGTCACGGAGAGGGGCTGCGGAACCCCGTTCGGATCATTCACGGTAAGATCCGGATAAAATGCCTCTGGCTGCAGCACTGTCAGCTGATCCGCGCCGGACACGCCTGAGCATACAGCTCCCGGCGCCATGGCGACTGCGGAAGACACTGCATCCAGTTCATAGGTGCCGGGCGCGGTCATGGGAAGTCCGTTCTCATCCGTCATGCTGGTCACCGGCGTGATCTCGAGAAGCTCATAGACGTTCCCGCTCGTATTCGTCCAAACAAGAGCGCCGGTCATGAGGTCCACTTCCTGCGCTTCCGGTGTCTCCCGGCGGTATCCGTCCTCAGAGAGATAGATATTCGCCAGCCCGGCGATACTGTCCCCCGGGTAAATGAGATGCTTCTGTCCGTCCGCAAAGTCAACCGGCCGGTAAAAAGAGGGATCCAGCGATCCCCCGCTCACGTCATAAGCCACCGAAGCAGCATGTCCCGGAAAAACCGCTGTCAGTCCAAAAAACAGGCCTGCTGCCAGCGCCAGATACTTCCGCATATGACTTCTCATACTCCAACCCCTCTTTTCCGTGATCCGCCTGCCATACGCGAAGGCTGAGCCGGCGTGGCGCGGTAATGATCCGAAATGAAATATAACGTTATGATAACATCATAAAGAAAGCCTGTCCTCAGCATTTCCGAAAATAAAAAATGAAGAATTTCTTAAACAGAAAACGGCATCTGCCTGAGGCGCTCCCCGGTCCGCAGACGATGTGTTTTCGCCTGCCCGCGCCGGGGAACTGTCCGGCAGCAGATGCCGTTTTTTAATTCAGCAGCCAAAGCTGTGCCTGCAGATTATCAGAACAGGCCTGTTCACGGCTCTCCACGCATCAGGCCGTGAATCGTAACATCAGATGGTCACAATATAGTCTTCCTTCGCCACTCCTTCCGAAGCACAGAGGACGGAAGAAGGCCCGTCCCAGCTGAGCGGATTTCCTTCCATGTCAGTCACTGTGCATCCGGCTTCCTGGGCGATCAGCGCGCCGGCGGCAAAGTCCCAGAGACTCAGCTTCAGTTCAAAGAAAAGGCCGGTTACGCCTTTTGCCACAAGAAGAAGATCCCAGGCCGCGGTGCCGCTGCGGCGCAGGTCTACACACTTCTGCAGATAGCGGGCTGCATATTCGAAGGTCTTCTTCGAAAGCTCCTCATAATAGGGAGCGGTTCCGAAACCGACAAGGCTCCCGGAGAGCGGAAGCGTCGAAGAGTGCATGGGTCTGTCATTCCAGAAGGCGCCCTCTCCTTTTACGGCATGGCAGAGGACATCCTCAAAGGGATTGTAGATAACGCCGAGATAAGGCTCGCCGTCCCTGAACAGACCGATTGAAATGACGGAGGGCCTGTATTTATAGATGAAATTGCTGGTTCCGTCGATGGGATCGATGATGAAGGCATACCCCTTCCGGTCCGCGTCCAGGAACCGGTCCTTTCCTTCTTCCTCCCCCACAAAATTCGCCTCCGGAAGCAGTTCATGAAGCGCTTCGAACAGATATTCCTGAATCTTCCGGTCATAGCTGGTGACAAAGTTCGCATGCCCCTGTTTTTCATCCGTCTCGGGAGAAAGATCCGAAGCCGACAGCATAATCTTACCGGCTTCCTTCGCGGCTGCTTTAATCTGCGCCAGCAGCAGAGCCGGCTCTTTTCCGCAGATCACCCGGACCATGGTCTTGAGATCCGCATTCCCGCCGATCGTCTTCTTATATTCCTCGGCTGCCTCCTTCAGGTACATCTGGGGCACAATCCCTCTTTCCCCGGTCAGAACCAGGAACAGTTCTCTGTCATCCATGGAAAGGAATGATTCCAGGATTGCCGCGCGCTCATCTTTCATCGTTTTCATTTTGCTTCCTCTCCTTCTCCATACAGTTTTGTTCTCAGCGAAATGCCGCCCGTGATACAGCTGATCTGCATCAAAACCCCCGGACCGGCATTTCCCCGTGTGTTTATTTACAACTTGTTACGCCCCGCAGAATCCTGCAGGCGAAGCTCCGCTTTCGCAGCCGATTCAATCATTTTGACGAAAGCCGCGAGAAAAACTTAATGATTTCCATAATCGGAATGATACATATGGCTATGAGCAAAGCAATCCCATAGTCCTTAAGGCTGACCGGCGCGAAGGAAAAGACCGTTCTCAGGGCCGGAATGAATACGACCGCCGCAGTCATGGCAGTGGAAAAGGCCAGGGTTCCCCAGAGCCATTTATTCTGCTTCGGCAGGGCAAACAGGGACTGCCTGCGGGAGCGCAGATTGAAGGAGTGGAAAATCTCCATCATGCTCAGGGTCAGGAAAGCCATCGTCATGCCGACGGAAGACTGTCCGATCCCCCATACGCCGCTTTCAATGCGGTGTCCCGCAAAATAACTCACAATGGTCAGGGCGGCGATCACACAGCCCTCCAGAATCACGTCAAAACCGAGGCCGCCGGCGAAAATGCTCTCCTTCGGACTTCTCGGAGGCCGGTTCATGGTATCTTTTTCCGCCTCCTCCATCCCCAGGGAAATTGCCGGGAAGGTGTCGGTAATCAGATTGATCCAGAGGATATGAACGGGCCTGAAGATCGTGAATCCCAGCAGGGTCGAGATAAATACGGCAAGGACCTCCGCCAGGTTGGCGGAAAGCAGGAACTGGATCGCCTTGCGGATATTGTCATAGATCCGGCGGCCTTCCGCAACCGCCGATACAATCGTCGCGAAATTATCATCGGTGAGGATCATGTCCGCGACGGATTTGGTGACATCCGTTCCGGTGATGCCCATGCCTACACCGATATCCGCGCTCTTGATGGCAGGAGCGTCATTAACGCCGTCACCGGTCATGGCCGTTATACGGCCCAGGGCCTGCCAGGCGTCGACAATCCGGACCTTGTTCTCCGGCTGCACCCGGGCGTATACGCTGTATTTGCGGACATCCTGGGCAAATTCCTCGTCCGGGATGGCGTCGAGCTCCGCGCCCGTAACCGCCTTCTGCCCTTCTCCCAGGATTCCCAGTTCTTTCGCGATGGCTACCGCGGTATCCTTGTGGTCTCCGGTGATCATGACAGGGCGGATTCCGGCGCTGCGGCACTGCTCAATGGCCGCCTTTACCTCCGGACGGATCGGGTCGATCATTCCGCACATGCCGATCCATATAAGATCCTGTTCAAGCTCAACGGGGCTTGCCGTGGACGGAATCTGATCATGCAGCTTCACCGCCGCTCCCAGGACACGCAGGGCACGGTCCGCCATCCCCTTGTACACAGACAGAATCTCCGAGCGCAGCTCCTCTGTCAGCGGGATGATCTTCCCGTCTTTCAGAATCTTTGTGCTGCAGTTCAGCACTTCATCCGGCGCGCCTTTGGTAAACTGCAGAAAGCCGTTCCCTGCTCCGGCGTTTTCTAAAAGAGCCGCGGGAATGTCTTCTTTTTCAGCTTTGTGGATGGTGGACATTCTCTTGCGGACGGAATCGAAGGGTGCTTCGTCCACCCGGGGCAGCCGTTCCTTCAGCTGCGTCTTGTCCAGTCCGTTTTTATTCGCGTCATTCACCAGCGCGCATTCCGTCGCCTCGCCGACCGCCTCACCGTTCTCCAGCTCGGCATCCGAGCAGAGAGCCATGGCCGTCATCAGAAGCTTCTCGTCGCTGCTGACATGCTCGACCACCGTCATCCTGTTCTGGGTGAGGGTACCGGTCTTGTCCGAACAGATAATCTGTGTGCAGCCCAGAGTCTCCACGGCGGTAAGCTTACGGATGATCGCGTTGTTCTTCGACATCTTTGTCACGCCGATGGACAGAAGGATCGTCACGACAGCGGAGAGGCCTTCCGGGATCGCCGCCACCGCGAGGGATACCGCGATCATGAAGGTGTCAAGCACGGCAGCGCCGCCGTTCCTGACCAGATTGACGACGAAGACAAAGGCGCAGATCAGAAGAATCATGAGCGACAGCTTGCTGCTGAGTTCCTTCAGCTTCAGCTGGAGCGGTGTCTCCTCATCGCCCGCGCTCTCAAGGGCGCCCGCGATGCTTCCCATCTGGGTCTGCATGCCGGTTCCGGTCACCACCGCGTGCCCGCGGCCGTAGGTGATATCAGACCCCATATAGACCATGTTCCTGCGGTCGCCGAGGGTGACGTCGCCGCCTTCGGGAACCTCGATGGCTTCCAGCTGTTTTTCAACGTCCGTTGACTCGCCCGTGAGCGCCGCCTCTTCAACCTTCAAAGACGCGCACTCGACAATCCGAGCGTCCGCCGGCACACAGTCTCCTGCCTCCAGTACGATAATATCGCCTGGTACCAGTTCTTCGGCGGGAATCGTCTTCTGATGGCCGCCGCGCAGGACCTTGGCCGTCGCCGCCGCGATCTGCTGCAGGGCTTCGATGGCCGCCTCCGCTTTGTTTTCCTGATAGACGCCAAGGCAGGCGTTGATCACGACTACCAGAAGGATGATAAAAGTGTCCGCAAGGCTCTCTCCCGCATAGATCGCCGTCACCGCACTGACAATGGCCGCGATAATCAGGACGATCGTCATCGGATCCCTGAATTCTTTCAGGAATTTAACAAGGATGCTTTCTTTCTTCGCCTCTTTCAGTTTGTTCGGGCCGTATTTCGAAAGCCGTGCCGACGCCTCCGCGTCGGAAAGACCCTGCATCGTTGAGCCCAGTTCCTCCAGCACCTGCTGCGAATTGTTAAGATACGGTTTCATGTTCTGTGTTCCTCATAAAACAAAACTGTCCCGGCCCTTATGGATCATGCCCGGATACGGCATTCTCATGACAGAATATCACAGATAATCCGCTCCGGAGTTCGAAAAACTGCCCAGAACCTGCGGTCCTGGGCAGTTTGATCCGGTAAGTAAGACGATAAGCCGGGTTATGTCGCGGACGGCCATCTATCCAGGCCTGCTGTCGCCAGCAGGCTCCAGCGACCTACCTGAGGCTGACGGGCCGCCATATGCCTCCTGTTCGGTCTTGCTTCGGATGGGGTTTACATATGCCCCGCCTGTTGCCAGGCGGGCGGTAGTCTCTTACACTGCCCTTCCACCCTTACCCTGTGGGACAATACGCAAAGCGCGTTCCCTGTGGGCGGTTCATTTCTGTTGCACTATCCCTGAAGTCACCTTCGCCGGACGTTATCCGGCATCCTGCCCTGTGAAGCCCGGACTTTCCTCTCCCGGACCCTTTCGTCTGTCCGGCAGCGGCCGTCTGTCCCGCTTACATTCCTACTCTAGCACACAAGGGCTCCGGAATTCAAGACTCCTTCC
>ODAI013916522.1_pt1 | contig 12015 bp, 8 predicted proteins | sample 1539321 | NCBI WGS metagenome assembly ODAI01 (sample SAMN02144231, study PRJEB22623) | gut metagenome | biome: sheep rumen | host: Ovis aries | place: New Zealand
AGGGGGAATTGACTTTTTGGGGGAAATTTAGTATAATGAAATATCAGAATATTGCTGATAAGGTGGGGCGGTAATGAAAAAAGAATATGATAAAAAACGTATTGCTGTCCTTTCAGCGGTGGGTTTGGCAGTGACAGGTATCGTTATCGCCTGCGTGATACTTCTTTCTCCGAAAAAGCTTGTTATAAGCGAGATATGTGCGGATAACAACGGTAAGTTCAAAGAGGCTTCGCACCGTGACAGCAAGGGTAAGCTGTGCGACTGGGTGGAGATATACAATCCCAACGATAAAGAAGTCAGCCTGAAGGATTATAAAATCATCCGTGAGGACGGAAAGGAGTGCGCTGTCAGCGGAGGGAGCGTTCCTGCACATGGGTATGCACTGATATACTGTACTAAAAACGGATTTGATGACAGCGATATACCCTGGGTGGATATAAAGATACCCAAGGGAGAGGAACATACAATTTCGATAAAGAGCGGCAGCAAGGTCATAGACAGCCTGACAGCCGAACCGACACCCGAGGGATTCACGGTATGTTCGGGCGAGGACGGCGCTTATATAACTGTGCCGACTCCCTGCGGTGAAAATTCACGGGATAAAAAAGCTTCACAGGTTGTATTCTCGGAGGAGAGCGGGTTTTATCCAAAAGGATTCATGCTGGAAATGACAGCTGCAAATTCTGCAGGGATATACTACACTACTGACGGAACAGACCCAAGAACTTCCGATACGGCGGAGATATATTCAAAGCCCGTGGAAGTAAAGGACAGGTCGGGGGAAAAGAATGTGCTTTCAGCCATAGACCCCATGAAGATACAGCTGCAATACCGCGTGGGAAAGGTGAAACTACCCAAGGACGAGGATGTTGACAAGGGTACTGTCATACGTGCCTGCGCAAGGAATACAGACGGCGGATGGGGAAAGGTAAGTACGGCTTCATACTTTGTAGGCTTTTCAACCGAAGATCACAGCAGTATGCCTGTGATATCTATGGTGACAGATCCTGCAGCACTGTACGATCACGAAACGGGCATATACGTCCGCGGAAAGGTATATGAGGATTACTACCCTACTGAACCCGATCATTTGTATAACGGCTCTATCCCTGCAAACTATAATCAGAGGGGTAAGGAGTGGGAGCGTCCCTGCTGCCTGCAGTTCTTTGAGAGTGACGGAAGTCTTGTATTCACTCAGGATGCAGGTATGCGTATTCAGGGAGGATGGTCCAGGGCTGATTATCAGAAATCATTCAGGTTCTTTGCGCGTTCGGACTACGGAAGCAAGAAGTTTGGATATAGTTTCTGGCAGGGGCTTGAAACCGCAGATGGCAGGGATGATGACAGCTTTTCAACATTTGTATTGAGAAACGGCGGTAATGATTCCAACTACCTGAAATTCAAGGATATAATGATACAGGATATGGCAAGCTGTCTGCTGCCAGCAACACAGTCAGGCAGACCATGTGTGCTTTTCATCGACGGTGAATACTGGGGTATGTATGTGCTTCAGGAGGACTATTCACAGGAATATTTTGCAAGGCATTACGGAGTAGATGAGGACAGTGTAGCCATATACAAGAACGATGAACTTGATGAGGGTATGGATCCCGACGAGATCAGCTACAGCAATATGCAGAAATTCATATCGGAGAACGATATGAGCATTGATGATAATTACAGACGTGCCTGTGAACTTATGGATATGGATTGCTTTATAGACTACTGTGCTGTGGAGATGTATATATTCAATGATGACTGGCCGCAGAACAATTACGGCTGCTGGCGTTCAACGGACGGCAGTTTATACGGTGACGGCAAATGGAGGTTCTTCCTGTTTGATACCGAATCATGTGCCTGCCATTATAATATGAAAAGCTTGGAAACGGATATATTTGAGTATCTGGAGAAAAAACAAAAAAAGCCGCTGAACAGCATGATACTAAGTCTGCTGGAGAATGAGGAATTCCGTTCAAAGCTGACAACAAGGCTTATGGATATGGGAAATATACTGTATACCGCTGAGCGTACAAGTAGCTTTGAGAAAAGGTATGAAGCGGAATATCTGCCTGAGATGTATGCGTATTTTCTGCGTTTTCCTACCTACCGCACTGTGGAAAGGTCATCTATGGGCATGATATCAAGAATGAGTAAATTCTTTGACGGACGGCAGCAAAAGCTGATAAAGGATCTGAGCCATAGGTACACCCTTGGCAGGGCGAAAACAGTAAAAGTGACATCTGATAAGGATATCACCCTTAACGGACTCAGTATACAAAGCGGCTTTGAGGGGCGGTATTTCAACAACTGTGAGCTTATACTGAAAGCAGAAAGTCAAGTGACCTGGACAGTTAAGCAGAACGGAAATACCACCGAGGTCAATGACAGTAAACTGGTGATAAAGATGACCGGCGATACTGAGATCAAGGCAGAGTAAGGATATATAAGGGCATAAAAAATGGAGGACTTGATGTCCTCCATTTTGCTGTATATGGTATTTTACATCCTGTATCCGCAGTTTGAACAGAACAGTTCGTCATCGCCTACCAGTTCGCCGCACTTGGGGCAAAGCTTTACTGAGGGGCGCTTTGGAGTAACAGCATTTGGGTCTTCGTTGTAGGTAGCAGGCTTTGTTTCACCTGTAAGACCCTGAACGGGCTGAGTGTTCTCACCGAAGCCGAAAGCACTTTCCTGTTCACTGTTTTCTGGTACAGCGGTATATTCAGGAGTGCTGACGGTCTGTACCTTTTCCTTTTTATTTTTGATTCTGCGCGGGACCTCAACAACAAAGTCCTCTCCGCCTATACGGGCTAGTACAACGATGCCTGCTATGAGTATCAGCAGACCTGCGATGAGGGGGAAGCATATCTTTGCGAGAATAACTGAGCCGATGAATTTATCGCTGTCGTAATTGCTATTGAAATAATCACCTATGAAATTATCTTTTTTTGATAAAATGTAGAGCAGCAGAGCGGGATGCAGGCTCAGAGTAATACTCATGAATATACTCACCCAGCCGAACTCTCTGCCCATGCGCTTGTATTTAGCGGCAGAGAATGCACAGAACATAATAACCAGCGAGAACAGTGCCATAGGGATATATGCAATATTATTATAAAGAAAAGTATCAAGTTCAAATGACATATCAAATACTTGTTTTGAAAAGAACTGAGTGTACAGCAGACCACCAATGTAGTTACCTGCGGGAGCACACAGTGCCAGCAGTGCAGCGATACAGGTCATTACACATACTCCACCGCCGCTGTAAGTCAATTTTTTCTTGCAGACATTTTTAGCCATTGTCAACATCACCTTTATCCTTATTTATTTTAGTATTATTATCATAACCTATTTGAGCTGTTTTGTCAACAGCATTTTCTGTCTTTGTGTCGGGAGAGGTATCGTTATCGGATATCTCTATCATCACGGGTTCGGGTACCTCGGCACCGCTGTATTTTGGTTCGGGGAGGGGTACATCTGGTGCAGGGGTCTTTTCGGTATGAGAGAACAGCTTGCGAAGATACTTTCCGTGTCCGATATCAGCCAGGGCTACGATGATAAGCAGTATTACACCGAATATGGATATAATAAGTGACAGCCGCCAGTAATTGGGTGAGAACTTCATTTTAACGATATTCTCGCCTTTTTCAAGGGGTATGGCGATAAGGCTGTCATCAACTGCCTTTTCGGGTCTGACGGACTTTCCGTTGACCTCTATCGTCCAGCCGTTTTCGTATGGGATAGTTGTGAACAGCATCTGACCGTCCTTTTCGGCAGTGACTTTTCCTGCAAGCTCGGTATCCGCAAAATCGGTTACTTCAAATACGCTGTCCTGCATTTTTTCAACTGCCTTGGAGAAACCGTCGTAGTCAAAGCTGTAAAACAGCTTATCGCGCCAGTAAGCTTCATTATCTTCATTGGCGATAGTAATGCGTACACGTATCTCCTGGTCTTTCAGGAATCTGCCTATCTTCATTATGGAGTAGTTATCGCCTGTGAAGAACTGTCCGACGTATTCCATATCGTAAGCGTCATCAACGTAGTCATCCTCGGGCTGGTACCAGATATTGCAGCTTCTTTCATACTTTGTGGGAAGATACATATAAAGGTCACTGTCTTTATCCATGCGCACCACGTAATCGACATGACACTCCTTGATGCTGTCATCAGCGGGATAGTACTTTATATGATCGTCGGTAGTACTTATAGTGCGGACATTCTCAATATCGCTGTTGATTATGTCAACAGGTGTGAAGAAATCATAGTCCTCACCTGCCAGGGCATTGAACAGTATGTTCTGATTTCTGAATGGGTCATCATCGTTCAGGGCTACCTCTTTGATATCACCCTTTGCAGCAACACCAAGACCAAGGGTATTGGGATTTCTGTAGAACTTGAAAGTTGTGGGTACGGTCTTTGTTTCGCCGTCAACTACCTTCTGATGATCAATGCTTATCTCGGTTTTCAGCTTATACTCGTCAGGCACTTTATATTTGCTGCTTACGAACATATCATTTCCCGTTTTGTCCATAATATACCTGATATCGAATATTGCATCTGTCATTGGGGTAGCGCCGTCATATTTGGTATAATGTCCGCCGTAGGCAAAGCCGAGCCTGTGCAGCATGAGAAGCGCCGGGGCATTCATGGTCGAGCTGGAATGTGAAAGGCTTTTATAGCCTGTGCCGATAGCATCATTTACGGTACGGTGGAAAGTAGCCTCCATACGGTAGAATGGGTCGGGGTCGTACTCCTCTATCATATCCACAGCCTTTTTCAGGTCGGACATATATGGCTCGTATGAGCTGTACTTTGAATAGGAAACATCAATATCTATTTTTTTGATAGTATCTATATTCACTGCAAAAAGCTCGGCAGTAAGCACCAGGGTAAGGGAGAAAGCAACTCCCCGTGAACGCGGGTACCTGCGTATCAGGTACAGCAGTACAAAGTATACGATAAGAGCTATCATGCTGACCCATATACCCTGTATCACATTATAGGGGTCACCATTTTCGCTTTTGCGTGTGACGAACAGCTTGAAGTGGGAATAGTTTTCCCTTTCGCACCAGAATAGGAACACCATGAGCCCGAAGAACACGCCGCCGATATTCTTTGCGGTTATTCCTTCCAGTTCCTCAAAGGATCTGAATGCCATACATAAAAGCAGGAACGAGATGATGAAGGAATACCTGAAGGGCAGCCAGTTAGGCACCTGAAAACCGTGCATAGCCATATCCCAGGGCTTTATATACATAAGCACTGTCATGATAACGGTAAGTACACCGGTGGCAGTCTTTTCCTTGACGTTGATCCTGTCATTCATAAAATACAGGGGTACCAGCAGCAGCACAGCTGTACCGCAGTATACCATAGGCATACCCTCGGGGTATACGGTATCATAGGTCATGGGGAAAAGCTTGGTTATCAGTGACAGAAAATCGAACTGAGTAGCCAGTGAGAAATCGGGGTCTGTGAATTCAAACTTGCCCAGTTTCAGTGAGTTGTATACGGGTATGAGTATCCATGCGGCACACATAAGGGCGATAACGGTACCTGCACCGAAGGCAAGACATCTCAGTATAAATTTTTTCGGCAGTGCTCTTTCGGGGTCTGAAAGGCATACATAGCAGAAATAGAAAAACGTGAATATACCTACCATATAGCCTATATAGAAATGGGCTATGAACATCAGTGCAAGTGGTACTATATATGGCAGCAGCCTGCCCTCGTATACCAGTCTGCGTACTCCCAGACATATCAGCGGCAGATAGATAAGTCCATCCAGCCACATAGGGTCCATTAGCTGCACCACCATGAATGCCATGAGTGCATACATCAGCGGGAATAGTATCAGTGAAACTGTTTTGGGCGGGCGTTTTGCTGTGCGTTTCAGGAAGAAGCAGAATGTTACGGCAGCGGTGCCGACCTTTGCCAGCTGCATGATAAGTATAGCGGTAAGCATCATGTGTCGCGGCAGAAGTGCTATTATTATCATGAAGGGGCTTGCCAGATAGTAGGCGAATATTCCGAACATCTCGCCGCTGAGATTTCTCGACCAGTTATATATCCAGCTTTCGCGTCCCCAGAAAGCTTCGCGGTAATGCTCATAGTAATAGACGTACTGTCCGTTAAGGTCAAGCACCAGCACTGAGCCGTCGCCTATGGGGTGTATCCTGAAAAATGCATAGGAGCCGTACATTATGGCTGCGGCAAGAAAGAATACCGCAAAGTACAGCCTTCTGTCTATACAGAATCCGCCTATGCCTTCAACGCATCTTCGCAAAAAGCTGCCCCTCTTATCGGGGGGGCAGAGCTTTTGTATATTATCCATTATTATCTTTATCCTCTCTGTTGCTGACTATTTCCCTTATTATATACCTTGGCCTCTGTTTTATCTCCTCGTATATCTTGGCGATATAATATCCTATCACACCAAGGCTGAACATTATTATACTCGATGTCAGCAGCTGAAGGATTATGACAGTCGGGAAACCTGCTTCGGAATTACCGAAAAATTTATTGTATAGCGTGTTAACACCCAGTATCACCGATATCAGGAAAGTTATCACGCCGAATATGGTCACTATCTGCAAAGGTGCAGAGGTGAAGGATGTGATATTGTTCACGGCAAATTTTATAAGCTGTGATGCGTGCCATTTTGACTGTCCTATCTCGCGGTCTGCGACTTCAAACATGACCCTTTCGGTGCGGAAACCTACCCAGCCTGACATCGCCCTGAAGAAAGTAAGTCTTTCGGGCATACGGTTAAGTGCATCTATAACGCATCTGTCCATCAGCTTGAAATCCGAAGCGTCCTGCATATCCAGTCCGCCTGTACTGCTGATAAGCTTGTAGAAAAGCAGGGAGAATCCCTTGTACATAAGGTTTTCCTTGCCGCGGTCTTTCTTTCTGCCCTCTACGATATCGACTCCGCCTTTTTCCCATATACGGTACATCTCGACTATTGTATCCACGGGAAACTGCATATCGCAGTCAAAGATAACGGCGCAGTCGCCTTTGGCAGTTTCAAGTGCCGCAAACATAGCGCTCTCCTTGCCGAAGTTACGCGAAAAATTCACAGCGACGATATGACTGTCAGCTTTTGCGAGAGTTTTCATTTTCTCCCAGGTCTTATCAGCTGAACCGTCGTTTACGAATACTATCTCATAATCTATATTATTTTTAGTCATGGTACTGCCCACCGCAGCGGCAGTACGCTCAACATTACCTTCCTCATTATAGGCAGGGATAAGTACAGATATCATTACACTCACTCCCGTATATCATATTTCTTCGGACTTTTCAATATACTCTCCGTTTTTTCTTACTATGCCCTGTCTTACGGAATAAGCCCTTACAGCAAAGGATATCACCATGATGTATGCGGTCAGCTTGCTTAGAAATGCCAGCATTCCCGAAACGTCCTGTATCCCCTGAACATCCGTAAGACGGTTGATGATATCGCTTAACAGATTCACCGTGATACACAGTGCCGCCTTATTGAAGATATCTTTAAGGCGGAGTATATCTGTGTGGTTATCGGTAAGCTGTAGTTTTTTGTTATTTTCAGTCACATGGTTGCCTGCCTCTAAGAAAGCAGTGATACCTGCAGTCAGCCTGAGAGCGAGGGCAGTATTGATCATACCCAGCAAGCAGGCTGTTATATTTCCAACAGCAGTGCGGTCTTTTACGATGAATTCAAACAGCGCGGATATGCCTGCGCTGAGCAGTGCTGCACCCACACCGATGACAGCATTTTTCTGCAGGATCATGGCAGCCTTTTCACGTCCGTTATCCGATATGATACTTTTTATATATTTACAAAGCGCGATACCCCCAAGCCCGCTAATGCGGACAGGGGGTCGTTCATCGTTATCATATTTAAGTGATCCATACTGTCTGACACACAGCTCTTTCAGCTCAACTGCGCCTGCCATACACATAGCGGCGCCGATGGCTTTCAGCAGGAAACCTGCTGACCAGTCAAGAGGCAGCTGAATTAGCGATAATGTCATTCCCAGAAATATCAGGTACATTAACTCAGCCCTTTTTCTTGAAGGTGGATTTGATGAGCAGACCTGCACCTGCGAATATCATACCGAACATCAGCACATACACATAGAGGGTATTGCCGTATCTGGCATGGAATTGCAAAGATGACAGGAGGGATATTACTATTATCAGTAATCCCAGTGCTGCAACGGAATAGCCTATGAAGCGTTTTTTGCCGTCCAGGAAGAAGATAAGACCTATGCCTAACAGCAGGGGTATCAGCATAACACCGCCTGATATCTGCATACCGAACAGGCTGTACATACCTGCACCGAAGCCCAGTCCTCTGCCTGCGGATACTGTAAAGGAGTTGAGCAGCCAGTAAAGTCCGCCACCCAGCAGTAAAAATCCCATAAAGAACTGCAGAGTTTCATTACCCGCAGAACCGGTCTTATTTGTATCCTCATAATAGCTCATAGAAGTTTTTTTCTTACCGTTCATAATATCCTCGACTTCCTTAGCTTCTTTTCTGTTTCTTTTTGCAAAAGCTCTCGCGCTTTTTTCTGCTCTTTTCATTTCCTTATCAAAAAACGAAGTTTTTCCAAACATAAATCATACCTCCGTTCTTATACGATACATTTTACATCTATGGGATATTATCCCCTTCCGATGATATAATTATAAGCTATTTTCCCCTGAATGTCAATACTTCCGCGATTGCACTTATGTTAATATCGGTTGCGTTTTTTATACGGTGAAATGGTATATATTTCCAATTGAGATTAAGGAGAAGTATTTGTTGCTGTTATTTTACGAAATGTCATTATATTGCTAATTTATTGACATTTAAGCTGAATTATTGTATAATGAGTGCAATAGTTCAGTATCGGTACGTTTAAGATATTTGAAAGGAAAGATGAAAGATGAAGGATATAAAAAGGTATGCGGCTGTTATCTGTGCGGTAATGCTTTCGGCTGCGGTGCTTTCAGGCTGCGGTGACAAGAAGGAAAACAGTGAGAGCAAAAGTCAGGATAAAAGTGACAGCGGTGAAGAAGTATCGGGCGGAAACGACAATTACAACGGACAGTCTGTTGATACGGGCTGGGAATGGTCAAATGTGGAGATAGTCGGCGGAGGCTATGTGCCGAACATAATCTACAATCCCACGGAGGAGGGACTTGTATACTGCCGCACTGATATAGGCGGTGCATATAAACTGAACAAGGACAGCGGCAGATGGGAATGCATAACAGACTTCATTGGCGGTGATGACTGGAACTATATGGGTATAGAAAGTATCGCCACCGACCCTGTGGAGCCTGAGAGGGTATACATAGCGGCAGGCACCTACTCCAATGCGAACGGAGCAATATTCTATTCGGATGACTACGGTAAGAACTGGGGCATATTCGAGCTTCCGTTCGGATGCGGCGGCAACGAAGTCGGCAGAGGTGCAGGCGAGAGGCTGCAGGTGGATCCCAACGACAACTCTATAATATACTTCGGTTCACGTGCAGACGGACTTTGGAAGTCGGAGGACTACGGCAGGACATGGGCTGAGGTAAAGAGCTTCCCGACTAAGGGAGGATATTCAGAGGACGGATATGCGCAGGGCATAACCTTTGTGGCATTTGACAGATCGAGCGGAGGATCCGGCAAGGCTACGCAGACAATATTCGCAGGTGTTGCGGCTGCGGAAGGCAGCTACATATACCGTTCGGATGACGGCGGAGAAACATGGACGGGTATAGAGAATCCAACGGCGGCGATGACAGGTGATGACAGGCAGCAGCTGAAGCCTTGTCAGGGAGAGGTAAGCTCGGACGGGTATCTTTACACATTGTGGTCCATGAAGATAGGACCCAACGGTGCTACCGATGGTGCGATACAGAAGTACAGCATAGAAACAGGAGAGTGGAAGGAGATAACTCCCGATACGTCAGTGAAATGCGGATACGGCGGTATATCGGTGAACCCGAATGATCCTGCCATGATAGTATGCACCACCCTTGATCTTTGGGCACCCGGGGACAATATATTTGTCAGCTTTGACGGCGGTGAGACATGGGGAAGTATATGGTACCGTGATGAGAACAACAGCAAGGTAGATAATTATACTATGGACATATCCTCATGCGGATGGCTTGAATGGCATGGTCAGCTGAAACCCGGCTGGGGGATGACTGGTGTGGCAATAGACCCGTTCAACAAGGATGAGATAATGTACGGCACAGGTGCGACTATCTACGGTACCACGAACCTGACTAAGGTGAATGAAGAACCTGTAAATATAGAAGTTCGTGCTATGGGCATTGAGGAAACGGCGATATTCGATTTTGTTTCGCCTATGCCAAACGATGAGAATGCACCGGATCTTTATTCCATAATGGGAGATATCTACGGGTTCAGACATCAGGATGCGAATGTTTGTCCCGAGGAGCATTTCGGTGATTTCAAGTCTACGGATATCGACTGTGCTGCGATGGACTATAATATAGTAGTAAGGGCGACGGACGAAGGAAGCGGTACGGTATACTATTCTAAAGACGGTGCTGTGACCTGGCAGGAGGTAAAAACTCTGCCCGAGGGTGTTGATAAAAAGGGCGGCGGTTCTGTAAAGCTTTCGGCAGACGGCAGTACCATACTCTATGCGGCAGGTGTTGCAGGTGCGGGGGTATTCATCACCGATGACTTTGGGGATAGCTGGACGAAGTGTGAGGGTGTACCCTCGGCGGCGATGATAGAGACCGACAAGGTAGATCCCGACAAGTTCTATGCGGCATTTGACGGTGCGGTATACATAAGCACTGACAAGGGTAAAAGCTGGAATAGTCTGGCGACACTGCCTGTATCGAATTTTACCATGCAGGTATGTCCCGATGCTGAGGGTGATCTGTGGATAAACATAGGCAGCGGGCTTTTCCTGATGGATACACAGACGGGTGAGCTTAATAATATGTCAGCGGAGATCCGTGACTGCAGAGCGATAGGCTTTGGCAAGGCTGAAAAGGACGGAGATTATATGTCGATATATATGCTGGGTCAGGTGAATGACAACGGGTACGGCGTATATATATCTCAGGACAAGGGAGCAACATGGAAGCGCATAAACGACGATGCACACAAATGGGGCAACGTGAATCCTGTGATATCAGGTGACCCGAAGCACTTCGGCAGAGTGTATATAAGCACAAACGGCCGCGGTATAATCCGCGGAGATGTTAAGTGATATAATAAACTCCCCTCGTTCGTAAGAAAGATACTCATATAGAAATTTTAAGCCGTAGTATTTCTGATTTTCAGTCAGAAGTACTATGGCGTTTTTTATTGACAATGCAGCGATGCTATGTTATAATTGCTATTAATATATATCGGGATTTAGAGGAGCATACAATGAAAATAATAGCGATCGGAGCAGTTACAGCAGGTGGGAAAACAACAGTTGTCAATGCAATTAAAGATAGGTTACCAAGGACAACCTCGCTTCACTTTGATGACTACTCATTCGACGGAGAACCTGATGATTTCACCAAATGGGTATCGAAAGCTGAGGAATTCTATAATGTATGGGACTTGTCACCATTAAAAGCAGATGTTGAAAGGATCATCAATAGTGGAGAGTATGATTATCTGCTGTTGGATTATCCCTTTGCATATCAGAATAAAATGATGAAAGATTATCTGGACTGCTGTATATTTATTGATACGCCGTTAGACATCGCAATGGCTCGTAGAGTGCTTAGAGATATGAAAGAGGCTTCTGCTGATGAGATTCGTAATGAAATGAATACATACTTGAATGCTGCAAGAGTTTGTTATGTTCAGATGCTGACAGAAATTTTACCAGATTCCGACTATGTGATCGACGGTGCAAACGATATTGAAACAATTATCAATGAAGCTATGGAAATAATATTAAGGTGCTAACTTCTGATTTATCTTAGCAACCGTATAAAATATAATGCCCCTGAGCGCATAAACGCTTGGGGGCAAAACTTCTATATGAGTACCGCCCCTAA
>ODAI013934676.1_pt1 | contig 12015 bp, 12 predicted proteins | sample 1539321 | NCBI WGS metagenome assembly ODAI01 (sample SAMN02144231, study PRJEB22623) | gut metagenome | biome: sheep rumen | host: Ovis aries | place: New Zealand
ATGGCAAGAGCTGGTGCAAAACGTAGCACACGTAAATTGAAAATCGCTCGTTCTTTGGGCGTTAACTTGTGGGGACAAGCAAAATCTCCATTTAATAAACGTAAATATAAACCTGGTCAACATGGTCCAACATCTCGTGGTGGCAATAATTCTGCTTATGCACAACAGATGCGTGCAAAACAGACTTTGAAAGGTTATTATGGTAATATCGGCGAAAAAAAGTTCCATAAATATTATGCCGAAGCTGATAATATGCGTGGTGACACCCCAGATAATTTGATTGGTTTGCTGGAACGTCGTTTGGACGCAGTTGTTTATCGTGCAAAATTGGCACCAACAGTGTTCTCTTCACGTCAATTGATTAACCATGGTCATATTATGGTGAACGGTAAACGCGTTAAAATTCCATCTTATCGTGTTAACCCGGGTGATGTGATTACAGTCAGTGAAAAAGCAAAACAAATGCCATTGGTCGTGTTGGCATTGGAATCTGGCGAACGTAATTTCTGTGATTATGTCAATGTTGACAGTGCAAACTTTACAGCGACATTTGTTCGTGTACCTGCATTTGCCGACGTTCCATATCCTGTACAAATGTCACCAGAATTGGTTGTCGAATTCTATTCTCGTTAATAGATGGAAATGTATTTATAAAAACCGCCAAAACGGCGGTTTTTTATTTTTTATATGTCATTTGGGTCGTGTTTGGCAAATGGATGGGCGGCGGCATAAATATTGTTAATTTCTGTCATATTTATTTTTGTATAAAGTTGTGTTGTGGATAATGATGCATGCCCTAATAATTCTTGCAGACTGCGTAAGTCAGCACCCCCAGACAGCAGGGCCGTCGCAAATGTATGACGCAGTGCGTGTGGTGTCACATAATCAGGTAATTGCAAATAATTACGCAGATTTTCAATAACTTTTTCAGCCATACGTGCAGACATGGGCAGACCACGAACACTGCGAAATAATGGTTTTGTTGGGTCGCTGGCATATGGGGATTCGGCGATATATTTTGATATTGCATCGTTTACCGCAGGTAATACAGGAACAATTCGTTCTTTTTGTCCTTTGCCCATAATACGCAATGTGTCGGGGCGCGATTGCATGTCGCATTGTTTTAGGGATAAAGCCTCGGATATACGCAGACCGCACCCAAACAATAATGTGACCAATGCCCAATCACGTGCCGCCAACCATGGATTTTTTGTGTCTATTTCAGATATGGCGTTTTTCATATCCGCAACATTTGTTGTTTCGATTGCCTTGGATAATTTGCGCGGAACCTTGGGCGAAGATATCAAAGTGATTGCTTCGTTTTTTATATCATATTGTTTGCTGATAAATTTGAAAAATCCCCGTAGTGATGATAATGCGCGTGCGGTTGATTTGTGTTCTAAATTACGACGGGCGCGATCCGCCAGCCATGCCCGAAAACCAAATGTATCAACACGCCCCAGGTCAGATGGCATCAGTTCTGTGTTTGACCAACGTGCGTAAAAATTAACAAAGTCACGAATATCTGTTTCGTATGCCGTTGCGGTATGCGTTGAATAATTTTTTGTTTTTAACAAATATTCTATAAAACTGTTAATGACTTCGTTCATTTTTTTAGTTTATTTCAAATGTTGCAGATACTTTGACAGAAACATTTGTGTCTTTGGATGCTAATGTTCCAAATGCACCGGCACCTGAATCCATTGTTTCAGCAACAGCCTTGGCGGCCATTAATCTGTAATTTGCAGTTGGCGCATCGTATGTCGCGTTGCCGTATGATACAGATAACATTTTTCCAACACTGCGTTTGTCGCCGTTAACCAATGCTGTGGCGCGTTCACGTGCGTTTTGAACGGCATCCCCCAAACATTTTTCCATAATTGGTTTTAATGTTTCCGCAGATGTGAACATTTGCAAATTTCCAACATATATATTTGGTTGCCCCGCAAATTCGTTCAATACTTGTTCGATAACATCCATGTTATCGGCAGAAACCTCAACCGCGATGGTTGTTTCAGTTCCCAGGTTTACAGATTTTTGCGTGGTGTGATTCCATTCTGTTTTTTCATAAGAATTAAATTCTGTGGTTTGGGTTTTTACATCCAATGTTGCCAAATATGCGTTGATTGCCGCCATTTGCTGTGTCGCCATACGCATAGATTGTAATGCGTTTTTATCCAATGTTGTGACACGCAAAGTTATTGCAGTTCTGTCGCGTGGGGCGGTTGTTAAACATTCGCCGGTTGTTGATACGGTGCGTGGAGTATCGGGTGTTATGTATGTATAACCAATCACTGCTAAAATTGCAATCAAAACCCAAGTTGTTGTTTTCATATTTCTCTCTCCCTTTTTTTTAATATGTTATTTGCCTAACATAACATGTTTGATTTTTTCAATTGTTTTGTCCGCCACAGATGTTGCACGCGCAGCACCGTCTGCCAAAATTTCATCTAATTCGTTGGTGTGCGACATTAAATATTCGTATTTTTGACGCGGTCCAGCCAATGTTTCGTTAATTTTTTCGAACAGCATTTTTTTTGCATCGCCATAACCAATTTTCCCGTTTTCAAATAATTCGCGCATGTTTTTTATTTCAGCATCTGTTGCGAAATGTTTATATAATAAATATATTGTGGATTCGTCAGGATTTTTAGGTTCGTCTGGTAATTTGCTGTCTGTGATGATGCGCATAATTTTCTTTTTTAATTCATTTTCAGGTGCAAATAATGGAATTGTGTTGTCGTAAGATTTACTCATTTTGCGACCATCCAGTCCTGGAATCAAACCGGTGCTGTGTCCAATCTGTGGTTCGGGCAACCGGAACATATTGCCGTATGTTCTGTTAAAGTATTCGGCAATATCACGTGCAAATTCCACGTGTTGTTTTTGGTCGGCACCAACAGGCACAATATCGGCGTTGTATAATAAAATGTCGGCACTCATTAATATAGGATATGTGTATAATCCCATGTTAACACCATTGTCAGGATCATCGCCAGATGCCGCATTTTTTTCCAGCATAGCCTTGTAAGAGTGGGCGCGATTCATTAAACCTTTTGGTGTGACGTTCATTAAAAATGTGTTTAATTTATAAATTGCATCAATGTCTGATTGACGGAATAATATTGCGTTTTTTGTGTTTAATCCCAATGAAATCAATAATGCCGCAATTTCGTATGTATGCTGTTTGATTTCGTTTGCATCGTGTATAGAATTTAATGCGTGCAAATCAGCAATAAAAACAAAAGTTTTGTTTGTTTGTGATGTTTCAATCAGCGGTTTTAATGCGCCAACATAATTTCCGATATGTGGCATACCGGTTGGTTTGATTCCTGTTAAAATAATTTTACCATCAGACATAATAATACCTTTTACTATCTTTATAATTTTATCAGTTTTTTACGGAAATTCAAGGTTAGAACATAAAAATACTTGAATTTGTGCAAAAATATCCTTGCGTGCAAATTGGCGTTTTTGATAGAATACTAGCATGGATGTGGAATTCCCCTTGGTAATGTGTAAATGATTGGAAATTCGCATTTTTGGAGAGATTTATGAAACGCATTATGTTTGTTTTGTTTGCTGTATTATTTTGTGGTGCTGCGATTGCGCGGTCTATAAATTGGTATGTTGATGGACAATTGTATCAAACAACAACATGTGCATCGGGTGAGGATGTTGTGCCACCGACACCACCGGCAAAACATGGGTACACATTCCAAAAATGGAAGGCGGTATATACCCGGGTTGAATATTTGGAATCCACTGGGACGCAATATATAAATACAGGTATTAATGCGTCCAATACCATTAGTATGGAAGTCAAAGGAAGTGATTTTGACGCAACAGGGGCACAAATTATCGTTGCAGATCAAGCAGGTATAAATGCAAATATACAAGGATTCCGTATTGTTAAACTTACCAGTTCGTCAAAGTTGTCGGGCTGTAAAAATAATGCGTGTGCACAATCCAACTTGGATGCTGTGGACGAATTTATTGCCAGATTAAGTCCGAGTGGATTCTTCGTTAATGGCAATTTTGTTAACACTTTGCCAACGGTTGTTTCTGGGGTGGGGCAAATTCGTATGTTTGCGGGTGTGTATGCCGGAACATATTATTATAGTTCGGGAAAAATATATTATTGCCAGATATATGATGATGGTGTCTTGGTTCGTGATATGATACCGGTTTTGGATTCTGATGGAATTCCATGTATGTATGACATGGTATCAGGCGAATTCTTTTATAATGCTGGAACGGGTGATTTCGTTGCGGGTTCTGTGATTTATCAGTAATGAGAAAATTAATTACTTTTTTATTAGTTGTATTTATTACCAGTCCTGGGGTGGCTGGTTTGATGTGCGATAACATGCAAAAGGCGTACAAGGCCGTATATGAAAAAAATCAATATACATGTCCATCGGGATATTATTTGCCAGCCAATATAGACGGTTGCGAACCATGTGCTTATGGGCATGTTTGTTCGGGTGGAACATATGTTTTTAATACTGAAACGGACCAAGGAATTGATATTGGGGTATATACCTGTGAAAATGGGTATTATTTGCCGGCCAATGCTGTTGAGTGTGTTGCGTGTCCGTCTGGGGCGGTATGTAATGGTGGAACGTTTACTTTTAATACAAATAATTACCAAGGTTTGGTGTTAGAAAGTGTCAAGAATTCTGTGTTGAATAATGTGTGTGCAGATAATTTGCCGGCAAATTTTGTGGCTGTGTACAAGATAAATCAATACACATGTGGGGCTGGATATTATGTCCCGGCAAATAATGATGGGTGCGTTGTGTGTCCTGCGAATTCTTATTGTACTGGGGGAACATATACATTTAATCCCAGTACGGATCAAGGTATCACAGCATGTTCAACAGGGTTGGTGGCACCGACAGGAATGTTTGAGTCGTCACAATGTGGACGGTTGTTGCATTTAGGAAATAATAATTTGTATTTGCGTGGTGCGAAAAAGACGAATCCATCGCTAAAGGTCAATGTTGGAAACGATGTGTTTTATGGAAATATGACAACCACAGATACACCAATGAATGCAGGTACCCAGCAAAAATTGAAAGTAAAAAAGAGCAATACGGTTTATTCCATTTATGACGATACGGTAAATCCATAAAAAAAGGATGGATAATAATCCATCCGTTTTTTATTTTTGGACAAAGTGCACCGTATATTGTGGCTTTTTATCGGCGCCCAATGATGCACGAATAACCTTGTTTGATGCAACCTGGACCGCGCGAACCAAATTATTTTTATCTTTGCGTTCAGTTTTTGTCAGCCCATCGATTGCCTTGGTTATTTCTATTTGAATTTGACGTTTCATGAAACCTGTGTCGTCTGTTTCAAATATTCCGGCACTGGAAACCTCGGGCGTGCCTTTCAAAAATCCGCGTTTGTCCACAGGTAATGTCACAAATATTGCGCCGTTTGTTGCAATTTTTCTGCGGTTTTTATAAACCTGGTCATCGGCACTGCGTTCTGTTTCGCCTTCCATAACGACAAATTTTGTTTCGATTGTTTCGGAAATATATGCCTCTTGACCGTCCGCCAACGCAATCATTTCGCCGTTGTGGACAACCATCATTTGTTTTGCGCCACCGCGTTCCATTGCCATTTTCCCGTTTAACATTTCGTTGATATAATCCCCATGCATTGGAATAGAAACCTGGGGATGAACCATATCATAAAAACGTTCAAATTCAGGACGACCTGCGTGACCAGATGCGTGAACATGGTTTGTGTCAAATATTGTATGCGTTTTAATTCCCATACGTGCCAATTTGTTATACAAATATGAAACATCTTGTTCGCGGCCAGGAATAATTATCGCGCTGAATACAACAGTATCAGTTGGCATTAATTTTAATTCTTTGACCATGCCATGACATAAACGGGTCAACATTGCGAATTTTTCGCCCTGGGAACCGGTTAAAAATATTGCTTGTTTTTCAGCAGGCAAATCACGTATGTCGCGATGTAAATATATATCGCCTTCGTTCAAATAATTAAATTTGATACCGATTTCGCGAAATTCTGGCAGACCAACAAATGGCACAGGATTTGGATTTGTGCGTTCTTTGATTGCGGCAATACGTCCCGCGGCATGTGCAGCCTCGGCAAACATTTGCAGACGTGCAATACTGCGTGAATAACCGGTCACGAAAACGCGTCCTGGGGCGTTTTTCATTATTTCGGTTAATGTATCACGAACCTGGATTTCGGTGGTTTGTTCTGTTTGGCGTGATGCAGATGTTGAATCGCAAACGCATGCCAATAATTTTGGGTCAGAACCAATTTCACGCAAACGGGCATAATCAGTTGCTGGTTCAATAGGGTTGTCGTCATTAAATGTCCAGTCGCCAGTGTGTAAAATTTTACCGGCAGGTGTTTTAATGATTAACATCTGGGCCTCGGGCACAGAGTGGGATACATGAAATGTTTCAACCGTAAATGGCGATAAATCCAATGTTGCACCCGCAGCATCAAATTCAATAATATCTTTGTCTGGATTATAATCTAATTCAATTCCATCAAATGTTTGGCGCAAAATTTCCGCAGGAAAACGTGTGCAATAAATAGGCTTTCTAAATTTTGGCCAAATAAATTTTAATGCGCCAATGTGGTCTTCGTGCCCATGGGTAATTACAAAACCAACAACATCTTTCTTGCGTTTTTCCAACCATGTTGTGTCGCAATATTGAACGTCACCAGCACCGATTTCTTCTTCTAAGAATCCCATACCACAATCAACGATTAAATATTTGCCTTTGTATTTATATACATACATATTTTGGCCGACGTGTTCCAAACCGCCCAATGCCATAAAATACATTTTTTCATCGTTTTTATCGGATTCGTGTGCAGGCATATCTGCGATAAGTTCAGGTTTTTGTAATTCAGTCGTTGCTTTTGTTTTCTTTGTTTTTGTCGCTGGTTTTTCAGCGTTTTTTGTTTTTTTATGTAATAATACCATTTAATATCCTTTTTTATGGTTAATGTTTATGCACCACCACGCGAATTTATTGCTAATAAAGTGTTTTATCCTTTATTGGTAGTAAATCCATCGTGGTAATGCGCTGAATAGTTTTTCCTACATTTACACGCATTGGATTTTAGTATTTTTTATGTTAAAAGCAAGGTTTTTATTGTTATTACAATTTAACACCGTATTTGCCACGATTGATTGGACGATATGATAAGGCCTCGATTAAATCGTCCATAATAACATCATCGCGGTTGGCTAAATCGGCGATAGTACGGGCAATTCGCTTTATACGATTATATCCACGTGCGGACATACCGATTTTTTCAGCGGCAGTATTCAAAAAGTTTGTCATTTCGTCTGTCATTTTAACAACAGAATCTAAATCGGGTCCATTTAACAATGCGTTCATATAACCTTGACGCGAAATTTGGCGATTGCGTGCAGTAATTACGCGTGCGCGGATTTGTGCGCTGGTTTCACCATTGTTTGTGGAATCGGGTTTCATTTCCCATGGATTTACAGCATCCACATCAACATGTAAATCAATTCTGTCCAGTAATGGACCAGATATCTTGTTCTGGTATGCCTCGGCACAACGGGGGGCGCGTGAACAGGACAGGGCGGCATTACCCAAATGACCACATGGACATGGATTCATCGCGGCAATTAATTGAAAGTTTGCAGGGTATGTCGCATTATGACGGGCGCGTGAAATCATTATTTTCCCAGATTCCATAGGCTGACGCAATATTTCCAATGTTGCACGATTGAATTCAGGAATTTCATCCAAGAATAATACACCATTGTGCGCCAAAGATATCTCGCCAGGACGCGCATCAGAACCACCGCCCGCCAAAGATACAGGACTGGCTGTGTGATGAACGGCGCGGAAAGGTCGTGTTGTTATTAAACCGCGACCCTGTAATTGCCCAGCAATAGAATATATAACCGATGTTTCCAAGATTTCTTCGGGTGTCATATCCGGTAAAATTCCAGGCAGGCGTGATGCCAACATTGTTTTGCCAGACCCCGGAGGCCCCACCATTAACATCGCGTGTCCCCCAGCCGCCGCAATTTCCAATGCACGTTTTGCAGCCTGTTGACCGTAAACATCAGCCATGTCGCCAACGGATTGTGGGGTGCTGGTCTGGGGTTGGGTATTTGATGGAAATTCAATTTCACAAATGCCTTTGAAATGATTTATTAAATCCAATACGTGTTTTGGTGCCAAAATGTTATCCAATCCAGATAATTTTGCCTCGTATGCCTGGGGTGCAGGGCAAATGATTCCTAAATTATTCTTTTTTGCCCAAACGCTGGCAGGTAAAACGCCGTCTGATTTAAGAATTGAACCGTCCAGTCCAACCTCGCCCAAAATAAGATATTGTGATAATTTTTCCTGGGGTAATATATCCAGCGCACATAAAATTCCACATAATATTGGTAAATCAAAATGCGAACCAGATTTTTCAACATCCGCAGGTGATAGATTTACCGTTAATCTGCGCGGTGGCATTGTCACATTTAACGCACTCAATGCGTTGCGAACGCGTTCCGCAGATTCTTTGACTGCGCGGTCTGCCAGACCAATGATATTAAATTCTGGTTTTGCCAAACCGGATGATAATTGAACCTGGACATCAATTTTTGTTCCAGATACCCCATTAAAAATAATTGAATTTAATGAAATCATATTTGCATTATAAACTTGCTTTGTGTATTTTCAAGTTATAAAATACCACGCGTAATAATTAAATAAAGGTTGGAAAATGCCACTGAAAAATCCAAATGCGGTTCGTGAATGGTTTAATACAATATTTTATGGTGCGTTGATTGCAATTATTTTTCGCAGTTTTTTACTGGAACCGTTTAATATACCGTCTGGGTCAATGATTCCAACATTAAATGTCGGTGACCATATATTCGTAGAAAAATGGACATACGGTTATTCGCGGTATTCTTTCCCGTTTGGGTCATGGCATTTGTGGGATGGACGATTTTTATCCACAGATCCCAAGGTCGGTGATATTATCGTATTTCGTAATCCAATCAATGAATCCCAAGATTTTGTTAAACGTTTGATTGGGCTGCCTGGTGACAAGGTTCAGGTACGTGATGGTCGTTTGTATATAAACGGACAAATCGTCCCCAGGGAAAATCCACGCAGATATATTGTTGCGGTTTTACCTAAATCTATACGCAGTGTTGGTTTTTATAAAGATAACATGGCAATCAAGGGTAATAAAATATGGATAGATAATGCACCTGCGCCATTTAATTATACGATTGAATATAAATCTGATTCTTATTGCAGAATGATAAACGGGTTGTGCGGTGTGTTTGATGCCACAGAATATACCGAAACATTGCCAAATGGTGTAAAGCACAGTATTATAGAAATGGCTGATAATGCCCCATATGATAATACGGCTGAATTTACTGTTCCTGATGGACATTATTTCTTTATGGGCGATAATCGCGATAACAGTTCAGACAGTCGGGCGGAAATTGGATTTATACCACGCGATAATATACTGGGCAAGGTTTGGTTTGTTTGGTATTCGCATAATTACTATGCGCCGATGGTTATGCTGTGGACATGGGGTAATAAAATCCGTTGGGACAGAATTGGAATGGGAATAAAGTAAAATGCAAATATTTAATTATACATTCAAAAATGAAAAGTTGTTGGAATTGGCTCTGACACAGAGTGGGGTGGATTCTATACACAATAACGAACGTTTGGAATTTATTGGCGACAGGGTATTAGGGTTGTCGGTTGCTGTATTATTATATGAAATGTTCCCAAATGAAGACGAAGGTAATTTGGCGCGTCGTCATGCAACATTGGTATCAACATATACTTTGGCACATGTGGCGGAAAAAATTGGGCTAGAAAAACATATTCGTCATGGTCATATGACGGCTGGACGGACACAACATATATTGGCTGATGCGATGGAGGCTATATTTGGGGCAATTTATTTAGATGCCGGTTTTGATGTTGTTCGTGAAATAATCGTTAATATTTGGCGCGATTTGGCCAGCGCAGAAATTATAGCCCCAAAAGACCCAAAAACAAGATTACAAGAATATGTTCAGCAAAATCATACAGGGGAATTGCCTGTGTATGAATATTTGCCACAGACAGGTCCATCGCATAGTCCTGTGTTTAATGTATCGGTCAGTGCGCTGGGAAAAACAGCCAAGGGATGTGGAACATCGAAAAAAGAGGCATCCGTGGCGGCAGCAGCAGAATTATTGAAAATTCTTGCAATTTAATGTTTTTGAATATAATATTCAAATAATTACAAATAAAGGAATAAAAATGTTTTCTATTTTGTTGGTTTTGTTGATTATTGTTGCGTTCTTTATGATTGCAATTATTTTATTACAAAAATCCGAAGGTTCTGGTATGTCAGGCTCGTCTGCGGCATCTATGTTCGGTGGCGCGTTGACAGGTGCGGCGGCTGGTAATTTTTTAACACGTACAACTGCATGGTTGGCAACAATATTTTTTATATTATGTGCTTTGTTGGCATTGTTTTCTGCAAAAACAGGTCCAAATTCACAGGATACCGATTTACACCAAGAAATTGTTGGAAACGAGGTTGAGGCTCCAAAACAATCTTTAACCCCAGAGGGTGCAGAAAGGGTGACGGTTAAAGAAGCCGATGAAGTCGTAAATGATTTGGTAAATAAGTAAAAAAAAACGCCCAAATGGGCGTTTTTTTATTTGGATTTCTTTTTTGCTGAACGTTTGGCAGGTTCAGATTTGTATTCGCGATACAATAATTCACAGCATGTGTATGCAATCAATGCAGATAATGCGGTGATTAATCCAGCCAATAAACCGTCTGAAAAAATTGCGAACAATAAAATTGCAGCAAATAAAACAATGGTTAATCCCAGGTTTTTTGCCAATGTTCTGATAATTTTATTAATTGTTTCCATTTTATGTTTCCTTTTGTTTGGTTTATTTAATTATATCATATTTTTTGTTGAAAATAAAATAAAAACGACCGCAATAAAATGCGGTCGAAAAACAAACAAAGTATAAAAAATGATATAGTTATAAGATTACCTGGCCACCGATACGTGCTGTGCTGGGGACGGGACCAAAACTGGAACGTGGGCTGACATAGATGTTGCCACGCACAGTAAAGTCACCACAGAAATTTAACATGTTTACATCACGTAAAATCAAATTTCCGTCAATCACAATATTGCAAGGTAATGTATATTTACGTAAATCTTGGATATACAAATTACCACGAACATGTGCGCCATTTGGTAAAACAGCGGTCATATCGTGATGGTCAACAACTGTATCGCCCAAAACTGTTTTGTTTTGAATCGCAACTTGTTTAATTGCAACAGGGTTTTCTTTGACTTTTGCCACTGTGACAGGTGCAGTCAAAGGTTTACGTGTTGCGACATCGCGTTTAATTGGTAATGCAGTTGTTTTGCGTGGTGTAATTGAACGCGGTGTGACAATAGGTTTTGGTGTTTTTGTTGTGTTTTGTGTTGATACAACAGAATTTTGTTGCATCATGATTTCTGTGTCGCTGGCATTTGCGCTTTTGCGTAAATCAATAATTAATAATGTAAATAATACAATTATTGAAATTAACAATGCTAAATTTAACAGAGCAACCAAATTGATGCCTGCAATCCAGTTCCATAACACGCATAACCCAGCCCAAATTTTTTTGAAAGGCCAGCATATAATTGCCCAAAGGCGATTAAAAAAGTTTTTTTGTTTTTTTGTTTTTCTTACCATTTTTTACCCTTTTGGTTTGTGGTTAGTTAACTGTAATATAGTATAAAAAAATAATTTGTCAAGTTTTTGTTTGGTTTTTTGTACAGAAAAATTTTTTATATATTTTTTCTTGATTTTTGTGTTTTTTAATATAAAATATGTGCATGTTTGCACCCATGGCTCAATTGGATAGAGCATCTGACTACGGATCAGAAGGTTGAGGGTTCGAATCCTTCTGGGTGCGCCA
>ODAI011222882.1_pt1 | contig 12013 bp, 9 predicted proteins | sample 1539321 | NCBI WGS metagenome assembly ODAI01 (sample SAMN02144231, study PRJEB22623) | gut metagenome | biome: sheep rumen | host: Ovis aries | place: New Zealand
GAGCTGTATCTTCACTGTGTCAACACACATTTCCAGCACCCGGATGACTGCCTGGACACCGACCGCGGCGCGGCTCTGGGCTGGGAGGAACTGTTCCGGCGCCTGACGGACTACGTCCAGTGGCTCAATAATGCACTTCCGCAGATCCGGAATCTGACAGGAAGTGAACTGACCGGTGCCGTCCAGCGCTACGATGGTCTGCAGATCCATCGGGAAGATACCGCGGACGGAATCCATCTCACACTGGGAGGCTTCTGCGATGAGGCCTGGTTCTACCTCCGTGTAAACGAGGGAAAGCCCGTCCGGGTTCTGGGCGGGACGATCAGCGATGCCGCCGATGGCCTGTATCTGGTCAGGGCCGCCTCGCCGGAGTTGACAATCAGGATTAATAAGTAAGCGTGGAGTAGTGATACTATGCGAATATGCGTGATTCTGGAGGGATGCTATCCCTATGTGACCGGGGGCGTCTCCTCCTGGATGCACCAGTATATACAGGCCATGCCCCAGCACGAATTTGTGGTGTGGGCGATCAATGCCGATTCCTCACAGAACGGAAAGTTCCGGTATACCATGCCGGACAATGTCGTGGAGATCAGGGAAGTCTCCCTGACCGGCGGCGTGAGCAGCCCCAGGTCCAACCGCAGGATCAGCTTCAATGAGAGAGAGCTGAAGGCCCTGCGGGCGCTGGTTGAGTGCGAGCATCCGGACTGGGAGGAGATCTTCCACATCTTTCAGGACAGGGAAATATCGCCGACAGACTTTCTGGCCAGCGAGTATTTCGTGGATCTTCTGGCAGAGATCTGCCGGGAAAAATACCCCTATACGGCTTTTTCGGACCTCTTCCACACTGTGCGGTCCATGCTGCTGCCGCTTTTGTGTGTGATGTGCTGTGATGTGCCTGAGGCCGATGTATACCATACGATCGCAACCGGCTATGCCGGTGTCCTTGCAAGACTGGGAAGCTATAAATATAAGGTCCCCTTCCTGCTGACCGAGCACGGGATCTACACCCGTGAGCGCGAGGAGGAGATCATCCGGGCCAACTGGGTCCTGCCGGATTTCAAGGACATGTGGATCCGTTTCTTCTATATGCTCTCCTCTGCCGCCTACGAAGGCGCGACCATGGTGACCAGCCTCTTCGCGCGGGCGGGCAGGATACAGGCGGAGATCGGCGCGGATCCCGCCAAATGCAGGACCGTTGCCAACGGGATCCACTATGACCGCTTTGCCGGCATTGCGCAAAAGAAGTCGCAGGGACCGGTCCACATCGGCGCCATCCTGCGCATCGCCCCCATCAAGGACGTCAAGACCATGCTCTACGCCTTTGCGGAGGTGGAGCGGGATATGCCTGATGTCAAACTCTATATAGCAGGGCCCGAAGACGACCCCGAATACGCGCTTGAGTGCAGAAACCTCATGCGACAGCTGGGGATCAGCAATGTGGTCTTTCTGGGCACGATCGACGTGCTGGATTATATGGGGGATTTTGACTTCACGGTGCTTTCGAGCATCTCGGAGGGCCAGCCCCTCTCTGTCCTGGAATCCTTTGCGGCGGGCCGTCCCTGTGTCACAACGGACGTGGGCTGCTGCAAGGAACTGATCTACGGAGAGGGAGGCGACAGCTTCGGCCAGGCCGGATACTGCGTGCCCCCCATGCAGCCCCATGCGCTGGCTCAGGCTATGAAGGACCTCTGCCGCAACAGCGCCAGGCGTCTGCAGATGGGAGAGAACGGACGGAACCGGGCCCAGGCCTATTTCCGCCACGAGGATATGATCGCCAACTACCTGGATACCTACGACGAGGTGTTCCGGAGATGGGAGCGGTCGGAATAATATATCGTTTTTTTATAAATATCAGTAAGGCAGCTGTTCCTGTCACGGACGGCTGTATTGAACCGGAGGTTGACAAAAACAATGGCTGGGATCGGCTTTAGCCTGAACAGGCTTTTTCAGAAAAAGGGTGTGCTGAACCTGTGCCGCGCATATGCGTATGCGGGCGCTGTGGCGATCGGCCCCATGGTCATGGGTGTCTCCCTGCTGCTGGGAATTTCCTTTGCCTCGCGTGTTGCAGGTATGCCGCAGCAGGAGAGGGAGATCATGAACTGCATGCTGACCTACAGCCTGCTGGTCTCCCTGTTTGTCACGAGCTTTATGAACATGATCCTCACCAGATATATCTCGGATATGCTCTATGAGGAAAAGCCGGATCGGGTCATGCCCTCCTTCTATGGCGCACTGGCTGTGATGATCCCTGTCTGCTTTGTCGGATACGGGACCATGCTGCTGTTTTCCGGCGTCCCCCTTGTCTACAGGATCATGAGCATGTGGTTTGCCCTGACCATGATCGTTGTCTGGACCCAGATGAATTATCTGTCGGCCCTCAAGGACTACCGGTCCATCGCCCTGGTATTTGCGGCTTCGATGATGACGGGCTTTCTGATGGCCCTGATCCTGGCCTTTTTCGGACGGGGGACGGTCCTCAGCCTCATGTTCTGCGTGATCGTGGCCTACGGGATGATGAGTGTCTGGTACTATGTGCTGATGCTGGGATATTTCCCTCACGGAGAGGGCAGTCCCTTTACCTATCTGCGCTGGTTTGACAAATGCCCCGCCCTGGCCCTGACCGGCGTCTTCGTCAATCTGGGGCTCTACGGCCACATTGTGATCATGTATTTCGGACCTCTCCACAAAAAGATCATGGGTCTGTTTTACGCGGCGCCCAGCTACGATATTCCGTCGCTGACCGCCTTCTTTTCCATCCTGATCACCTCGATCGGCTTTGTGTCTTCGGTGGAGGTGCTCTTCTATCCGGAATACCGCCAGTATTACAGTCTCTACAACGACGGCGGTTCGATCAATGATATCGAGGCGGCGGAAGACAGAATGGTCAGTGTGCTCAGCCGGGAGCTGGTCTACTGCGGTTACCGCCAGATCATCAGCACGATCCTGTTTATCGTCTTCGGCGGTTTCATCATGAGTATCCTGCCTCTGGGAATGATGGATCTGGGCAAGGGGATCTTCCGCACCCTCTGCGTCGGCTACGGCCTCTATGCGATCGCCAATGCCATGATGCTGATCCTCCTCTACTTTGAGGATTATATCGGCTCTGTCGCCGCGACGGGCGCCTTTGCTCTGGTGGCAAACGCGGTCACCATCTGGCAGGCGGTGTACGACAAGACCGCCTACTTCGGCACAGGCTTTATGGCGGGTGCGGTGGTCTATTTTGCCATCGCCATCGTGCGTCTGGAGTGGTCCACAAGGCGCCTGCCCTATCTGCTCCTGGGCAGACAGGCCGCTGCCGCCGGCACGGCGGGGGGAATATTCACCCGCCTGGAAGACAGGCTGACCCGGGTCGACAAAAGAGCATCCGGCTGCCTTGCGGCGCGCATTGCCGTGCCTGCGGACGGCAAAAAGAGAGCGGTCCGCCCGCGGAGACGATGACGGTGATCCCATAACAATGAATGTAACAAGTGACGAGGCGTTTTTTGTATGAAATCTTTTTTCAGAAAAAAACTTCCCTATATCCTGATCGCCCTGGAGGCGGTCCTGATCGCGGGGATTCTTCTTTATATTGTGCCCGGCCGCTTCAGGCTCTATGACATCGTTCTCTACGATGCGGCGGAAAAGGTTCCGAAAAACCCGCTGATCGGCTATGCTCCGCCGGCGGAGCGGGAGAAGGACTGCCGCAGGACGGACCTTGTCTTTATCATGCTTCCCTTTTCGGAGTGGGAGCCTGAGGAGGGGGTGTTTGACACCGCCGGTGTGGAGGAAAAATACCATATCGAGAAATACAGAGAGCACGGCAAGCATGCGGTCCTGCGCTTTGTCTGTGATGTCCCTTCGCAGAAGTCCCACAGAGATGTCCCGGACTGGCTCTGCGAGGTGTCCGGCGGCAGAGAGTATGAGGACGAGTCCGGAAAGGGCTATGCGCCCGATTACGGGGACGAGACCTTCCTCAGGGCACACAAGGAGGCTCTGGACGCACTTGCTGCCTGGTGCAATAAGGACAGTTTTGTCTCTTATGTGGAGATCGGCTCCCTCGGCCGCAATGGCGACTGGAACACACTGGACCAGTTCGATCCGGACAGCAAGCCTTCCGACGAAATCCTCCTGCAGTACCGGGAGCAGTACGAGGAAGCTTTTTCAGAGGATGAGGACATCCTCCTTCTGGCAAGCGCGGCAGCGGATGTTCCTGCGGCCGGCACAGGAAGCTGGAAGGACGTGATCGGCTCCGGGACGGCAGTGAACCGGTGGAAAATATCCACTTTGGACAAAAGTGCCGGGCCCGATCAGACGCCTGCCCCGGTCAGCCGGGTCCCGGCGGATCAGGAGGTACAGGAATCCGGAGAGACTTCCGGCGCAGGGCAGCTCTGGACCATGGCGCCTGTCGGCGGCGGCCTCACCGGTGACATTCCGATCGACAGCCTGCTCATGGACGACCTGTCTGATACCCTGAACCAGATCCGCAGCAGCCATATCTCCTACATAGGCCCCGGCTGTCCGGACAGAGAACAGCAGAAGACCAACGGCAGTGAGATGATCCTGCGGAATGTGGGATACTGCCTCTATCTGAGCCGCCTGCAGACCACGGTCGATTTTCTCAGGGATGAGCTACTGCTCCACTTTACCTTCAACAATATCGGCAATGCCCCCATGTACAGGGACTGGCCTGTCATCATGTATATCTATGACAGGGATGGGAACTGTATCAGGACACAGACCCTGGATCTCAGGCTCTCCGGGCTCATGCCCGGCGGGGAGATCACGGTGACCGGCTCTGTACTGTATTCCAAAAGCCTGCTGGACGGCTATTCCGTGGGACTGGGCATAACCAGCCCGGACGGACGCAATCACATTACCTTTGCCCAGAAGGGCGTGCTTCCCGACAGGGAGGGCATCCACCTTGTCTACAAGCGTTCAAAAATCCGATAAAGGGTATTGCACAATCCCCCGGGATGTGGTAGTTTATTAACGTTGCATTTTTATTTTGCGGCAATTGCCGCGTATTCTGTTCACTTAAGACGGTCCTCTGCCGATTGGACCGGATGGCTGGAAAGCGCATCCGTTGATTGAAGAGGCGATGATGGAAGCGGATCCTGCAGGGACCGGCGGCTTCCGGAGCGGTGCAGGCAAGAACGTCCGGCGTGGAAAGGAGATCATTATGAATTTCGAAATCATCAAAGAGCTGGAAAAAGAGCAGCTGAAGGCTGAGGTTCCTCAGTTCGCAACAGGCGACACCGTTCGCGTCCACAACCGCATCAAGGAAGGCACCAGAGAAAGAGTGCAGATCTTTGAAGGCACTGTCATCAAGATCCAGGGCGGCGGCGCAAGAACCACTTTCACCGTCAGGAAAATCTCCAACGGCATCGGCGTCGAGAAGACATGGCCCATCCACTCCCCTAACGTAGAGGCAGTTGATGTTGTCCGCAGAGGTAAAGTCAGAAGAGCGAAACTGTTCTATCTTCGCGGCCTGAGCGGCAAGAAGGCGAAAGTCAAGGCAAGAATCGACGACAGAAGGAAATAATCAGCGGCTGTTTTTCATCAGGAAAAAACAGGGATGGTTACAGTTCCTTATCGATTTTTCGAGCAATGGTCACCATCAGAGTGCCGTGCCGTTTGAGGCGCGGCACTTTTTCTATATCCTCTGGGCGGCAGCCGCCCTGCATGGGCTGCGCAGACGGAAGAAACAGGAGTGTGTTTTATGGATGTACAGTGGTATCCGGGACATATGACGAAGGCGAGGCGCATGATGGAAGAGAATATCCGTCTCGTCGATCTGGTAATAGAGCTTGTGGACGCCAGGATCCCGCTGAGCAGCCGCAATCCGGACATCGATGCCCTCTGCAAAGGCAAGGGGCGTGTCGTCCTTTTGTGCAAGGCGGATCTGGCGGATCCCGACAGGACGGAGGAGTTCACCGAATATTTCCGCAGCAGGGGAATCCTGGCAGTGGCAGTGGATGCCCGGGAGCGCAGGGCGGGAGAGATTGTCCGCCGGTATATGCAGGAGGCGGGCAGAGAGAAGATCGCCAGAGACCGGGCCAGAGGGATTATAGGCAGGCCTCTGCGCGCCATGGTGGCGGGTATTCCCAATGTCGGAAAATCCACCTTTATCAATTCCTTTGCCGGCCGGGCGAGCACTAAGACAGGCAATAAGCCCGGCGTCACCCGCGGAAAGCAGTGGATCCGCCTGGGCGGGGACGTTGAGCTTCTGGATACGCCCGGAATCCTGTGGCCCAAGTTTGACAATCAGCTGATCGGCATGCGGCTTGCCCTGGTGGGCGCGATCCGCGATGAGATCCTGGACAAGCAGGAACTGGCAGTGTGGCTGATCGACTATCTGGAGCGGGACTATCCCGGCATGCTGCAGAGCAAATATCTGGATTCACAGAATCCTTCGGATACATTGGATAATGCCGATACAATGAATCCTGCTGATACAATGGGGGCGGCGGATACGTCGGGTACATCGGATAAAGTGGGGTTATCGGGTACTTTGGATGCATCGGATGCGGCCAGGGAAGAGACCGGGCAGGAGGCAGACCTCTCCCGGGAGGCCATGCTGCCGCCCGGCTATGCCATGCTGCTCAGGATCGCCCGCGCAAGGCGGCTTCTCATGAAGGGAGGAGAGCCGGATGCGGACCGCGCCGCAGCCCTGCTGATCGACGACTGCAAAAACGGCAGGATCGGACGGCTTTCTCTGGACAGGCCGCAGGACGCGGAGCAGATGGAGGAGGAGAGAAAGGCCTTCACAGCTGCCCAGGAGCAGGACAAGGAAGCGGCGGCGCGCAAAAAAGCCGGGGCTGCCGCCAGATCCGGATCTTCCCGCACAGGATCCGGTGAAAAGGATGCGGGGAAGAGCCGCGGAAGTTTCAGCCGCGGGGGCGGACAGAGCACCCGCAGCGGTTTCAGCCAGAGAGGCGGACAGAACACCGGCACACGCGGCAGATCCGGCGAGAGGAGCGGGCAGAGCACCCGCGGGACATCCGTCAGGAAGGGCGGCGGAAAAAACAGCCGCAGCAGTGACCGGGGCCGCGGCAGACAGGGCAGAGGATGATTCCTGACCGGATCGTCTCATATTATGAAAAACTGCCGGGAGAAGAGTATGACACATAAAGAGACAGCGCAGCAAAAAAGAGAGGCGCGCATGGCTGCCGAACTCGAGAGAGTCAGACAGATGCGCGATTTTGAGCAGGAAGCGGTCCGCCGCTCGGGCGGACACGGGTACATCTGCGGGATCGACGAGGCGGGACGGGGACCTCTTGCGGGCCCTGTCGCGGCGGCGGCGGTCATCCTGCCTCAGGACCTCCTCCTGCCCTATCTGAATGACTCCAAAAAAGTCACCGAAAAGCGCCGCGAGGTCCTGTTTGAGCAGATCAAAGAGAAGGCACTGGCGTGGGCGGTCGTTATGGTGCCGCCCGAGCGGATCGATGAGATCAATATTCTGCAGGCCACCTACGAAGCCATGCGCACTGCCGTCGGGCAGCTGGCCATCCGTCCGGATGTGCTGGTCAACGATGCGGTGACCATTCCCGGCCTGGATATCCTGCAGGTCCCGGTGATCAAGGGCGACGCCAAATGCATCTCCATTGCCGCCGCCAGCATCCTGGCCAAAGTCACCCGGGACACCTATATGAAGGAAATGGACAGGCAGTACCCCGTCTACGGCTTTGCGGGGCACAAGGGCTACGGGACTAAATCCCACTGTGAGGCCATTGTCGAATACGGCCCCTGCCCCATCCACCGCAGAAGCTTTCTGGGCAAGATCCTGGCATCCCGCTCCCGGAGGGCGGAGACGGTACAGGAGACCGGCAGGCGGGGGGAGGATGAGGCCGCCCGCTTCCTGCAGGAGAAAGGTGTTGCCATCCTGGAGAGAAATTTCCGCGACCGGGACGGGGAGATCGATCTGATCGGAGAAGAAGACGGAGTTCTTTTATTTATAGAAGTAAAATGCCGCAGCAGCAGCCGCTGCGGAGACCCCGGGGAGGCAGTCACTGCGGCAAAACAGCGCAGCATATGCAGGACAGCCCTCTATTACCTGTACAGGACCGGCCGGGGGACACAGGGCCCCGTGCGTTTTGACGTGGTCTGTGTGACAGAAAAGGGGATCCGCTGGATCCGCGACGCCTTTCCCTTTCAATCCTGACAGAGTAATGCCGCGGCGCCCTGTTCCGGCAGAGAGATACCGTTGTGCCCTGTCCAGACAGGGAAATGCCTCTGCACCCTGTTCCGACAGAGAGATCCCGGCGTCCGCCCGGCCTTTCATGCACAGACCCTTGCGGGGAGGCGCGGACAGCGCAGGGCCGGCGGAAGGAGAAAGCTCCCTCAGGTATTTTCTGCTTGCGCTTTAAGTCGGTTAACGTTATGATTACTTTGATTAAAACCGCATTTCGCTGCGCTCTGGGCATCGCTTTTTGGCGCTGAGTCCGCAAATGCGGCGGTTTTGAACAGTTGCACTTTGTCTTTGTAATCGTTATTTAGACATACCGGAGTACATCAGGTGCTTTTTAAGGTATTTGAAGGAGAAGGAGAGCTCATGGCTTCAGATAATTCGCTTATTAAACAGTTGGACAGAAATATGCCCGTTGCTCCGCTCGCGATCATTGCACTTCCTTCGGCAAAAGAGATGGGAGAGAAGGTAAGCAATTATATTTCATCGTTCCGCAAAGATGCCGTTGAAACCGGAGATGATGCTCCCTACCATGACGGCTATATCCAGGACAGCTATCTGATGGAAGTCAGTCTGGAGCGCTTCCGGACAGGAGAGGGCAGAGCTGTAGTGCGGGAGTCCGTCCGCGGCAAAGATGTTTTCATCCTTGTGGACGTCATGAACTGGACGGTTACTTACAAGATGAACGGCTTTGTCAATCACATGTCCCCGGATGATCATTTCCAGGACCTCAAGAGAGTGATCGCCGCGATCCAGGGCAAGGCGCGCAGGATCACGGTCATCATGCCTTTCCTCTATGAGGGGCGTCAGCATCACCGCAGCTCGCGGGAATCTCTCGACGCGGCCCTGATGCTGAAAGAACTCTTCGATATGGGCGTCAACAACTTCATCACCTTCGATGCGCATGACCCCAGGATCGCCAGTGTTTCGCCGCTGGACAACTTTGACAATTTTGTTTCACCTTACCAGTTCCTGAATGCTCTGCTCGACACTGTCGATGATCTCATCGTGGACAAGGATCACGTCGTGGTCATCAGCCCTGACGAGGGAGCCCTCGACAGAACTGTCTATTTCGCCAATGTCATCGGCGCGGATACAGGTATGTTCTATAAGCGCCGCGATTACTCCAGGATCGTCGGAGGCAAGAATCCGATCGTTGCGCACGAGTTCCTGGGAACCAGACTTGACGGCAAGGATGCGATCATTATTGACGACATGATCTCCTCCGGCGGCAGTATGCTGGACACTTCCCGCCAGCTCAAGGAGCACATGCACGCCGGCCGTGTCTTTATCTGCACCACATTCGGCCTGTTTACAGACGGTCTTGAGGCTTTTGACAAGGCTTATGAAGAGGGCTGGTTTGACAAGCTGGTCACCACCAATCTGACCTACCTCCCTCAGGAACTTCTCAACAGACCCTATTTTGCCATGGCGGATATGAGCAAGTACATGGCGACGATCATCGACTATTTCAATCATGACGCCGCTATTTCGGGAATCAAGATTCAGACCCAGAAGATCAGAGAGATTCTGACCGCATATAATGCGAGAGAGAGAAAATCCCTTGAGACCGCCGGCACAGCCGAGTCCGAATGACCCCGACCCTGACCTATGCTGATGATTACAGCCCCCGCTGCGGACAGATGCCCGCGCGGGGGCTCTGCAGTGTGCCGCTGCAGGAGTCCTTTAGGAGGAATCCTTTTTTACTTGCCTTACAGGGAGTTCTCGGATACAATGAAAAGAACGTCTTTTCGGAAAGGATAAGATAATATATGGCAAAAAGAAAAAGAAAGGCGATCGTAGCCGTAGTCGGCAGGCCGAATGTGGGCAAGTCCACACTCTTCAATGTCCTGGCCGGCAGGCGCATTTCGATCGTCGAAGATACGCCGGGCGTCACGCGCGACAGGATCTACGCGGACTGCAGCTGGCTGGATAAAGAATTTACGCTGATCGATACCGGCGGTATCGAGCCGGATTCAAAGGATATCATCCTGTCCCAGATGCGCGAGCAGGCGCAGCTGGCCATTGATATGGCGGACGTGATCCTGTTTATGGTCGACCGGTCCACAGGCATGGTGGACTCCGACAACAAGGTCGCGGATATGCTCAGACGCTCGGGCAAGCCGGTTGTCCTGGTGGTCAACAAGGTGGACAGCCCGGCTAAGATGACGGCGGATATCTACGAATTCTATAATCTCGGTATCGGGGATCCCTGGCCTGTTTCCAGTGCCAACCGCACCGGCATCGGCGACATGCTCGATGAAGTGGTCAAATATTTTCCTGATGATTCGGCCTCGGAGGAAGAGGACGACGCGGTCCGCATCGCCATCGTCGGAAAGCCCAATGTCGGCAAATCCTCCATTATCAACCGCCTGATCGGCCAGAACCGCGTGATCGTCTCCGATATAGCGGGTACGACCCGCGACGCGATCGATACGCGCATCGCCTATCACGGCAGAGAATATGTCTTCATTGATACGGCGGGAATCCGCCGCAGGAACAAGATCAAGGAGAATCTCGAGCACTATATGATCGCCCGCAGTGTCGGCGCGATCGAGCGCGCGGATATCACCGTCCTGGTCATCGACGCCTCCGAGGGCGTCACCGAACAGGATGCCAAGATCGCGGGCATCGCCCACGACCGCGGCAAGGCGGTCATCATCGCCGTAAACAAGTGGGACCTGGTGAAGAAGGACAACAACACCGTGAAGGAGTTCACCAACAAGGTGCGGCAGGTCCTCTCTTTCCTCAATTACGCAGAGCTCATGTTTGTGTCCGCGGAGACAGGACAGCGTCTGATCAAGCTCTATGAGATGATCGACATGGTGCACGACAATCAGAACCTCCGCATCCAGACAGGTGTCCTCAATGAGATCATCGCCGAGGCCTGCATCATGCAGCAGCCGCCCTCCGACAAGGGCAAGGCCCTGAGAATCTATTACGGAACACAGGCAGGCGTCTGTCCGCCCACTTTTGTCCTCTTTGTCAATGACAGAAAGCTGATGCACTTTTCTTATCAGCGCTACATCGAAAACCGGATCCGCGATGCTTTCGGATTCCGCGGGACCCCTCTCCGGTTTATCATACGGGAACGCACGGAAAAGAAATAAGGCGATTATAAATCTGGAGGTGTTTTATGAATCAGCTGTTAGTGCTGCGGCTCGTCTGCCTGGTGATCGGTTACGCATTCGGTATTTTTCAGACAGCATATATCCTGGGCAGGAGCAAAGGGATCGATATCCGCGAATACGGAAGCGGAAATGCCGGAACGACAAATGCCATGCGCATACTGGGCACAAAAGCCGGCCTCATCGTTTTTCTGGGCGATATGATCAAGAGCCTGCTGGCCCTTCTGCTCGTGGGCTTTCTGTTCGGGAAATCCCATCCGGAGGCGGTCTATCTGCTCAAGACCTGGACCTTTGCCGGCGTTGTCCTGGGACATGACTATCCCTTCTATATGAATTTCAAGGGCGGCAAGGGCGTCGCGGTCATGGCGGGCTACCTGTTCGGTTTTCACTGGAGCTTTATTCCCGTGGGAATCCTTTTGTTTTTCGTGCCCTATCTGACCACGAAATATGTTTCCCTGGGATCCCTTCTCCTGTATCTGGGACTGTTCATACAGCTGGTGATCGAGGGTATTATGGGAGTTTTCGGTGTCTCCGGCCCCCTGCTCGTCGAGATCATCGTGATCCAGGGCCTTCTGACAGCAATGGCCTGGTACAGGCACCGCGCCAATATCGGCAGACTTCTCTCCGGTACCGAGCGCAAAACCTATATCTTCAAGCGCAATAAGGAGCAGATCAATCTCAAATAAGGGGCAGACCGATCTCAAACAGGGAGCAGATC
>ODAI011156963.1_pt1 | contig 12012 bp, 8 predicted proteins | sample 1539321 | NCBI WGS metagenome assembly ODAI01 (sample SAMN02144231, study PRJEB22623) | gut metagenome | biome: sheep rumen | host: Ovis aries | place: New Zealand
CCTGCGTCATTGACCCCGACGTCATCATCGTCGGCGGATCCGTAGCGATCTACAATCCGTTCTACCTGGAAATGGCAGTTGAGAAATCAAAGAAATATCTGATCACTCCGGACAAACTGGTCGTAAAGAAGGCGGTGTTCGGCGACAATGCCGGTCTTGTCGGAGCAGCGCTTCTGGTGAGCATGGCGGGAGCATGAAAAAAGGAGAAAGAGTTTTTCTATATGAATAAAGAGAGTGATAACAGGAATATAACTGACATCAGCTCCGTGACCTCCGGAATCTATGAAGCCGTTCGGAAAATACCATATGGCAAAGTCGCAACCTACGGGCAAATCGCCGCTATGGCAGGAAACAGGAAAATGGCTCGCGCCGTCGGAAATGCTCTCCATAAAAATCCCGATCCGGAAAATATACTCTGCTTTCGGGTAGTGAATTCGAAAGGAGAGATTTCGGAACGATACGCATTCGGCGGCGCAAAGAAGCAGGCAGAAATGCTCGAGGCTGAAGGAATTGAAGTGAGAAACGGCAGGGTCGACCTTGTGAAATACCAATGGCAGAATGAATATAAAGGGGCTGTCGCGACAGCCCCTTAGTTCAATTTCCGTCTTTGCCTCACCGAACCTGCGGTTTATGGAGGAGAGGATTGTACCGCTTATACTTCGGCATTGACGAGACAGCCGACGGTAAGGATGTTATTCGAGATACCATTTCTGAGCTTTCGTTGAGGCTGCGTTTCTGGCCACAACATTCTTATTGTTCACAGTCTGATTGCTTACGAGATGGAGTATTGTGCCGAGTGCGTTCGTAAATGTCACAGTTCCGTCCGAATTTTTAGTGATCTTCCATCTCTGTCCGCTCTGAGCCGCCCATTTACTCTGAATGAGATTCGTCCCGTCCTTCTTCGTGTTGCCGTCTACCGAGATGCACAGGCCGGAATTGACATTGACCAGACGGTAATAGCCGCCGCCGCTGTACATGATCTTGAATTTCCCGGCGTTTGTATTGCTGTAGGCATAAAGGTTCACATTTGCACCGTCTTCCTTGGAAGAGGAGGCGATATTGAGAGCAAATCTCTTATTTGCAGAAGCCTTTACCGCGTATGTGCCGTCGAAAGGAGCTTTCACCTCATCGGCTTCTACGATGTAGAACCGCTGCAGGCCGGTGCTTGCAGTCTCGGCCATGCTCAGTGTCGTCCCCTTTACAGCAGAGCTATCGGACATGGCGATCGAATAGCCGGTGACGGAATTTATGATTGCGAAAGAGTTGTCCGATTTTCTTGAAAGCTTCCAGTTCTGTGCCTTCCGCGTTGTCTGGTCGTACAGAACGAGGCCTTTTCCGAGAAGCGGGCTGTTCTGCTGGACTGCCAGAGCAAGTTCGCACTTGGCATTTATAAACTTCCATGTGCCGTCTGCATTCTTAACTGCTTTAAAACGCATTGCTTCGGAAGCGCTTCTGTCTGTAATGTAAACCTTGGTATTGTTGACCATCCTTCCGGAGAAAGAGCAGACCGCCGTTTGAGCGTTATTCTTCGGAATCAGGAGGTAGGTCTTTCCGGACTTTACGGTAGATACGCATTCGACAATCTTAAATGTCTTGATCCTCTCATCTTTATAATTTCCGATTCCGGTGATTGTTATCTTCGCCGTGCCCGGATCCTTATTATTTTCATACTTAACCGTGTAATCAGTTCCCTCCGTCAGTGTCTCGCCGTCAAGGGTAACGGTGAGCGCAGGTGTGTATGCCTTTCCGGAATAACCGTAAGAGAGGCTGACGCCTGCTACGGACGCTTTCGAGATGCTCTTCGGTTCAGGCTTCAGTTCATTAACGTAGAAGGTCTGAACGTCAACGGCTCCGTCCCAGAGACCGACGCCTGCATACGGATTCGTGTTGAAGAACGGTTCAGCATTGTCTATCTTGCGGTTCAGGCATTCTGCGCCATCGATTTCAATGCAGACATTGTCAGTTGTCTTTGTGATTCTGACATCATGATACTGCCCGTCATTGATGGTATTCTCCATGGCCCCTTCCGCAATCGTATCACCCGCAAATCTGAACAGACGGACATTCCTGCTGTCTCCGAGCTGGATGGCATAAGCCTGTCTGTCAAACGGATCGGTTGAATTGCCTGCAAAGAAGATATTGATGAGTCCGCGGGTGTAAGCGATTTTGGTTTCCAGCGTAAATTCTTCAAATTCAATCGGCTTAGCCGACATATAGAAATCGTTGGATCCTACATTGGAGCAGCTGAGAGTCTTATCATCCACGACCCAGCTTCCGTTTACGGCAGTCCAGTTCTCAAGATTCGTTTCAAAATTATTTTCGAGAACCTTCACGGTGAAGGATCTGGTCAGCTCGGGAACTGCTGTTGATGCAGCTGTGATCGTTGTGGTTCCCTTCTTGAGAGCGGCAGCAGTGGCTGCTGCTCCTTTTGTCTGCAGGGAAACCACGGAATCGTCTTCAACGGTCCATTCCACATCCTGTGCAACATTGGTAGGCAGCAGGGTGACTCGGATCGTCTTCTTGTCACCGGCATACATGAAGAGTTCGTCCTCTGTTCCGGATGTGATGACCAGAGGAATGTCGGCGGTGGTCTTATCCCAGATCGTATTCATCGGATAAATGGTGATGTCAGCTGTTGCAGTGCCTCCTTCGGCTACGACTTCAGCTCCGAGGCTCTCAGCCGACGGGAAGATCTGATTGCCGCCTGCAACGGTATCGCCTTTCGTGAAGACTTCTACGCTGGCCTTGTCCATAAAGATACGGAGCGTCACGCTGCCGTCTGCATTCGGTGTGACAGACTGGCTGTCAACATCTGTGAACCGCTTTGAAATCTGGATACCGGATTTACTGCGGTCAATAGAGAGTTTTCCGCTTTCAAGGTCGTAGATGACATCCGTGGATTCTTCTTCACTTACGCGGAGCTTAAAGCCTACCTTTGTCGTATCGCTGCCCGGATAGAATGTCGAGACGATTTCATAGCAGTCGCCGGCAAAACCGTCAAGGAGATCATTGTCCGGAGTTACCTCTGCGCCTTTCAGATCTATGACCGCATCGCCGCGAAGAGTCTCGTAACCATCGAAAGGCGTCTGGGTCAGAAGGTAGGTTCCGTCTTCAACGACAAGGCCTTCTTTCAGGACAAGATTGAAGGTTCCGTTGAAGTCCTGGCCGACTTTATTGGCAACGGCGTTGCAGTAATCATCCCAGGTGTTCATCCAGTTGATTTCGAGTATATCCGGAAGAGTCGGGGTTGCTGCCGTACCGAAATCCTGTACATAGAATGTCATGGCGGCGTAAGAGTCCTTGCCGAAGTTCATTACGCCGTCTTTGTCAGCGTATTCACTGTCCGGAACGAATCTCCACTTTCCGTTTACCTCGGTGAAGTCTCCGACTTTGTAGAAACGTCCGCCTCTGGAGAGAACCCATTTGACGTTTCCGTCGGAAGCTTTGATCGGATACAGGTCCGGGCATTCCGTGTGGAGATCGGCGTAAGCAGCTTCGCATGTCCATGTGAGCAGGTCGTCGGAGGAGTAAATACGGAGCGGGCCTCCTGCGAGAACCATGAACCATTTGTTCTCCCAGCGGAAAACTTTGGGATCACGGAAGGCATCGGTGCCGAGAGGATCGCGCGTCCAGTCAGCTGCGATAGTGTCAACCTTGGTCCATGTGCAGCCTTCATCTTCACTGTAAGCAAGCTTGATACGCTGTCCGTTTCCGTCGCAGGTAATGAGGGCGACAAGACCGCCTTCCGGAGATGAGAACAGGCCGGAGGCATTGGTATCATCGATAACGATACAGCCGGAGAACATAGCGCCGTTGGCATCCGGATAGAATGCGATGGGCTGTTCTTCCCAGTGGATAAGGTCAGTGCTGGTTACATGTGCCCAGTGCATGGGTCCCCACTGCTTCGCATCGTAGAACTGATAGAAGAAGTGGTAGGTCCCTTTATAGAAGACCAGACCGTTGGGGTCATTGGCCCATCCATCCTTGACGGAGTAGTGATATTGGTCACGGTAAGGCTCGTTGTAATAGATGGCGTCGGGCTGCCTGCGGTGTACATTGACACGGTAGGTCAGAGAAGCAGTCGTTCCGTCGGAAGCGGTGGATGTACTGATTACTGTGATGTAATTGACGCCCACGCTTACCGGGATTCCTTTGCCGTCGGCGTAGGTTTCGCCGTCGGGACCGATTACGGTAACAGCCGTTTCGCTGTTTTTCGGTACAGCGGTGATGTCCACGGAGGAGGCATCATTTTCAACATATTGAATGAAAATAGGCTCTCCGGGGGTAAACTCTGCTTTCTTCTCAACAGTACCGGAGGAAGAAACGGTGATATCGCTGAGAGTCGGATCAAATGCACTCTCGATCGGAGTGAAGAAGGGATTCTGGAATACCATTTCGCCGTTGAAATTCAGCAGTCCGAGATAGCCTTCAAATACGCATGTATCCTGTCCCCTGTCATCAGGCTGAAGGGTATAATCTCCGGAGCTTGCCAGAAGCGTATCATTTACATAGAATGAGACCCAGCTGCCTATGGCAACGACTTTCAGATTGTAGGTGCCGTTGTCCGAAGCGGGTGCCGGTTTCTCGTTGGCCAGAACCATATCACGGCCGTCTACCCATCTCCAGAACTTGCCTGCTTTATTTCCGATGTCAAAGTTCACGGCGTAACTGTTCCGGTTGCTCCGGGATGAGCCGCTGCGGAACAGAAGAGAAGCCGCGCCGCCGTCTGAAAGGAATTTTACGTCTGTGGAAAAAACGAAATCGCCGGCAAAAGATTCGGAGTACAGGAAACTGTCTCCGAGCCCGGATGCGTTGCTGTGAAGACCGTCATCCGTAACTTCCCATACGCCGCTTGTCGAGGTAAGTCCGGTCAGATTGGTCTTATAACGGTCATCAGCATCAAGGTCTGTACTCACGCCGCCTTTTTCGATATATTCACCTTCAAAAGCGATGTTGGTAAATGTAGCTTCGGAGTTCCAGGTCAGAAGGCCGACATAGCCGCCGGTCCATGAGGCAAGAGTTCCTGATTTGGAACTGGGTTCCTTATCCGGATTCCCATAGCTGTAAGTGAACTCGCCCTTTTCGTTGACCTGTATTCTGAAATGTACAGGAAGTGTGAAATCGACGTCCGAACCATTTCCGCAGGCAATCTCGCTTCCCACATCGGGGCCGAACATGCGGAATGCATCATTGTTTCCCAGACGCCCGGAGTCAACATTGGCCCCGTTCCAGTGGACGCCGGGAGCGGTCTTGCCGGAAAGGCCGAAGATGAGGGCTGCGGAATAGATATTCTGATCCTGTTTGAAGGAGACATCCGCTTCCAGGGTAAAGGAGTTCACCTCTGAATCAAGACCGTTGTAGACGGCAAAATGATCGCCGCCGGTGTTGGTTAGGGTGACAGTGTGGCTGCCTTCATCAATAATCAGGTCGTCTGTGGGGGAGGTGAAGTCGGTCAGGCCGCTTCCGGAGCCGATGGCTTCCTCGAAAGTTTCCTCTTCGAGAACATCCTGTATTGCATCGGATATTTCTGTCTGCTCTGAATCTTCGGAGGACTCCGGTATCCGGGCTTCCTGTGCTCCCGGAGACGTGGTGTCGTCCTCCGCTTGTGCCGGAATGCCTTCTTCCGCGAAAGACTCCGTCACGATGGGAATCTCTTCCGCAGCCAGTACTGAAGACATGGTGCCGAAAGAACTGAAAGATGCCGTGACGAATGCCAGATATAATGACATCAGTCTGGTTACATTTTTCTTCTTCATCCTGCTCTCCTTTCTTTGTGTGTGCTTTTTCGGCAATTGCGCATACAATTCCATTTTGCTCAGAGTATTGCAATTGCCTTTGACTGCTTTGCATTGAAGCGCCGCATCTGAGTTTCTTTATACTTAGTATATAAAAATGTAAAAATTCTGACATCTGAGCTTTGTCATTAAAAGATATTACATATGTCATTATTACATCACGGAGTGGGCAACTGATACTTGACCTGACTTCTAAAGATGCATATTATTATGGTGAATGTGATTTAATGGTATGATGTAGTGTATTATGAAGGGTGATATTAACTGTCGGTAAGTAAAATTATGAGCGAAGATAAAATAATCAGAATCATAGTGACTGTCTGTCCGGCCATCTGTTTAACGCTGATGATCTCAGTTCTATGCATATTTCTGGTGCCCGGTGTTGATCCGTCTCTGATGCAGGTGAATGAAAAGCATCTTTTCGGCGCCACATATATGACCATGAGTAATCCGTACTATCAACTTCTGGATGAACAGATACGAATACTGATCGAGGCAAATGGAGACCGGCTGATTTCCAGAGATGCCGGTATGCATCAGGACAAGCAGCTGGAACAGGTACGTGAGCTGATTGACGCGGGCGTGGAGGTTCTCTTCCTGACGCCGGTTGAGTGGGATAATGTGAAGCCGGCTCTGGAGCTTGCATATGACGCAGGTATCCCGGTCATTGTCGTTGACACGCCGGTAGAAGACAGTGACCTGGTATCCTGCTCGGTTCTTTCAGATAATTATGAAGCAGGCGTGCTGTGCGGCAAGCATCTGCTTTCCATCCGTGATTCGGCAGATATATTGCTGCTTGAGCATGTTACTGCTGAAAGCGGAAAGCAGAGGATTCAGGGCTTTCTGGATACTATCCGGGGACATGATGGATTCAATGTACTCGGTGAAGGAGAGTCTGACGGCCAGATTGAGAATGCCATGATGGTCATGGAGAAGCTTCTGAAAGAACATCCGGAAGCGGATACACTCATGGCACTCAATGATCCGAGCGCATTTGGCGGAATGGCGGCCATTCGGGGCGCAGGCATGACAGAACGATTCCTGGTTTATGGCGTTGACGGAACTCCTGAGGCCAAAGGGATGGTCAAGGACGGAATGATGACTGCCACGTGTGCACAGTTTCCGCTTGTCGTTTCAGAAAAGACCGTGGAGCAGGGATACAGATTCCTGAAAGAAGGACCGGGCAGGCAAAATGAAGAGGTTATTATCCCTGTGGAACTTATTACAGCGGAGAATATTGATTCTTTTAGTATTAACGGGTGGCAGTGATGAATAGCAGGGAGTCATTAAAGCGTGTTCTGTATATGATGCTGCTGTCCAACTGGTTCATTTTGCTGTATTTTATTGTGGTTCTCACAACATCCAAAAAAGTAATATGCGATATGGACAGGGCATATCTTTTTCTTTCGACCGCAGAAGGAATTCCCGTGGATTCGGTTACGCTGTGCCTGAAGGCATTTATTTTTTATGGTGCTTTGTCTGTTCTGATTCTTCTGAAACAGGATATCTGCCAGGAACTCAAAATAGATTTGCATCTGGTATGTTTCTTTGAACTCATTCTTTCATTTGCACTGGTACATGCCATGAATTTCTATTACAGCGGAGTCTCCCTGATTGTTCTGGCTGACCTTCTGTATTATGAGGATAAAAAAGCGCCCCGGATAATTTATGTTGTCATCCAGACTCTTGAATTTGTCTTCGGGAACGATAGAATACTCGGGTATTTTTACAATAATATCCAGTTTTCGTCTTATCTCTACTGCTTCCATCCTGTCGTGAGAAGTTGGATTGTCGCAGTGGAAAGTATTATGAACTTCATAAACATATTCCTGTTTGTGATTTTCGTGCTCCTGATGATTATGCGTCAGAAAAGCGAGAATTCCAGGATACTTCTGCTTAATGCGGCTCTGTCGGACAAAAATGCACAGCTGCATGAGGCCAACGTAAAGCTGATGGAATATAGTGAAACAATAAGGCAGATGACGGAAATAACGGAAAGAAACCGGCTGGCGAGAGAGATCCATGATACGCTGGGTCACACCCTGACCGGAATAGTCGTCAGTGCGGATGCGGGCAGGATCCTTATGGATACTGCGCCGGAAGAGGCCAAAACCCGGTTTGAAGTGATCGGCACTACGGCCAGACAGGGGCTTTTAGATGTGAGGCGCTCTATTCACGCACTCCGTCCTGATGCTCTGGAAAATCATGATATAGAATCAGCATTGGAAAAAATGGTTCAGAATGTCCGTGAGACGACCGGGACGGAGATTCATTACGAGCAGAGAGCCGGAAAACTCATAATGGCCCCGGATGAAGAGGACACGCTTTACAGGATTGTGCAGGAGGGGCTTACGAACGCAATACGGCATGGACATGCGACAGGAATCTCGGTTATTATCTGCAGGGAAGATAGTTCGATTAAAGTGAGCATCATAGATAACGGAGTCGGAAGTCAGACCATTAAGACCGGATTTGGTCTGGATTATATGCATGAGCGAGTCGAGATGCTGAAGGGAAGCCTGAACTACGGGAACAGAGAGGATGGAAGCAGGGGGTTCTGTCTGGAAGCGATAATACCTGTTCGGAGCAGGGACCCGGAGGATAAATAATGATTAAAGTAATGATAGTGGATGATCAGGAATTGATCCGGCACAGTCTGAAGATCATTCTTGGCGTAAATAACGATATGGAAGTCATCGGCATGGCGGCGGACGGATCAGAAACGCTTCAAAAACTGAAAGAGTTTCGACAAGAAGAAAGACCTGATGTAATATTGATGGATATCCGTATGCCGGTGATGGACGGAGTCGAGTGTACTGCTCAGATTTCAAGAAAGTATCCGGACATAAAGGTGATTGCGCTTACGACATTTGACGACGAGGAATATGTATTCGGGGCATTAAAGAGCGGTGCGAGCGGTTATCTGCTCAAGGGCAGCAGCCTGGAGGAACTGTCAGGAGCAATCAGGACAGTTTATACCGGAGGAGCGATGCTCAATCCTAACATAGCCAGCACGGTAATACGCCAGTTTTCAACTATGGCGAAGAACATAGTAAGCCCTGAAAGCGCAGATGTAAATACCGTAGATATAACGAAAAGCGAATGGTATATTATACAGGCTGTAGCCAGAGGCATGTCCAATAAGGAGATAGCGGAATCCCTGTGGCTTTCACAGGGAACTGTGCGAAACTCCATAAGCAGCATATTGAATAAGCTGCATCTTCGTGACAGGACGCAGCTTGCAATATGGGCGGTTCAGACGGGAATAGTGAATAAGGATTTATTTGATACATGAGAAAATGGTTATTACGACTAAGCTTGACTATCCTCGCCGTTGTCCTGTACATCGCTTTCTGGTACAGAACCATGCAGCCTGTAAGGCTGAATATCGGCGTTTATGCGGGAAGTTATTGGGGAACGACGATCGGCGACCGGTATCAGTTCCTGGATGAAGCGATTGCTCTTTTTGAAGAAAATCATCCCGGCATTGAAGTCCATTATGACAGCGGAATCGGAATTGACGAGTACAGCGAGTGGCTTGCACAGAAATATATGAAGGGACAGGGACCGGATCTCTTTCTGGTTCTTCCTGAAGATTTTTCTCTGCTGGCAGCCTGGGGGGCACTTTATCCTCTGGACGACCTGATCCGCCAGGACGATGATTTTGATCTGTCTATTTACTATGAAGCGTGTCAGAAGGCCGGAAGCATGGAGAACAGGCAATATGCGCTGCCGTTCGAGAGCGTTCCTACTCTGATGTTCGTAAACAAAAGTCTTCTCAGAGAATATGGCATAAGCATGCCTGCTCACAATTGGACTTGGGATGATTTTTACGATATCTGCAGGGAGATTACAGAAAAATCAGAAAAAAATGCCGAGGATAAAGCATATGCTGTCTGCAATTACAACTGGACGGATATGCTTTATGCCAATGGAACGGTGCTCTTCTCAGAAGACGGTGAAACATGTAACCTGGGAAGCCTGAAGGTGCGCGAAGCAGTTCTGTTTGATCAGAAACTGCGCGAATTGAATAACGGATATACTGTGACGACCAGAGACTTTGATGAAGGCAGGGTTGCTTTCCGGCCGTTCCTGTATTCTGAATATAAGGTTTATCAGCCTTATCCGTGGAGGGTCAAAAAGTACTCCAACTTTGAGTGGGACTGTGTTGAAATGCCTTCCGGACCGGAGGGCGGTAATGTGTGTGAAATCGAGTCGACATTGATCGGCATGAATGCGCGCTCACGACATAAGGAACTTGCCTGGGATTTTATGAAGCTCCTCTGCGGTAATGAGGAGATGCAGAAAAAGATGTATTCATCTTCAGTGGGTATATCCCCGATGATTGCTGTGGCGGAAGATAAGGAACTCCTCAACAATCTATTCAGGGATGTGCCGGGTGATTATGAAATAAATCTGGATGTGATACATGACATCATGAGTACGGGAGTATCTGCCCCCAGATTCCGCAGGTACAATCAGGCAAAGATTATGGCGGAAAATGCGGTGGATACCGCGATGGAAAGCGGAAAAGCGATAGAGGACTTTCTTGTAAGTTCCCAACACGATATTAATATTATGCTGGGGTCCTGACAGCAGTACCAATAAACGGATATCGAAGACAGTGAAACGCCTGCCGAGGCGTTCTTCATGTGGAACATGGGGCTGTCGCATTAAGGCGTGAAGCCACTATATATAGCAATGGTTATTCGAAAATATCTGCTATATATTGTGGCGGCACCTAATGCGACAGCCCCATGATTTTTATACCTTTTTAGTTAAAAACATGACAAATGTCATGTCGAATCTATGACGATGTTCAGTTGTCGGAAGTATATACAATGAATAGAATGTATTAATAAAGCTCAGCCGGCGAGCTGTTAAAGGAAACACAGATGAATTCAGGCTGCAATCATCCGGAAATCTGATGCCGCCAATTTATCAGTGGCCTCCTAATCCAGGAGAAGGAGAGGTAAGGAAATTTGAGATATGTAATACTTGTAAGCCACGGGATGTTCGCAAGTGGCATACATGACGCAGTCAAAATGCTCAGCGGAAATGAGTCTGACGAAATCAGGTCGATTGGTCTTCTGAGGGATATGGGTGCAGATGAGTTCGCGGTCGCTTTCAGGAAGATACTTCCGGAACTGGGACCGGATGACGAAATTATCATGTTTGCTGATATCGTAGGCGGATCGCCGCTCTCTACGGCTGCAAATGTCATTGCCGAAGAAGGTCTTCTTGACAGGACTCTTATGATCGGAGGCATGAATCTGCCGCTCGTTCTGACGGGAGTTCTTTCCAAGGACGACATGAGCTTTGAAGAGATCAGGACGGAAATTCTGGAAGATGCTGCTGCGGGACTGAAAGTGTTCTCCGTCGCAGCGGAAGCAGACGCGGATGACGATATCTGATAATCAAACAGAGAGTTTATAGTAAGTGAAAGAGAAAGGACATTAGAAATGGCAGTTAGTTTTATTCGTGTAGATGACAGAATGATACATGGACAGACAGTTACACGCTGGTCACTGGAGTATCCCTGCACGGGTCTCATCGCAGTCAACGACGCGGCTGCAAAGAACCCGGTCCTGAAGCAGGCTTATAAAAGTGCTTCCGATAAGAAGACATTTGTCTGGGGAGTACAGGAGTTTCTTGAAAAGGCTCCGAAGGTGCTTGCATCCAAAGATCAGTATTTCCTGATTACAAAAAATCCGGTTGATATGAAAAAAATCCTGGTTGACGGCAATTTTGATCCGCAGGGTGTAAAGACCGTCATCATCGGACCTTGCAACGACAGACCGGGCGCAACAAAACTCGGAAATAACCAGTCCATAACTCAGGAAGAGGCCGAAGCTCTTGAGGCAATTATGAAGAAGGGATACGAAGTGGAATTTGCTTTGATCAAGGAAGCGGCAATCGGAAACTGGAAGAAGTTCAGAGGTCAGTTCGGATTTAACTGAAAGGAAGGAGATCAGTCATGTCAATAAATCTTTTTCAGGCAATTATCCTGGGGCTGTTCGCATCTTTATCATCCATGCCCGGTATGGGAAGTTCCTCAATAGGAAACTATACGCTGGGCAGACCGCTTGTCGGCGGACTGGTGTGCGGACTTGTTCTCGGAGATGTTAAGACAGGCATCCTCGTCGGTGTAGCCATGCAGATTGTTTATATCGCGCTTGTTACTCCCGGAGGAACGGTTTCGGCGGACGTTCGTGCC
>ODAI010373220.1_pt1 | contig 12011 bp, 5 predicted proteins | sample 1539321 | NCBI WGS metagenome assembly ODAI01 (sample SAMN02144231, study PRJEB22623) | gut metagenome | biome: sheep rumen | host: Ovis aries | place: New Zealand
ACGACTATGAAACAGATGAACATTTACGAAGAAGCGAACAGATGTCTATTATGCATAGATGCTCCATGTACAAAAGTATGTAAAACCGGTGACCCTGCGAGAGCTATCCGAGCTGTCCGGTTTGATAACCACAAGCCCGCATTACGTTGGATTGCGAACTGTAGTGACGCGGATCTTGATATGGCCGAAAAAGCCTGCATCCACCACAATTGGCCAATACGTATCAAAGACATGCTGCGTTCTATCAATCCTGACGATGTGGCAGACGACAACTATCCACCATTGGACATTGAATTTTGTGGTATACCCTGCGAGAACCCATTTTTTCTTGCTTCGTCGGCAGTATGCACAAACTACGAGATGGTAGCGCGTGCATTTGACGCCGGATGGGCTGGTGTCTTCTATAAAACGATATGTCTACAAGAGATTAAAGAAGTCTCGCCTCGTTTTGATGCCATTCACAGCAATGGCACAAGAGGTGATTTCTATGGATTTCGTAACATGGAACAGTTAAGTGAGAGCCCTGTGGAGATGGACCTTGACATCATGAAACGCCTCAAACAAGACTACCCGACCAAGGTTGTGGTCGCCTCAATTATGGGAAAGACAAAAGAAGAATGGATAAAACTCGCAAAGATGGCAGAGGAGGCTGGTGTAGATGCTGTGGAGTTGAATTTCTCATGTCCGCAGATGCGAATAACAGGTATGGGTAGTGATACAGGACAAGACCCAGAAATGGTACTAACAGATACCCGTTCTGTAAAAAATGCGGTAAAAATTCCTGTTATTCCAAAGATGACGCCAAACATCACACACATTGTACAACCCGCCTTATCCGGCTACCTCGCCGGTGCTGATGCCATTTCAGCCATCAACACCATTAAATCTGTAACGATGGAAACGAGGTCAAGTGTTTCGGGCAAATTCACCATCTCAGGTTATTCCGGACGTGCCGTAAAACCAATTGCACTGCGACATATCTTAGAGATTGCCCAAAACGAGGAAATGAAGAATATCGAACTAAGTGGTGTCGGAGGCATTGAGACATGGCGCGACGCACTCGAATTCATCCAATTGGGATGCAGTAATGTACAAGTATGTACGGCTGTCATGCAGTTCGGCTATCGTATCATTGACGATCTTATCCTGGGAATGAAACGATATATGAAAAAAAGAGGTGTCAGCGAGCTGAAGAGTCTTGTAGGCGAAAAACTTGCTACATTCGCAAGTCCGAGCGACCTAGACCGTTCGACCATTGTCTACCCCAAGGTTGATTTTGAGAGATGTGTAGGCTGTGGGCGCTGTGAGATATCGTGTAACGATGGAGGTCATCAAGCTATTATCTTCAACCGCGAGACACGCCAGCCACGTATCGTGGGAAGTAAATGTGTGGGTTGCCACCTGTGTAGGTTGGTGTGTCCGACAGGAGCCATTGGTCCTGCCAGACGAATCACCAAGAAATAAAATCGGCATCAGAATTCCAACACTAACGATTGGCGTGGCTTCATGGTTACGTCAGTCGTTAAGTCGTAATAGCGGTTAGTCAGAATATCCTTTGCACGTTTCGTATTACCGATAACCTCTGCATAACGCTCCACTTTCATTGAAGCGGGCTTTGAAGTGCCGTTGAGCACAGTAAGAACGGTATGTCCCTTGTACTGGCGAGCAATGACATAGATGCCGCCATAAGGAATGAACTGAGTCTGAGTGCCCTTCGTTATACACTCGTTCCCCTGTCGCCAGTGAAGTAGCCGACTCAGCCATGAGAACATCTGCTGTTCTGAACGAGTACGTCCTTCTGGAGTAAAGCAATTATGCGAATCGCCTGGGAAACCACCTGGGAAATCTTTACGTACGTTGCCATCTGTGATCTCCTTCGTACCGTTCATCAACACTTCCGTTCCATAGTAAAGCTGTGGGATGCGATCAACGGTAAGCAACAGGGCAAGAGCTTGTTTGAGTGCCAGCGTGTCACGTCCATTTCCGAGGAAGCGGTCTGTGTCATGATTTTCGATGAAAGCCATCACACTCGATGGGTTAGGATAAAGATAGTCATAGACAAAAGATCCATAAAGTCGGTTTAATCCTTCCCACCAGGCATCGGTCTCTTCATTCTTGGCTTTGTTCAATTTGTCAAAGAAAGAGAAGTCCATGACAGTTTTCAGGAAAGAGTTGGTTTTTGCCAATTTAGAGTCCTTTTGCCACGTTGCAGTATATGCTGGTTCCGTAACCCATGTCTCACCGACTGTATTGAAGTTTGGATACTCCTCATCGAGTTCTTTCATCCATTGTGCCATTGCGTCAGCATAAGCATACGGATAGGTATCCATACGAATGCCATCGATGCCTACCGTCTCTATCCACCAAATGCTATTCTGAATAAGGTAGCGCATGAGATGTGGGTTGTGCTGATTCAAATCAGGCATCGTTGAAACGAACCACCCTTCGGTAGTTTCCCTGAGATCCACCTTGGAAGCATAAGGATCAACGACAGGAGTTAGTTTGTAACTTGTTTGCAAGAAACTGGTACCACGTGAATCTGACGTGCCCTTCGATTCTTTCAACCATTGTGGCAAGTTAAGCCAATCGTGAGTAGGCATATCATGGGTCCATGGGTGTTCAAAACCACTATGGTTGAAGATCATGTCCATTACAACCTTCAGGCCTTTTTTGTGAGCCTCATCGCATAAATGCTTATAGTCTGCATTTGTTCCAAAACGTGGGTCTACCCGATAGTAGTCAGTAGTAGCGTACCCATGATAAGTAGAGTAGCCATGCTCACTGTCAGGCGAATCATTCTCTAACACAGGAGTGAGCCATAGAGCAGTCACCCCAAGTTCCTTAAAATAATCAAGATGTTCACATATGCCGTTTAGGTCACCTCCATGACGGAGGGAAGGTCGCGTACGATCTTCCTTATAGGGGCGCATGCCTTTTACCTGCGACTGATGTCCCTTCCCCTGAGCAAAGCGGTCTGGCATGAGCATGTACAACACATCGGCATTGGTAAAACCCATTCGTTTATCGCCACTCATCTCGCGTGGTTTCAGGATATAGTCCACTTTCTGTTTGTCGAAATGAAGTGTCATAGTACCTGCCTTGGCTTCGCGAAGGTTCATATAGACCAAAAGATAGTTGGGCGAATCCAGTCGAATTACGCTGTCAATAGCCACACCAGGATAGTCTGTTGACACGTTCTTTACCTGTGCTATATTTTTACCATAGACCATCAGTTGGACGTGTGGATTCTTCATTCCGACGAACCAATCGGTTGGGTCAATGCGATTAATCGTTAATTTTGCTGCACTCATAGTCATTGTAGCTGTTAGAAAAAGAATGCTAATTGTCAAAAAACGTTTCATAGTCAATTTCATATAGTTTAGTCATGTAATATTACGGCAGATTGAGGAGCCACATTAACTGTAGAACCTTCTATGGAATAGAGTCCCTCTTCGTTGATTATTCCTTCGGCACATACCACGGTATAACATCCTCGTGGAATAGTTGTTTCCATTGTTTTCCGGCTAGCATTCAACACCACGATAATGTTGCGCCAATTGTCACGTCCTGCATAGTCTTTCAAACGGAATGCCACAACATCTTTGGGAGACTTTAAAAACTCAAGATGCTTGCGTACCAAATCGGCAGAACCCATACGGAACGCAGGATGATTGCTGCGAAGTGCAATAAGTCGACTGTAGTAATTGAAAACCTGAGGATAACGCTGCATGTTTGACCAGTCAATCCGATTGACACTGTCAGGTGACTCAAATGAATTATGAACGCCTTTTTTGTCACGTAGCAGTTCTTCACCACTGAGTATAAAGGGTACTCCCTGAGAGGTAAATACAGCAGTCTGTGCCAACAAATCAAGGCGTATCAGTTCATCAGTAGTCAGATGGGCAACACTTGTTTTCAACCTATCAACCAAACACATATCGTCGTGACAGGAGACATAACTGATCATTTGAATGGGATCAACAGCCCATGGAACAATGGAATAGTTCACCTTTGCCATATCAACCTGCGGATGACTAATACAGCCAACAATGCCAAACTTCAGACTTTCCTTGTTATCTACGACGCCTCCGAGCCATCCAGGCTTGGAATCATCACTAAAAGGACCTCGCAACGCATCACGTATCTCGTCAGAGAAAGCAGCGATACGGGGCATTAAGGGAATATTTGCCTTTACACCTAACTGTTCAGTAGGCAGAGCACATTGTCCAGCACTCCATCCCTCGCCATAAATAAAAATAGAAGGATCTATTTTATCAACCATCTGTCGGATCTGGTTCATCGTCTCAATATCATGAACACCCATAAGGTCGAAACGGAATCCATCAATATGATATTCGTCTATCCAGTATTTCACCGACTCCATCATAAAACGTCGCATCAAAGGTCGCTCTGAGGCCGTTTCATTACCACAGCCACTACCATTACTATAATGACCATCATTCGTTTTACGATAATAGTAATCAGGATAAGTGCGCTGGAAATTAGAATGTTCAATATCGTAAGTGTGGTTATATACCACATCCAGGATAACTCGGATTCCTGCTTGGTGGAGTGCCTGAACCATCTGCTTGAACTCACGAATCCGCGCCTCGGGGTGATACGGATCTGTTGCGTAAGACCCTTCAGGTACATTATAATTTACTGGATCGTATCCCCAGTTGTACTTGTTTTCACTGAGACGAGTTTCGTCAACAGAGCCATAGTCATAACTGGGCAAAATATGTACAGCATTAACGCCCAATTGTTTCAGATGACTGATAGCCCAAGGCTCTGTCAACGCCAGGAATTTCCCCTTGTGCTTTGCTTCAGGACGCGCTATGGAGAAGTCGCGATGATGCATTTCATAAATGACCAAGTCGACAGGTGTCTTGCAGACGGGACGTGTATCACGTTCCCACCCTACGGGATTGGTCGTTTCCATTTGAACAATAGCCGCACGTTGACCATTTACGCCAACAGCTTTTGCGAAAACGCCCGGACACTCCCCCTTACCGATGTCGAAGGTATAGAAGCGTCCCATCATGTCGCCTTTTACTGTAGCACTCCACAAGCCATCAGCATATTTCATCTTAATGGTTTTCAGAGCCTTCCCACCCTGTCCTTGTTGATAGATTCGCACTTTGACCGTCTGCGATTCCTTAGGTGCAAAGAGACGGAACGTAGTCGCTTCAGGAGCATAGGTCATCTCGTTAAAACAGAAATCTTGCGATGTTGCTCCTAACGACATCATTATAACTAGTGATAATAGAACTTTTCTCATCATTTATTGAGCTATTAATGAAATGGCAAAGCCACCACCAGGAGCTGCGGTCATTTTCAAGACATCGCCTTGTTTCACAACCCTATGAGTAATCGTATATGCTTTAGGATTCTTTTCATAATGAGCATCCTTGGCATCAGCGTAGATGGTGCAGTTATATTTGCGTCCCTTCTCCAGGAAGTCAAGTTTAACAACTGACTTATGGCCATTCTCATCGCATTTTCCACCTATAAACCAATTCTCCGTTCCCTTTGCCTTACGGGCTACTGTGATATAATCGGCCGGTTCAGCCTCCAGATAGCGGGAGTCATCCCAGTCACAAGCCACATCCCGGATAAACTGGAAAGCATCGTTGAAGCGTTCATAGTTCTCGGGCAGGTCAGCAGCCATCTGTAAAGGAGAATACATGGTAACATAAAGAGCCAATTGACCAACCAACGTAGAGCGTACCCACGACGTGTTTTTACTCCATGTGGAGAGTTGGGTCTCAAATATACCTGGGGTATAATCCATTGGTCCCCCCTGCAAACGAGTAAAGGGAAGGATACAAGTATGATCCGGACGATTACCACCAAACGCTTCATACTCAGTACCTCTGGCCGACTCTCCACCAACCAAATTGGGGTATGTGCGACAAAGACCTGTAGGACGGGTTGCCTCATGAGAATTCACCATGACATGATGTTTGGCAGCCTCCTTGATGACATAAAGGTAATGGTTGTTCATCGACTGAGAGTAATGGTGGTCGCCACGTGGAATGATATCACCTACATAGCCCGTCTTCACCGCATCATAACCGTAGTGGTTCATCAGGTCGAACGCTTCCTTGATGTGGCGCTCATAATTCTGTGTAGACGATGACGTTTCATGGTGCATCAAGAGTTTCACCCCTTTTGAATGGGCATAGTCGTTAAGCATCTTGATGTCAAAGTCGGGATAAGGCGTCACGAAGTCAAACACGTCGCGTTTCCAATGGTTTGCCCAGTCTTCCCAACCAATGTTCCAACCTTCTACCAGCACTTGGTCAAGTCCGTTTTTAGCAGCGAAGTCAATATAGCGCTTTACGTTCTCATTATTAGCCTTATGCGTTCCGTTAGGTGTCGAGAGTTGGTAGTTGAATGTTGAAAGTTTAATGGATGGCAAATCATTGGTATAATGCCAGCTACCGCGTCCTACTATCATCTCCCACCACACTCCGCAGTACTTTGTCGGATGAATCCACGAAGTATCTTCTATCTTACATGGTTCGTTGAGGTTAAGAATAAGATTCGATGACAGCATCTCGCGTGCATCATCACTAACCATCACTGTTCGCCAAGGAGTCTCACAAGGAGTCTGCATACACCCCTTGAGTCCTGTCGCGTCAGGAGTAAGCCATGAGGTGAAGACGAAATTCTTGTCGTCCAGATTGAGATGCATGGTAGCATAATCCAAGCAGGCGGCCTCATGGATGTTGATATACAGTCCGTCATCCGATTTCATCTGCAAAGAAGTCTGCACACCCGTTTCAGAAAAGACGGAAACGGAAGAATTTCCCCAATTGACAGCCTTTTTGAAACGTCCCCGGATTTCAGACAGTTTCGTTTGCTGTGTTTCTTGTTCTTGCGTGTCATAGTCGCCAGGCAACCACCAGGCAGTATGGTCTCCTGCCATAGCAAACTCCGTCTTCTCTTCCTTAATCAAAAAATAAGTCAACTCTGGCTGCTGGGGGAATTCATAACGGAACCCTACCCCATCATCATAGACACGAAAACGAAGAACGATTTCACGACGTTCTGCAGTTTGTCTAAGTACAGCAGCATACTCGTTATAATGATTACGAATGGTAGCAGTCTCGCCCCATACAGGACGCCATGTCTCATCGAAAGAAGAGGTCTGTTCACTCTTCAAGACAAATCCATCCATCAGATCAGTCTCCTGCAATCCCTTGGAAGCATGTTTGTCCTTAGCTAGTTCCAGTCCGAGGTGCGATGGCTTAATGACAGGACGTCCCTTATAAGTCAGCGTGTAGACAGGACGTCCTTGCTCCACATTGAAGTTTAGCACGACATTGCCATTAGGAGATTTAATTTCTGTTGCCAGCAATCCGGCAGCCATCAGCCAACAACCTACAACTAAGCCTATTTTTTTCATTTTCTACCGCTTTGAATAATCAATGTCTTTATTGTCTCATTAAACTCATCGGCCTGCATCAGTTGCTCTATTGTCATATGCATACGATAACGCCAGTAGTGACGAGGGTTGGCGGGAATGTTGATACGCTCAGCATTGGCATCAGGCAGTCGTAACTGCTCATCAATGGACAGCCAGTCCTGAAGCGACAACAAGCATAGCATCGAGGGTGATGTCAAGTGACGGCTCACGATATCCTTGGCAAGCCATCCGGGTAGCGGATGAGGTGCGGCTCCACCACGGTAGAGCATAGAATTGTAATAGTCCTGTGTACGTTCCTCATCTTCATCCCACCACTGACGCAGTGTAGGCATGTCGTGGGTGGATATCGTGCAGACTGAACGATAAGGATTACGTGACAAATGACCAAACCGGACCTTGTCGTCCTTAGGCATAGACTGAATTTCAAGCGAGAGGATTCGCAGTTCGTTCATCACCCAAGGCACACAGTCAGGAACCATACCCAAGTCTTCTGCACAGCAGAGCATGCGCGTAGCCTGTGTCAAGCGAGGCAATTTCTTCATTGCTTCATTATACCAGAATTGGTTGTTACGGCGATAGAAATAGTCATTATAGAGGCGGTTGAAATTATATTTCTCACCCTCACTAAGTTTCTCGTAGTCTTCATTATACTGAACGGCGATACGTGGGTGCCAGCGGTCTTTTCGCTTATGATCAACCAAGAAAAGCTCCATGTGACCGTGAATTCCATAGGCTTCTATTTCCTCACGACTAAAGCCCAAAGCTGGTGAGAACTGTCCCATCAAACCCGATTTCTCTGGAACAGGAATTTCCCAAATGCGGAAGAAGCCCAACACGTGGTCTATGCGGTAAGCATCAAAGTATTGTGCCATCTTACGGAAACGGCGCACCCACCACTTACAACCATCTTTGAGCATTTCATCCCAGTTATAGGTGGGGAATCCCCAGTTCTGTCCATCAGCAGAGAACGGGTCTGGCGGTGCTCCTGCCTGACCGTTCAAGTTAAAGTACTTAGGCTCCACCCAAGCCTCAACACCATCACGGCTAATGCCAATGGGGATATCCCCTTTAAGGATGATGCAATGTTTACGGGCATAGTCATGAGCTGCCCGCATCTGCTGATCCAGATTATACTGTACAAAGTACCAGAAACGGACATCCGTGTTAGTACTCTTGATTGCCTTTACAGTAGCCTCCTTAGGCCATTCTGAGAATACAGCCGTGCCATACTTGTCACGATAATAGCAGAATGCCGCATAGGGTACCAACCACTCCTTGTTCTGTTCAAAGAACTCCTTGTAGCTGGCCCGACGACTGACAGTTGACCACTCTTGAGCAAACAACTCACGCAGATATTCCATCTTTGCTTTGTTCACACGTTCATAGTCAATCTGCGGCAGAGCATTCAACTCCTGACGTAACTGCTCAAAGTACACTTTCCGCTTTTCATCTTTGATCTCAGGTAATTGTCTCAGGTCTGTGTATTGCGGATGCAGGGCATAGATGCTAATTGAATTATACGGATAGCTGTCCTGCCATGTGTGTGTCATATTTGTATCATTGATGGGCAACACTTGTATAATACGCTGCTGTGTCTTATCAGCCCAATCTATCATTTTCTTCAAATCACCGAAATCACCTACTCCGAACGAGCCCTCACTACGCAAGGAGAATATGGGGATGACAGTGCCTGCTCCTTTCCATGGGTATATGGGTAGATAAACTTGTGACAGTTCATAGACAACCACCTCATTGGCGCCCATTGCTGGAAGCGAGACGGTACGATTTTCCCCCTGTTCCCAAACAGGCACGTCAACTCCCAGCAACACAAATTTAAACTCGAGAGTCTGAGGTAGCTCAGAAGCATCGAGGCTGATCACCCACTCGTGATACTCGTGTTCAAACATTGGCTGTGCTTTATTGACATCCCAGTCGCCAAGAGCTTCTCCTGCTCCTACCAATCCCAGTTGTTGTCCAATGCGTATTTGGGGAGCACGCACCTTCAGACGGACAGTCTGCTGATATTCCGTCGTAGGACTAAACTCTCGCTGACATGCCATAATACAGTCAGTAAAAGCCGATGAATACATATAAGCATCTTCCGGAATATCTATCCAATGGTCGTAGATTGTATAGTTCATTCCTTTCTGAGCTACGAACTCCAGTCTGTGAGGCTGTACAAGCCACTCATGCCGAGCCTCATCGTCCCCACGCATCACACTATAATAATAATCAATATACGTGCCTGGTTTTGCCGTCTTCGTCAGTTCACAGAACCAGTGCAGTCCGTCAAGAGTTGACATCTTATGTTGTTGCACCTTTCCTGTCTGCTCATCAGTAATGATATTCAACATCAGGAACTCACCGAAAGTGGTCTGATACTCAAGATTAAATAGTAATTTCATAGTTGTATTGCTGATTGATTTTTATTTCTTAACTTTGATAATTGTTACGCATGCTGATCCTATGAGCAAGCTGACACCTGCCACCAACATCATTGTGCTTTGCACAGAACCGACTAACGAAAGAATGGTTCCACCAAGAGCCGCAGCAATTATCTGAGGTACGCAGATTGTTCCATTAAACAGTCCTAGATAGGCACCCATATGACCATATCCTTGCAGGGCATTTGTTACCAAGGCAAAAGGCATAGCCAACATTGCAGCCCATGCACAACCTATCAATATAAAAGGAACAAACAGCAAATACTGATCGTGAATGAAAGGAATCAGGACAAAGCCTATCCCCCCTAAAATCAGACTGAACGAATAAGCCAGCTTCGTATTTTTAAACTGCGTCAGTACAGCTGCCCATACTACCGACCCAATGGCCTGAACAGCAAACAGAATACCTACCCAATCGGCTGCATCCTGATAATTCTTGCTGGCTGTATCTGTCGTGTTCCATACTGTATCTGCTATCGTACCTGCTGTATATGTCCACATATACATAAAAGCCACCCAACAAAAGAACTGCACCAGTCCCACCTTCCAGAAAGCCGATGGAGCATTCTTCAACAAGACAATCCAATTGCCGGACGCAGCATCCTTGGAATCACCAGACTCTTCGGATAATGCATTATATTCAGCATACTCCTGCGGATTCCACTCCTTCACCTTCATCGTTGTATAAATGACGCAAAGTATCAATATGGCTGCACCAATATAGAACGACCAGATAACGGAATCAGGAATAACGCCCTTGGCTGCAACATTGCTGATTCCTACAAATGCGAAAACATAAGGGAACACATAGCCAACGACACTACCTGCATTGCAAAGAAACGACTGAATGCTGTAAGCTTTGGATTTCTGCTCCTCATTCACCATGTCGCCTACCAGCATCTTGAAGGGCTGCATAGCCATATTGATGCTCGTATCCAAAAACATCAGCGCAATAAGTCCAAAGACAAGTGCAGCACTGATTGTCAATCCGAACGAACCTGAATTGGGAAGCAGACACATCACCAGCACAGCCACGGCAGACCCTATAAATAAATAAGGTATGCGACGGCCAAAACGCGTCCAAGTCTTATCGCTTAGTGTTCCTACGATTGGTTGCACTAAGATACCCATCAACGGTGGTAGTATCCAGAAATAACTCAGCGAGTGAGGGTCAGCCCCCAACGTGGCAAATATGCGCGAGATGTTTGCCGACTGGAGTGCATACGCTATTTGCACGCCAAAGAATCCAAAGCTCAGATTCCACAGACTCCAAAACGGGAGATTAGGTTTTTGTCTCATATTCCACTTATGTTTTAAATCTTCGTTATCGTGTTGTTCCACGGACAACCAGCCTTGTACGAACTATTCGTCGCTCGGTCTTGTCGCGTGGTATTCTTCCTTCCACTTGGTCTATCAGTATATCGGCTGCCTCCTCGCCAACTTTCACACCACGCTGCTCCACGGTAGTCAGCATTGGGTCGCAAGCTATAGCCCGCTGTCCATTTGTGAATCCACAGATTGAGACGTCCTCCGGTACTCGGAACCCCATGCGCTTGGCAGTATACAGAATGCCTATCGCCGTATCGTCGTTGACGGCAAAAAAGCCGTTGGGAGGGGCGTCTGTTTTTAGCAGCTCGGGGGTAATCATCTCTGCATCAGCCCGATTATCACAAATGCGAGTCAGCGATTCGTCATAATGCAGTCCGTTTTTAAGCAATGCGTCTTTGTAACCATTGAAACGGTTCTTCGAAATCTCCAATGTAGGAGCCGAGCCATAAAAGGCAATCCGCGTACACCCTGTCTCTATCAAATGTGACACAGCATTATATGCTCCCATATAGTCGTCGACCACCACCCTACTGGCATTCACGCCCGTACATATTCTATCATAGAATACCAAAGGAACACCAGCATCCATCAGTCGCTCAAAATGATCATAGCGCTTGGTATCCTTGGCCTGCGAAACAATGATTCCGCACACCTTATTTTCATAGAATGACTGACATATACGCACCTCACGCTCATATTGTTCATTACTCTGTGCCACCATGATACGATAGCCACGTGAGGAAGCTTCCTCCTCTATGCCTGCCAGCACCGACGAGAAATAGAAATGCGTAAACTCAGGAATG
>ODAI010726101.1_pt1 | contig 12011 bp, 11 predicted proteins | sample 1539321 | NCBI WGS metagenome assembly ODAI01 (sample SAMN02144231, study PRJEB22623) | gut metagenome | biome: sheep rumen | host: Ovis aries | place: New Zealand
CCACGCACGGCAAACTGTCCCGGCTCATAGACATAGTCGGTCTCGCGGAAGCCAAACTCACGTAATGTCTTCTCTAACGACACCACATCCACCGTCTGTTCCACACTCAACTTTATCAGTCGTTCGTCGAGGAGTTTCTTAGACACCACCAATTCACTTAGTGCTTCAGGATAGGTGACAATATATAGAGGTAAGGAGTGAGTCCCTTGTTGCGAAAGCGAAGCCATCACCTCCGTCCTTAGTATCTCGTTGGCAGCATCGCGCTGGCCATACTTCACCGCCCGACGATAGCCTGATGGAAAGAACAACGTACTGTCTACGCCATCAGTTTGTAGGTCATGATAGAAATACCCAGCCTCATCTGCATCACTGAGGATGAACACGAACGTCGATGGCGTCTCTTTACTGGAAATGGCTTTTTTTCTTAAACCACTAAAAAACAACGGCGTGGAGGAAGCAAATAGTCCCTGGAGGAAAATGTTCTTAGTCGACTTTTTCCTCAATTCGTGCAGTAGGGCTGCCGTCTGTGGCATAGCAACATACTGCTTTATTATATCCTTTATTTCCATTTAGCGAAGCCAAAGGTACGATTAAATGAAGAGAAAACCAAATTTTATTTTGGTTTTCTTGAATGCAAGTACCTTCGGCAAAGCCAGAGGTACGATTAAACGAAGAGAAAACCAAACTTTATTTGAGTTTTCTTGAATGCAAGTACCTTCGGCGAATTTTTCCAAGCAAAAATAAAGGGGAGATGTGTCAGATGGCACATCTCCCCTTTCCATGAATAGAGTTATTTATCGTTTACTCGAACTCGATAAGTACTCGGCGACAGTGTGGATCGTAGCTCTGTCCGCTCTTACCAATCCAGCGCATGTCCTCGATCTTGTCTGCTGGCACTCCGCGGGCTATAAGGGCATTATAGACAGCCTTAGCACGATTCTCCGATAGCTTCATGTTGTAAGCCTCGCTTGCGTATGCGTCACACGATGCTGTTAGCCAGAACTTCATGTCGGGATATTCCTCCACCATCTTCGCAACCTTGTCGAGTGTGGCATTAGCCTTCTCGTCGAGTGCGTATGATGCGGTTTCGAAGTATACCGTACGGGTTCCGATAAGCATTCCCTTACAGTCTTCAAGTGCTTTGCGCAGAGCATTGATATCATCATTGAGTTTCTTGATGAGTTCATCGTTGTTTACGATGATTGTCTCTGTGCGCTCAACAATCTTCGGAGCCTTGTAAGGCGACTTCACGAAGTTGTATCGTACAGTCACTCCCACCTGCTCGGTCATGAATGGCAGGTCCTCGCGCTTACCTTTCAGCAGAGCGTTAGCCTGCGCACGGATACCAAGTGTGATCTGTGGCAACACGTCATACTCAGCATGTAGCAACACTGGGATATAGAAGCTCTGGTTGCGGCCGCGCACTGTATGTGCCTTCAGGCCTCCACCGATAGTCTCACCAGGAGTCACGCCCACTGGGCGCTCTTCGTTGCCATAGAGAGTAATAGTGTAGTCGGGTCCTTGTGTAAAGATACCACCGAATCCGGCACCACCCCAGAGATTGAATCGTTTGTTCTGACGCTTCCACAATTCGCAGATGTTGAACTCACCCGTCAGGTCGATGGCGTGATACATCTTACGCATTTGGCGATATGCCAACAAGTCTACAGGATTCTCTGCATTTATGCCGTCGAAGCGTTGCTCACGATAGTACTTAGAGAAGGTGTAATTAGCACTCACACGTACCCAGGGCTGGATAGTACAAGTGACACCACCTCCGAACATAGGCTTCACCTCCGTTCCAGGCGTCGGCAGCTTATTGCTAAGCAGATGACCGCCCGAGGCGAAGGACACGCCTCCCTGCCCATATACTGACCACTTGAAGGTGCGCAGAGAATCCCATTGCTCAGGAGTCTGTGCTGCCATTGTCATGGTAGCTGTAAGGGCAATTATGATTGAAAGCAGTTTCTTCATTCTTGCTATTTTTATACACATTAATAGTTTAGAATACACTCTCTTAACACAACGCTTTATGGCATGTTATCGCTAATGTTCTTGAGCTGGGTGTTGATATTGCGCAATACGGCGAGCAGAGTTGCCACCTTGTCTTCTGAAGTAGTTCCTAACGTCAATGCCATACCGTTAAGAGTCTGAAGCTGCTCTACTATAGCTGCAAAGCCTTCTGGAACACCAGATTGAGCAAGCATTCCGTTCAGAGCATCGAAGTCGGTCTGGATACCTAATACTGCGGTGCCTACACCCTCAGTGTTGGTTGCTATCTTACCTACTGCCTCTACAAAGGTGCCTGCTCCATTTACTATAGTTCCGAGATTCTGGTTGATACCTTGAATCTGACCATAGATATTCTGCAGTGCACCTGCGTTGTTGGCAATAGCGCCCTGGATATTGGTCAGGTTGCCAATAACAAGATCCTGTTTCTGGTTGGCTGTCTTGAGAGTTTCGTCGATGCCTTCAACATACTCTTCGAGGTTCTGGATCTCTGCTACGATATCCTCACTCTGAGCGGTGATAGCTTCGCTGATAGCAGCACCATTATCATCGATAGCCGTAGCGATGAGCTCACCATTAGCATCGATAGCAGCAACTACTGTACCTTCCTCACCGAACAGCTCATCCAGCTGAGCCATGAATTCGTCGCTGGTTTCGAAGAACCTCTCACCATAGGTTTCAATTGAAGTAAGGAGACCATCAGCAAATTCATCGAACTGCCGATTCTGAGTCTTCAAGTGCTTGTTGAGAGATGTGAGTTTGTCAACGAGGGTCTCATTCACAGTTGCGATATTGTCAGCAATCTGTCCGAGTACGACACCGTTATCGGCGATAGCTCCAACGATTGCGTAATTCATCTCGTCAACGCTCTCGCCAAGACCAGCAATACCACCAACGATCTCGCCACCCTGTGTATTGATCTCATCCTTCAGGTCGCTGAGCGACGACTGCAGTTCCTCGTCGAGTGCACCAATAGCAAGAGTATTTTCGTCAATCGAACCCACGATAGCGTCAGTCTGCGCCTCTACGAGCTGGTTCAGGCTGGTGATGTTCTCGTTGAGTGTTACGAGCTCAGTCTGTATGTCGACGATACCCTGTGCGATAGCGTCACCCTTGTCGTTGATAACGGTAACGAGTGCAGAGTTCTCATCGAGCAGAGTTGTCAGAACGGACGCAATGTTCTCACCCGAAGCCTTCAGCTGCTTTGTGAGAGCCTTCAGCTTAGCCTGTGTGTTGGCATCGAAGGTAGAGATAGCGAACTTCAGCTCGGTACCTACATTGCTTGTAGCCTCTGTGTTACGATCGATAGCGTCAGCAATAGCGTTACCCTTGGTCTGGATGATGGTTACGATACCGTCAAGACCTTGTGCCAAAGTACCTGTAGAGGTAACCATCTGGTTGGTGATGTTAGCTGCACCGAGGGTAATTGCCTCTTTGATTTCGCTGAGCTTAGAGCCCAGTGCATCCATACCAGCCTCAGTCTTTGTGGTCAGGTTGGTGAAGCCTGTTGTGGTAGCAGTCTCGATACCTGCCAGACTGGTCCTCATCTGATTCATCAGATTAGTCAGAGCGGTGTTGTTACCATTGTTCAGGTTGACGAGTTCTGTCTTCAGCTCGTCAGCCTTCGTACTGATCAGAGTGTTCTGAGCAAGCAGAGTGTTGTTGAGCAGAGTTGCTGCGTCAGAGATGGCAGCCTTGATTACATTACCCTGAGCGTCAATAGCGAGGGCAATAGCCTTGGTCTGACCTTCCACAGCACCAATAGCAAGGATCAACTTGCCATTCTCGGTCTGGATAGTCTGCATCAGACTTGCAAACGAAGCCTGAGTTTGGGTGTCAAAATGCACTACTGCTGCTGTGTTTCTGTCAAGAGCAAGCACGATGTTGTTGCCCCATGTTCCGAGCACATCGGTAGTTCCATTAAAACCATTAGTGATTGCATTTGACACAGTTCTACCATTCTGGTCAATAGCATTCATGATAAGATTACCATTGTTGTCAAGCTTGGCAGCAATATCATCACCCAAGCCTTCAATTGCAATGGTCATCGTTGCCGACTGATTGTTGATAGCCTCAACCAGTTTCGACCAGTCAGTGATGTAAGTCCACTGTGCGTTAATCTCCGGGGCGTCGTTCTCACATGAAGAAAGGACACCTGTCATGCCTATTGTGCACAATAAGGCAACGACGATTCTAGTTAATTTTTTCATTTTTGTTATTTGAATTTAGGTTAAAAAAAAGAAAAAACAGATTGAATTCTGTTACAAAATAACAACATAAAAAGGAAACAAAAGAATTTTTTTGACAAAAAATGACCACAACAGTTAAATTTTAACCTCTATTAACAGAAACTTAGTCTCTTTACTCACGCGTACATATTATATATAGTTCCACATTTTTTATATTTAATTCCACATTCGGAAGCTGTACTTCCTTTAGATGTGAGAAGCAAGACTTTCTTGCAAGCGACTTAAAGTCGAACGTTTTGCTATTTTGTTCCATTTTATTTGTTTTTTTGGTTTTTAGTTGTATCTTTGTCGGCAGAAAAGAAGAGAAAAAAATGACAGCATTACAATTAAATGCGGAACTATTCCGCGAATTAAGCATTATTGCCGAAGATGAAAGCTTGATGAAGAAGGCTCTCAAAGCTCTCAAGAAGTTGGCTGCACAAAAGCAGGCACAGGATGAGACAGAGTATATCATGTCCTCACCTGCTATGGTCGAAATTCTTCGCCAAGGTGAAGAAGACATCAAGAATGGAAACTTCAAGGTCGTAACACTGGATGATATATGGAAATAGCATTTCGGTAGTTTGAAGCTTCAAACTGTTGGTTTAAGGCCGCAAACCGTTGGTTTAAGGCCGCAAACTGTTGGTTTAAGGCCTCAAACTGTTGGTTTAAGGCCTCAAACTAATGGTTTGCGAATGCAAACTACAGCACATTGACTTTTCTTGATATTGACAGACGAGCTTTTCCTGATATTAAAGGACAAACTTTTCTGCTATTAACAGGCTGACTTTTCGGGTTATGCTTGCGCTATCTTTGGGTACTTACGGAACCATCCGTCCCATCTGAGACGCATGACACCGAAGAAGGCTTCGCCGAAGATGCCGCCGCTCATCTTGCTTACTCCCTCCCGTCGGTTGACGAAGATGACTGGCACCTCCTTTATCTTGAAGCCAATCTTATATGCCGTATACTTCATCTCTATCTGGAAGGCATAGCCCTTGAAGCGTATCTTGTCGAGCTCGATGGTCTCCAAGACGCGACGCTTGTAGCACTTGAAGCCAGCGGTGGTGTCGTGGACCTTGAAGCCCGTGACCATACGTACGTATTTGGATGCGAAATAGCTCATGAGGACTCTGCCGATGGGCCAGTTCACCACGTTGACTCCGCTGATATAGCGTGAGCCCACCGCCACATCGTAGCCCTCGTCGTGGCAGGCGCTGTAGAGGCGCGGCAGGTCGTTGGGGTCGTGAGAGAAGTCAGCGTCCATCTCGAAGACATAGTCATACTGACGCTCCAGCGCCCACTTGAAGCCCGTGATGTAGGCTGTGCCGAGTCCCAGCTTGCCCGAACGCTCAAGGAGGAACAGACGGTCGGCATACTCTCTCTGCATCAGTCCCTTGACGATGTCAGCCGTTCCGTCGGGACTGCCGTCGTCGATGATGAGGATGTGGAACTCTTTCTCGAGGGAGAACACCGCCCTGATAATGTTCTCTATGTTCTCCTTCTCGTTATAGGTAGGTATGATTACGATACTGTCTGACATCGGTTTGAGTATGTTTTTAGAAGTGGCTTCAGCGTCTATGTACTATCTTTCCACGATATGCACCTGCAAAAATAAGAATGTTTTTCCAAACATCCAAAGAAAAACAAGGAAAATGGTTCAAATCAGCATCCAAAACGATAGGAATTGGAAGGAAACATGATGCTCGAACGGTTTTCAGAACCGCCAGCTCAGTCCTGCCTGCCACTCCCATGCCTGCATGGTGGAGTGAGGATGGTAGCGGTAGTTGGCATGTGTGGCAAGATAGCGTGCACCACAACTGATGCCCCAATGACGCCAGGGGAAGAGTTCGACGACGGGAGCGAAGACGAAGGTGACGGCGTTGCCACGCTCGCCCTGTACCGACCGTTCTCCCTCATGACGATGGCCGCTGTCCTCATAGAAACCGTCCCACGTGAAGAGATGGGACATCTTGGTATCTATCCTCATGTTGAGCCATTGGCGCACGGACGCTCGGGTGGACAGGCGGACACCGTAGCCGCTGCCGAAACTATAGCCACGGGAGCCTGAGTGAGGAGGACGTAAGGCGTGGGACGTTGAGGACGGGGCGTCGGGAGAGGAGGTGGAAGATAACTGGGAGACTACTCCCATAGGTATGGCTGACAGGAATAGTTGTTGTTCAAGACGCGTACGGTCGCCGAGACGATAGGCGAACGACGGTCCGACGGCTGCTACCTCGGAATAGACGAAGGGATTGCGCTCTCGCTCTTCCTCGTTACCATTATAATAAGGTAGGGCACAAAAGTAGTCAAAGTGATTGTATATACCAAACATCACCTTACGGAGCGGTTTGTCCTGAAGAATATGGCTATACAGCTGGGCGTCAATCTGAGCCAGACTGACGGGCGACTGATGGTTGCCGATATTTGCCGTTACGTTGAGGTCGAAATAGTCGAACAGTCCATGACTGTCGCCCATCATGTCGCCATACTCAGAATGCCAAGTCAAGGAGGCTGTACGAACAAACGGCATCTGATGGGCGTCGAAGGCACGATAGCCAAGGGAGAGATGAGTGGTGAGAGGGGGACGGGGTACATGGGACGAGGTACGGGAGATGAGGTATGAGGCGACGCGATAGAGCGGCTCGCCGAGGGCTATACCTCCGGCAATGGTATAGACCATATCATTGATTGACGGCATCTCCGACTCGCCCACCATCTCCCACATCCAGCTGCCACCAACGGTGTAGAGGCTCGACTCGGCAACAGACATGCCGCCCACACGGGCGGTGAGATAGAACAGCGAACCATGAAAGGGATGTTCGAGAGTGTTGGTGCGGAAATAGTCCTCATCCCACCACCAATGCTTATGGGTAAGGTTGCGCTGAACGGTGTTGATGGTAACATGGCTGAACCCCTCGTCACGACGGAACAGCCAGTTGTAGGTCATGATGAGTCCGTTGATACCTGCCACCTCTGCAGCTACAAGGAGGGGATGCGAGGAGCGAGGAGTCTGGAAAGAGGAGTCTGGAAAGAGGGATGAGGAGTCAGCAGGGAGGAATGAGGAGTCTGAGACTATTGTATCCTGCACATCTTCCATAGTGGCAGAACGACCTGACACAGCTACCAACAACAATAGTATTATAAAGATGGTTTGTTTCACCTTAATCTTTCACCTTTCACTGGTCTGGATTCTCTACATAGCCTTGATATTCTGGTACAAGAGCTGAATTGATAGCTGCATACGCCTTCTGCATAGTCTCTCGCCCAATGGTCTCATGACTCTCCTCATTCCTTCCTCCTCGCTCCTCGTTCCCCGTATAAGGTATCGGCTCATGGATGGTGAGACTTAGCGGGTGCCAAATGGCGTAATGGAAGTCGCGGGTGCGTGGCATCACATTGAAAGAGCCATTGATAGTCAGCGGACAGACAGGCAGCTGAAGCTCGTCGGCAAGCATGAAGGCTCCGCGTCGGAACTGTCCCATGTGTCCAGTGAAGGTACGTGCTCCCTCTGGGAATACCACGAGCGACATACCATCCTGAAGAGTCTCGCGCGCCTTGTCATACGTAGCACGTATCTTGCTCGCACCACGCTTGTCAACGAAGATATGGCGAGCGGCGGCACAGGCTGGTCCCACGAGTGGCATCTTACGTAGCGACTGCTTCATCATCCACTTGAAGTTACGATTGAGATAGCCATAGATAAGGAACACATCGAAGAATCCCTGATGATTGGCTACGAAGACATAGCTTTGTCCCTTCTTGAGGTGCTCGCGCCCTTCGATCTTGACAGGTAAAAGCAACACAGTACATATAAAACGCGACCACAGCTTGCCTGGATAATAGCCCCAGAAATGGCCATTGCCAAGGAAGCAGCCAATTATGGTAGTTAGCGACGTTATGACAGACGCCAAGAGTATGAGCGGCAGCGCTATGAAAGTCTGATAGATACGATATATAATACGTAATGCGATATTCATGATGAGTAATTATTTCTTTGGTCCATCAACCTTTTTTCTTAACGTGATAACAACTATCTCGGGTGGTACTCCGAGTCGCATGGGCACCAGTCCGCCGACGCCGCTGGTGACATAGAGGCACCTGCCGTTCTGCTGATATAGTCCAGCGTCTTCCGGATAGGTTAATCTTGTGGGGCGAATAGAGCCAATACCGATCTGTCCGCCATGAGTATGGCCTGAGAGGGTGAGCTGAGGTGTCGGTTTATGTTTGTTAGATAATGGCAGAATGATGTCATCCCATGCCTGCGGATTGTGCTGGAGCATAATGACAAAGGCATTATTGGGTACTCCATGCATAGCCCGATTGATGTCCGAATAGTCGATGGAGCGTTGTCCCTGCTTGCGTGGCGGTTTGCTATAATTGCCCGTGCCCACTATATATATTGATGATGAGTCGCGAGTGATACGGCGGCTTTCGTTGTCAAGCAGATCATAGCCAAGCATTGAGCGCTGTACCTCCTTCATCCTCTCAACGATCTGCGCTCCTCGTATTCCCGATCCATAAGGCTCGCCTACACGTAGCCCATCAACGTTCGACGTTCCATGTTCCACGTTTCTTGCTTCCCGAAATAGCGCATAGTCAGCATAGTCGTGATTGCCAAGGACAGAATATGTATTCTTCATCTGGCTTAGGATACCGCTCACCTCCTCCACCTCTTCAGGTACCACATTCTGCAGGTCGCCTGTGAAACAGATGATGTCAGGTTTCTGAGATATGATACTGTCAACCGTTTTCTGCAGCATCTTCCGACGAGAACCACTATAGGTACCTACATGCAGGTCGCTGACGTGGACAAGACGATAGCCGTCAAAGGCTTCAGGCAGATCGGAATACCACAATTCGACATGCCGGACTTCAAGATTATTAAACCCAACCAGACTGCCGTATGCATAGAGTATGGCAGAGCAGACGGCAAGCAAAGAGCCGATAGCTACTGTGACAAGCGAACGAGCACCACGCCGGTGATTGAACAGCCAACCGACGAATGAGCACAGGGCATATATCGCTTTGGGAATGACAAAGATGCCCAGCAGCCACAGATAGATGTCTATCCACACCTTGTTGTGCGGAATAAAACCGTCTTGTGCCGCCAGCCAACAGGTAAATATGAGCATGAGCATACAAGGAATCCACCATAACAGACGCTTCCACACAGCCAAAGACCGACGGGTGCGTAGGAAATGATAGTCGATCCACACATCGGGGAGCACTATCAGGATGATGAAAAACAAGATGCTTCGTACTATCATTATGACAGGTAGTTAGTGAAAGGCAAGCATGTCGCCACGTACCGTGTCGTCGAACTCACCATTATTATATATGTGGCAACCATTACAGAACGTATGTTCTACACGCCAACGGAAGGTATGTCCCTCTAACGGGCTCCACCCACATTTGCTTTGTATCTGTTCTTTTGTCAATGTCCAGTGGCTGTCTGGGCGAACGACGGTGACGTCTGCATGATAGCCCTCACGCAGATAGCCCCTTCGGGTGATGCCGAAGAGAGTGGCGGGCTGATGTGCCATAAGCTCCACCATTCGTTCAATGGAGAGTATGCCTGCATCAACAAGATCTAACATGGCGACAAGCGAGAACTGGACCATCGGCATTCCTGATGCTGCCCTGACACATCCGCCCTGCTTCTGCGACAAGAGATGAGGTGCATGGTCGGTGGCAATGGTAGTGATGCGTCCATCGGTCAGGGCGCTACGCAGAGCCTCACGGTCGGCAGACGACTTCACGGCGGGATTGCACTTAATAAGAGAGCCCTTTGACAAATAGTCATCGCTCGAAAAGAGCAGATGGGCTACACAAGCCTCAGCGGTGATTGAGGGAGGAGGGAGGAGGGAGGAAGGAGAATATGGCGAAAACAGGTCGAGTTCGGCAGCAGTAGAGATGTGTGCCACATGCAGTCGAGCACCAAAGGTACGAGCCAACTGAACAGCCAGCGCAGACGACTCATAGCATGCCTCCTCGCTACGTATTATCGGATGAAGAGCCACCATAGGGTCGTCGCCGTAGGCCTTCTTCATCTGCTCCATGTTACGATTGATGGTTTCCGTGTCTTCGCAATGAGCTACTACTGGCAGGTCCGCTTCCTTTGCCTTCTCAAACACTTTCAACAGCGATGCGTATTTATCCACAAGCATATTGCCCGTAGAAGAACCCATGAACAACTTGATTCCAGGTACCATACTGCGATCCAGCTGACTGAAGAGCTGATAGTTATCATTAGTAGCTCCGAAGAAGAATCCGTAGTTGACATGACTCTTCTCTGCTGCTAAGGTATATTTTTCATTGAGCGCTTCAAGGGTAGTCGTCTGAGGAACGGTGTTGGGCATGTCGAGATAGGCGGTGACGCCACCAAAGGCTGCCGCCCTACTCTCGGTGTAGATATCTGCCTTGTCGGTAAGTCCTGGTTCGCGGAAATGGACATGAGTGTCGATGATGCCAGGGAGGACATAACAGCCGGAGGCATCAATGACTTCACACTCCTCAGCCGTCGCTCCTCGTTCTGCTACAGCAGAAATAATGCCATCATCGAGAAGAAGGTCTCCTTTGAGAGACCTTCCGTCGCTTACAATGATGCCACCTTTTATAAGTGTTTTGGTCATCAGAAATTATTTCTTGGCGATGGTATCGCCAGCCATCTCCGCAGGTGTTGGTGGTGCTACTGGCGCACCAAGAGTAGTACCTGGGGCTGGCGGCGGAGTAAGCGGATTGGTATCCGCCATACCATTCATTATGTCTTGATTACGGTTAGCTGCTTCGATATATTCCTTGACGTAAGGATCGCTCTTAAACTTATCGCTTGCCTTGCTCAGGATATCCTCAATCCATGGTGTGAGGACTGGAACATCATAGCCTGACGTCACCATCATAAAGGCGCCTGGACCGAGGACATTGTCGAAGTTCTCTGTGACAAAACTTGTCACCAGTTTGTCCATCTTGCCATTGATGACCTCATCTTGAGCAATAAGCTGGCGTGTGACGGCATCCATATCGCTGCCATTCATGATAGCCTGGTCGTGCTTATGGATAAGGTCGAGTTGTTCGCTCTGTAGCTGGTCGAGGCTCTTCAGGAACTCATACAGCTTATCATTGAGTGGAGTACCACCGAGGGTACGCTGTGTATTGTCAATACGAATGGCTATGTCACCCTTCTCCAATACCAGTGGCAAGAGGCTCTCCTCGTCCATATAGAGGTTAGCCATACACGTAGAATCCACATTGCCTGCAAGAGCAAACTGGCCGTGTACCACCTCGCAGGAGTCTATATTTGTAAGGTTTTCGTTCTTGATAATCTTCAAATACAAGCGATGACCATCCAACATCGGTACGTTGGATGTTCCCTGAATATTATACGACTGGGCACACGATGTCAAAAGCAGCATGGAAGCCAGTACGTAAAGTCCATTCTTCAATCTACAATACTTGTTCATACGGACAAAAGTAATATGTATAGTTGATGTAGAGAAATAAATTTGCGCTATTTAAAAAAAAAGTGGCTCTTTTTGGAGTTTTTAAGTTTTACGTGTTTATTTCTCATCCTTCAGTTCACTCGATATACGGTGCATGGTGTACATTTCAAGCAGTGCGGCGATAAGTAAGAGTACCACCCATTTATTATATGTATACACCACAAAATTGTCGTAGGTGACTCCTGACAGATGTGAGCGTACCACCCCATACTGCTGTTCGATCATGAGCAAGCCCGAGAGCACAAAACACACTTCGGCAAAACCCATGATA